>Ga0209698_10000057_pt1 | contig 96672 bp, 87 predicted proteins | sample LitLauG_LLR_2012_FD_187203 | JGI IMG/M metagenome (GOLD analysis project Ga0209698, IMG submission 187203) | Freshwater sediment microbial communities from Pennsylvania, USA - Little Laurel Run_MetaG_LLR_2012 (SPAdes) (version 2) | ecosystem: Environmental > Aquatic > Freshwater > Creek >... | reverse complement strand
CCGCCGAGGACGGCCTTGCGGCTGAGGTTGATGCGGCCTTGGCTGTCGATCTCGACGACCTTGACCATGATCTCGTCGCCGATCTTCACGACGTCTTCGACCCGCTCGACGCGGCCCGGCGCGAGCTGGCTGATGTGCACCAGGCCCTCTTTGCCGGGCAGCACGGCGACGAACGCGCCGAAGTTCATCAGGCGCGTGACCGTGCCCATGTACGATTCGCCGACCACGACGTCTTTGGTCAAGGCCTCGACCATCTTCTTGGCCTTGTCCGCCGCTTCGCCGTTGGTGCCCGCGATGAAGACGCGGCCGTCGTTCTCGATGTCGATCTTGACGCCCGTGTCGGCGATGATCTTGTTGATGACCTTGCCGCCCGGTCCGATGACGCTCTTGATCTTGTCCGGATCGATCTGCATGACGATCATGCGCGGCGCGAAGGGCGAGAGCTCCTTGCGCGCTTCGGGGATCGTCTCTTTGAGTTTGTCGATGATGAAGAGGCGCGACTTCTTGGCCTCCGCCATCGCTTCGCGCATGATCTCGATCGTGATGCCCGCGACCTTGATATCCATCTGAATCGCGGTGATGCCGTCGACGGTGCCGGCGACTTTGAAATCCATCTCGCCGAGCGCGTCTTCGAGGCCCTGAATGTCGGTGAGGATCGCGTGCTTCTTGCCGTGCAGCACGAGCCCCATCGCCACGCCCGCGACGTGCTTCTTGATCGGCACGCCCGCGTCCATGAGCGCGAGCGTCGAACCGCAGACCGACGCCATCGACGACGAACCGTTGGACTCGAGCACTTCGCTGATCAGGCGCAGCGTGTACGGGAACTCTTCCTCGGGCGGTAAGATCGGCACGAGCGCGCGCTCGGCGAGCGCGCCGTGGCCGATTTCGCGCCGGCCGGGGGCGCGCATCGGGCGCGTTTCGCCGACCGAGTACGGCGGGAAGTTGTAGTAGTGCATGTAGCGCTTGTTCGGAATCGCCATGATGCCGTCGAGACGCTGCTCGTCGCTGATCGAGCCGAGCGTCGCTGCGGTGAGCACCTGGGTCTGGCCGCGCTGGAAGACGCCCGTGCCGTGCACGCGCGGCAAGTAGCCGACCTTCGACCAGATCGGGCGGATCTCGTCGGCTTTGCGGCCGTCGGGACGAATCTTCTCGTCGACGACCATCACGCGCAACTCTTCCTCTTCCATCCCCTTGATGATCTTGGAGAAGTCCTTGGAAAGCGCTTCGTCCTCGAGCATCGCGAGGATCTCGGCGTCGCCCTTCTTGCAGCGCGCGATCGCTTCGGCCTTGGAGAGCTTATCGAAAGCGGCGTTGCGCTCGCCCTTCTCGATGATGCGCATCGCCTTGGCGACGTCTTTCTTGAACGTTTTCTCGACCCACGCTTTGAGCGTCGGGTTGACCGTCTTGAGCGGATACTCGCGTTTCTTCTTGCCGCACTTCTTGGCGAGCGCGTCGATCTGCTTGACGATCTTCTTGATCTCTTCGTGCGCGAAGGCGACCGCGCCGAGGAAATCTTCCTCGGACATCTCGTGGCCGCCGCCTTCGACCATCATCACGGCGTCGCTCGTGCCGGCGACGACGATCTCCATGCCGCCGCTCTCGTACTGCGGCAGCGTCGGATTGCAAATATACTTGCCGTTTTCGTCGCGGCCGACGCGCACGGCGGCGACGTTCTTATCGAAGGGGATGTCCGAGACCGCGAGCGCCGCGCCCGCCGCGCAGACCGCGAGCACGTCGGCGTCGAGTTCGGGATCGATCGAGAAGACCGTCGTGATGATCTGGACGTCGTTCTGGAAGCCTTCGGGGAAGAGCGGCCGGATCGGCCGGTCGATCTGGCGTGCCGACAGCACGCCGTGTTCGGAGGGACGGCCTTCGCGCTTGATGTAACCGCCGGGAATCTTGCCGGCCGCGTACATCTTCTCTTCGAAGTCGCAGGTGAGGGGGAAGAAGTCGATGCCTTCGCGAGGTTTCTCGGAGGCGGTGACGGCGGCGAGGACGACGTTGGTATCGCCGTAGCGGACGAGGGCGCTGCCGTTGGCTTGCTTCGCCAATTCACCGGTCTCAATGACCAGCGTGCGGCCGCCGATCTCGAGTGAGACGGTATCTGGCACGTGAGCTCCTGATTCTGATTTTTTCAAATCGTCTGTAAAACGGGTCGAGGTTCTCCGAAAATGAGCGAGCCGCCTTCGTTTATCACGGTCGGCGACGTGACCGTCCGCCGCGCGGGCCCCGCCGACGCCGCGGCGCTAGGGGCGATGCGGGCGGCGCAGCGCCGCGAGATGCACGGCGGCGAGGAGAGCGAGTTCCGCCGTTTCGAAGCCGAATGCGCCGCCTTCTTCGCCCGCGAACTCGCGGCCGGCGAGCCCTGGCTGTTCGGCTGGATCGCGCACGCGGGCGCGACGCCCGCCGGATCGTCCGTGCTGATGATCTACCCGACGCTGCCGCGCTTGGGCAGCCGCGGCTCCGTCGACGGCCGCGTTCGCGACGTCTACGTGGCGCCCGAGTACCGGCGTCGCGGCCTGGGCCGCGCGCTCACGCTCTGCGTCGTGGACGAAGCGCGGCGGCGCGGCGTCGATCGGCTCGCGCTCGGCGCGAGCGCCATGGGGCGGCCGCTCTACGAGTCGCTCGGTTTCGTCGCCAAGGACGACGAGATGATCTTCGTGCCGCGCTAAGCGACGACCGGCTCGCCGGCCACGACGGCGCGAACCGCGCCCGCGATCTCCTCGACCGTCAGCGCCATCGTCGCGTCGCCCACCACGAATTCCCATTTTTGAACGGCGTCGACGACCGTCGGCGCGAGCCTGCCGAACACGAACGTGCCGCGTTCGCGCGCGAAATCGAGCGCCCGCGCTTCGAGCGCCGCGCGCTCGCCGCGCAGGAAGACGTGGAAGGTGTTGGTCTGCGGCGGATTCGGGACGACGTCGACGCCTTCGATGCCGTCGAAGGCCGCGGCGATCGCGATCGCACGTTCCCAGAACGCGCGCATCTTCGGCAGATTGCGTTCGAAGCCGCGCTCCGCGGAGAGCGCGTACGGCGCGATCGTGACGGGCCGCCCGCCGTGCCGATGCTGCCAGACGCGCGCTTCGGCGATGAAGTCGGCCGGGCCGGCGAGCACGGCGCCCGCGAGGCCGCCAAGCCCTTTGTAGAACGACACGTACGCGCTGTCGAAGAGCGCCGCGATCTCCGCGTGCGAGCGGCCGTAAAACGGCGCCGCTTCCCACAGCCGCGCGCCGTCGAGATGCAGCCGCGCGCCCGTATCGCGCGCCGCTTCGCAAAGCGCGAGCAGGTCGTCCCAGGCGGGGAGTTGCGCGCCGATTTCGCGTTGCGGCAGTTCGACGAGGAAGACGCCGAGCGGTTCGGCGAGCGCGCGCACGTCGGCGACGGACGTCAGGCGCGACGGCGCGCCGACGGTCAGCGCGCGGAGCCCGTGCAGCATCGCGTACGCGCGCGATTCGTGAATTTCCAAATGCGACGTCGGGTGGAATGCGACCGTCCCGTTGCCGCTGCGATCGCACCACACGCGCAGCGCGATCTGCTGCGCGAGCGTGCCCGTCGGCATGAACGCGGCGGCTTCTTTACCGAGTTCGGCCGCGATGCGCGCTTCGAAATCCGCGAGCCACGAGCCCGCGCCGTAGACGTCGAAGACGAGGTCGTCCGGCGTGTCGGCGGCTAGCGCGCGTAGCGCCTCGCGCGGCCGCTGCGGAAGGCGTCCCGTCAGCGCGCGCGGGCATCCCAGCCGCAGTGCGGCGAGTTCGTCGTCGTTCATCGCGAAGCGCGAGGTCGCGGGTTTAGCGGCGCAGGCCGAGGTCGGCGATCAGCGCGCGATAGCGCTCGAGATCTTTCTTCTGCAAGTAGCCGAGCAGGCGCCGGCGCTGGCCGACCTGCATCAGCAGGCCGCGGCGGCTGTGGTGGTCCTTCTTGTGGACTCGCAGGTGCTCGGTCAATTGATTGATCGAGGCGGTCAAGACGGCGATTTGCACGTCGGCCGAACCCGTATCGTTCGCGCCGCGGCCGTACTTGGTCGCGAGTTCGCTTTTCTGTTCTTTGGTCAGGGGCATGGCGGTGGAAGGCTCCTTTTACAGGATCGTCTCGCTCGGCTCCAGATGCGCCCCCGCTCGAGGCGGTCTCCGGGCCGGCGACCGCCGGATGATAGCAAAGACGGGCTCGCCCCGCAACGTCATCCCGGGTCGGCCACTCCGGGACCGAGCGCCGCCCGCAGCGTCTCGCGCAGGTCCGCCAAGGCCGGCGGCAGCGCCCCGGTCCGCTCGGCGAGCATCTCGAGCTCGGTCAGGACGCCGCCGGCCGCGGTCCGGTCCAGGGGCACGATCACGCGGTCCGCGAGCTCCTGGTCGAGCCGCTCGATGGCGCGCTTGGCCATGTTGGCTTGACCGAACGAGTACGCGTGGTGGCTGGCGTTGCCCAAGAGCTTGAGCTCGGATTCGAGCCAGGTTCGATAATCGGAGAGCATGTAAAGGGCCTTCGCGACGGCGAACGGGGAGCGCTGCATGCCCACCTTCGTCCCCGTCGCCGCCACCGGTGACATCCCGGCCGGTCAGGCGCGCGCGTACGTCGTGGGCGACCGCGAGATCGCGATCTTCAACGTCGACGGCGCGTTGTACGCCATCGAAAACTCGTGTCCGCACCAAGGCGGACCGCTCGCCGACGGCTTCATCGACGGGCCGATCGTCACGTGCCCCTGGCACGCCTGGTGCTTCGACGTGCGCACGGGCGAGATGACGCTCGCCGGCTTCACCACGGTCGACACCTTTGAGGTTCAGGTCGAAGGCGCGACCATCAGCGTGTCGGACGAACCGCGCACGTAGAGGGCGTCGGGCAAATCGCTCGGGCGGCGGCAGCCGCTCGCGAAGATCGCGATGCGCAGCCCGGCGAGGATCGTCGCGAGCGTCTCGCCGACGGCTTGCGCCGAACGCGTCGCCGGCTCCAGGAACGGCAAGCCCAAACACGCGACGTTCGCGCCGAGCGCGAGCGCTTTGGCCGCGTCGACGCCCGTGCGAATGCCGCCGCTCGCAAACACGATCGCTCCGGGAAAGGCGGCGCGTAAGGCCGCGGTGGCTTCCGCCGTGGGATAACCCCAAGCGGCAAACGCTTCCGCGAGTTCTTCGCGTTTGGCGTTGCCTGAACGGCGCCCCTCGACGCGCGCCCACGACGTGCCGCCCGCGCCCGCAACGTCGATCGCCGCGACGCCCGCGTCGAGCAGGCGCGCCGCGGTGCGCACGGAGATGCCCGAACCGACGCTCTTGACGATGACGGGAACGTCGAGCGCGCGGCAGAGTTGCGCGATGCGCGGCAGCAAGTTGCGGAAATTCGTGTCGCCGCTCGGCTGAATGGCCTCTTGCAACGGGTTGAGGTGCAGGTAGAGTCCGTTCGCGCCGATGCTCTCGACGACGCGGCACGCGTCGTCGACGGTCACGCCGTAATTGAATTGCACGGCGCCGATATTGGCGAAGAGCACGACGTTCGGCGCGACGTCGCGCACGCGGTAGGTCGGCAACAGCGACGGATCTTCGAGCGCGGCGCGCTGACTGCCGAGGCCGAGTGCGACGCCCGCGGCTTCCGCGGCGATCGCCAAATTGTAGTTGATCGCGCGGGCGCGCTCGGTGCCGCCCGTCATCGAAGAGATCAGGAGCGGCGCCGCCAGGCGCTTGCCGAAGAGCGTCGTCGCGGTATCGACGTCTTCCAGCGCGCATTCGGGCAGCGCTTCGTGGCGCAGACGCACGTGCGCGAAGCCGGCGTCGAGCTGCGACGCGACGTCGTCCTCGAGACAGATATCCAGGTGCCGCGACTTGCGGGCTTCCGTCGCGCTCGGCGCGGGCGAGTTGTCCGCCATGGGCGAAGCAGGTCCGCTTCGATACCTCACAATTCCTATGTAAGTGAGTTAAATGTCGCTAGGGAAATCGGTCGCGTGGGACGGACGTGCCGGGACGGCGGGGGGCGAGACGCTCGGCCGCGCGCTGCGCGAACTCGCGGCCGAACGCGGGTTCGACCTCCCCGGGCTCGCCGTCGCGAGCGAGCTGGACGAGGCTCTGCTCGCCGGTCTGTTCGAGGGCGAGCGGCGCGTGACGCTGCCGCAGCTCGCGCGCATCGGGCTCGCGCTGAAGTTGCGGGCGATCGAGTTCTTGCAGCGCTCGAGCCTGCTCTCGCTCGAAATCTACGCGCTCGGGCTCGATCCGCTCTACTTCTTGCCGCCGGGGACCGTGCGGCACGACGCGCGCATCTACATGCGCGAAATCAACCCGCGCCACGCCGTTCCCGAGCGCGACATGCTCGTGCGCAATCCGGTCTTCAAGGCGCTGCTGGCCGACGAAGTCCTCGACGCGGCCGGCCGCTACGAGATCGAACTGGCGTACCTCTTGCGCGCGGCCGTGCGACAGACCGGAGGCACGCTCTAATCTGCCGGAACGGGAATGGCTCCGCGTCCCCGGGAACCAGCACGCGCTATGCAATCAGGAATTGAAGGAAAGCGAATCGCCGCCCTCGTCGGCGACGGCTTCGAGGAAGCCGAACTGACCGAGCCGCGGCGCGTGCTCGAAGAGGCCGGCGCCATCGTGACCGTCGTCGGCGTGGACGACAAGGCCAAGGTCCGTATCCGCAGCAAGCGCGGCTTGGACGAAGGGCAACCCGTCAAAGCGGAAGAGGTCGTGGCGGACTGCACCGCCGAGGATTTCGACGGGCTGCTGGTGCCCGGGGGCTTCTCACCCGATCGCATTCGCGGCGACCGCGAAGTGCAGCGCTTCGTCAAAGAGTTCGACGCGGCCAAAAAACCGATGTTTTCGATCGGCCACGGCGCGCACGTGCTGATCTCGGCGCAAGTTGCGCGCGGCCGCACGATGACGGGTTCGCCGTCGATCTCCGACGACATCCGTAACGCAGGCGGCCTGTTTCGCGATCAGCCGACCGTTCAAGACGGCCATTGGATCACGACGCGCGGCATCGGCGACATGGTCCTTTTCAACCGCGCGATGCTCGAGAAACTGAGCGCGGCGGTGTCGCAGCCCGTCTAGCCGCTACGCGATCGGGTCGTAGCGCGCCAGCGTCTCGCCGAAGGCGCGAAGGGCGAAGAAGCCGGCGATCGCCGCCAGCGCGATCGCCAGTTCGCTCGCGCGCGCGACGGAATCCTCGAGCGCGAACGGCGCGACGGTAACCGCGGCGCCGAGCGTTGCCGCGAGCGCCACGTAGAGCGCCGCGCGGGCGCCGTCGCGGAAGACCGAGCTGAGCGAGACGAGCGTCGCGACCAGCGCCGCGAGGACGGTCGCGAGCAAGAGCGCGGGCGAGAGCGGCGCGCCGCGCAGCGCGGCGCCCGCGGCGTAGCCGAGCGGCACCGAGAGCGCCATCAGCGACGGAGCGACGGCGTGCGCGCGCGCCAGTTGGCGGCCGTAGAGCGGCATGGCGAAAAACGTGAGTCGCCGCAGCGACCGCGCGAGGCTGCGCTCGCCCGCCATGGCCGCGCCGAGCGCGCTCGCCACGGCGAGCGGCGTCCACCACGCCGTCAAGAGCCGCGCGAAGAAGAAGGCGATCGCGCCGACGAGGACGGCGTGCGCGACGAAATCCCACGCGAAGCGCCGGTCGATGTGCCGCCGCACGATCGCGACCGTGGCGCGCAGTTCGTTCACCTGGCGGCCGGCAGCAACAGCGCGGGTTCCGGCAGCGCGGGCACCGGCGCCGCGCGGGTGTGCGCGATGCCCGCGAGCGGCACGAGGCCGCGCAGGCGTTCGAGCACGCCCGGCGCCGGGCGGTCGAGCACGACGGCGGCCACGTCGGCGACGAGCGCGAGCGCGATCGCGCGTTCGTACGCGCCGCCGCCGAGCGTCGCCAGCACGCCGCGCGCGCGCTCCTGTGCGGCGCTCGGGTCGAGGTTCCACACGTCGGCGCGGAAGGCGACCTCGCAGCGAAACGCGTGGTCGTCGCCTTCGAAGCCCGCGGCGTCCACGAAGCCCACGCGCCGCTTCGCCTCGGGCGGCTGCAAGCGCGTTTCGTATTCGCCGACGAAGATCGTGCCGGTCGACGGTTTCACGATCGCCGCGCACATGCGCGCGGCGGTGGACGCGGCGCGCGCGTTCGGCTGCACGACGCAGACGCTTTCGCCCGCGCGCAGCGTGAACGAAAACGTCTCGACGGTGAGGTCGTCGCGCGAGAACCCGGCCTCGACCGCGCGCAGAACGATCACGTGACGCGCGACAAGCGCGGGTTCGGCCGCTCGGGGCGCCCGGCTTTGTGACATTCCGTCCAACTGCCGCCGCGTTCGACCGCGACGATGTCGGCGGTGAAATCGAAACGGCCGGTGCCTTCGAAGAACGCGCTGCCGACCGCGTATGCGTCGACGGGCACGCCCTCGTCTTCGAATTGCCGGATCTTGTTCGCGTCGAAACCGCCGCTGGCGACGATCCTCACGCCGTCGAAACCTTCGGCGTCGAGGGCCGCGCGCACGTTGCGGACGAGTTGCGGCACGACGCCCGTCGGCGGGAACGTTCCCATCTGCGACCAGAGAGAACGATCGACGAGCGTGCCCGACGTATCGAGGCGCACGCCCCACAGCCGCGGGCCGAGCGCGCGCGCGACGGCGAGGCTCGTGGCCACGCAGTCGTTGTCGAAATCGACGAGCGAGATCACGTGCACGTCGGCGTCGATGTGGTCGGCGAACTTCTGCGTCGCGAGCACGGTATCGCCGCCGTAGGCAGCGATGAGCGCGTGCGGCACGGTCCCCATGCCGCGCGAACCCCACCACTCCGCGTTCGCGTCGGTCGAGACGCCGAGCGCTCCGGAAATGTAGGCCGCGTAGCCGTCGCCCGTCTGCATCTGATGGTGGTCGAACCGCGCGGGAAAGAAGAGCACTTCCTTGCCGTTGGCGGCGCCGACGATTTCGCGGGCGTTCGTCGCGATGCGCGTCCTGCGCGAGAGCACGCCGAGGTAGCAGGTCTCCAAGTGGGCGAACGTGCCGTAATCGCCCTCGATCGTCAGCACGGTTTCGAACGGCTCGATTTCGTCGCCGTCGTGCAAGGCGCGCACGTCGAGTTCGTGCCAGGCGTCGCGCCACACGCCGTCGGCTTCGTAGCGCCCGCTGCAGTAGCGGACGATCGCGAGCGCTTCGTCGATGCCGCAGAGCACGGAGCGGCCGCGCTGAAAAACCTGCATCCGGACCCGCGGATGGTGCCCGTCGCGCGCGAGGATCTCGCGCGCCCGGTTGAAGTAGGTATCGGAATAGTAGCCCGCCCGCATCTTTTCGACGGGCAAGTTGAAAATGCGAGGATCCAGGCGCTCGACGCGGAGCATGGGACGGTCGTACGAATTCGACGAAAGGTCGTCCTCTCGTGGAACCCTCCGATCCGCCGGCGGCGAAGCCGGTCTCCAACGCCGACGTCGCCCGGACGCTCAAAGAAATCCGGACGCTGATGGAGTTCGCGGGCGAGCCGTTCTTCAAGTTCATGGCCTACGAACGCGCGGCCGAAACGATCGAAAACGCGGCGCCCGTGCGCGAACTCGTGGCCGCGAACCAGCTGCAGACGTTGCCCGGCGTCGGCAAGACGATCGCCGCTCGCGTGGCGGAACTGCTGGAAACCGGCACGATCGCCTATCGCGACGAGCTGGCGGCGCGCTATCCGCTTACCTTGCTCGAGCTTCTCGGCGTCCAAGGCATCGGCATGAAGACCGCGCAGGCGCTCTTCAGCGAGCAAGGCATCGCCTCGCTCGCCGATCTGGAACGCGCGGTCGATGCCGGCGCGCTCGAAGGCTTCGCGCGGATGGGAAAAAAGACGATCGAAAACATCAAACGCGGCATCCTCGCCTACAAGGGCCGGCGGACGCGGACGCCGCTCGGCCGGGCGTTGCCGCTGGCGCGGATCGCGATCGCCTATTTGGCGGCGGGCGGCAAGGCCGGCAACCTCACCTACGCCGGCAGCGTGCGCCGCGCCGAAGCGACCGTCGGCGACATCGATATCGTCTGCACCTCGCACGAGCCCGGCGACGTGATCGCGCGCTTCGTGCGCTGGGAGCGCGCCGAAGCGGTCCTCGCCGAAGGCGTCACCAAAGCGTCGATCTGGCTCGCCGGCGGCCTGCAGATCGACCTGCGCGTCCTGCCCGAGGACGTGTACGGCAATTTGCTGCAGCACTTTACCGGTTCGCGCGAGCACAACATTCAACTGCGCGAACTCGCCGTGCGGCGCGGCCTGCGCGTCAGCGAGAACGGCATCCTCGACCTGCAGAGCGGCGTCAACCGCACCTGCCGCACCGAAGCGGAAGTGTACGCGGCGCTCGGCATGGCGTTCGTGCCGCCCGAGATGCGCCTCGGCGTGGGGGAACTCGAAGCCGCGGCAAACGGCACGCTGCCCGTGCCGGTCGCGCTCGAAGATCTGCGCGGCGACTTCCACATGCACTGCACCTGGAGCGACGGGCTCGACGAACTGCGCGACATGATCGCGGCGGCCAAGGCGCGCGGCTACGCCTATCATTCGATCTCCGATCACTCCTGGGGCCGCGGTTCGCACGGGCTGACGCCGGGCGAATTGCGCGCCCAGCGCGACGCCGTGCGCGAGCAGGGCGAGCGGCAGGGCATCCGTACCCTCTGCTCGGCGGAAGTCGACATCAAGCTCGACGGCTCGCTCGATTTCGACGACGCGGTGCTCGCCGAACTCGACATCGTCGTCGCGAGCGTGCACGATCACACCAACATCTCGCGCGAGGCGATGACGGCGCGGCTCGTGCGCGCCTGCGAGAATCCGTACGTCAACGTGATCGGCCACCCGACCGGCCGCAACGTCGCGACCTTTCCGGGCTACGAATTCGATTACGACGAAGTGTTCGCCGCGGCCGCGCGGACGGGGACCGCGCTCGAGATCGACGGCCAGCCGAATCGCCTCGATTTGCCGAGCGCGCTGGCGCGTCGCGCGCGCGAGTTCGGCGTGACCTTCGCGCTCGACAGCGACGCGCACGCCGCCGATCAATTGGCGAACGTCGAATACGCCGTGGGCCAAGCGCGCCGCGCCTGGATTACGCCCGCCGAAGTGCTCAACGCGAGGCCGCTCGAAGGCGTCCTCGCCTTCGTGACGGCAAAGCGAGCGCGCGCGGGGCTTTAGAAAATCGTGAGAAGCGGACGACACGTCCGCTCCCGCGTGGTATATCCGAAGCGACGACCATGCGTACCACGCGACGAATTCTTCGATTCATCGGCGGCGCCGCGGCGCTCTGCGCGTTGCCGGCGTGCGGCGGCGGGGCGGCGGCGGTCGCGCAATCGGCGGTGCCGCCCGCGCCGGCACCGTTGACGCCCATCCGGCACGTCGTGATCGTGATTCAGGAGAACCGCTCCTTCGACAACCTCTTCTACGGGTTTCCGGGCGCGGATACGGCGACGTCGGGCGTCATGAGCAGCGGGCAGCAGGTCGCTCTGTCGCCCGTCGGTTTGGAAACGTCGGTCGACATCGACCACTCGCATACGAATTGGTACACGGAGTACGCGAACGGCAAACTCTACTTCGATCGCGGTTCGCCGGCCGGCGAGCCGCCGAACTATCCGTACTCGTACGTGCCGCACGCCGAAACCGCGCCGTACTTCGCGATGGCGTCGAAGTACGCGCTGGCCGACCGGATGTTCCAGTCGAATACGGGCCCGAGTTTCGTCGCGCACTTGTACTTGACGGCGGGCGGCTCGAAACTCGGCCCGGGCCGGTTCGCCGACGAAAATCCGAATCAGGAGAATCAGGGGCTGCCGCTCAAAGTCGGCTGGGGCTGCGACGATCCGGCGGGGAGCACCGTCAACTTGCTCGGCCCGGGCGGCACCGACGTGCCGGGCCCGTTTCCGTGTTTCGACTTCGAGACGCTCGCCGACGAACTCGACGCGAAGGGCCTATCGTGGCGTTACTACGCGCCCGCGGTCGGAACGGTGGGATACGGCTGGTCCGCGTTCGATGCGATCCGGCACATCCGTTTCGGCGCCGATTGGGGCCGCGACGTCATTTCGCCGGAGACGCAAATCCTCAGCGACGCGCCGAACGCGCCGCTCCCGACCGTGACGTGGGTCGTGCCGACCGGCGCGAATTCCGATCACGCCGGCAGCAAGTCGGCGACGGGCCCGGCCTGGGTCACGGCCGTCGTCAACGCCGTCGGCGCGAGCCCCGACTGGAATTCGACGGCGATCTTCGTCACGTGGGACGATTGGGGCGGCTGGTACGATCACGTCGTTCCGCCGCAGGTCGATCCGATGGGGCTGGGTTTCCGGGTGCCGCTGATCGTCATCTCGCCGTACGCGCGGCACGGCTACGTGTCGCACGTGCAGCACGAGTTCGGCAGCATCTTGCGCTTCGTCGAAAACGACTTCGGTCTCGCGGCGCTGCAAGCGAGCGACGCGCGCGCCGACGACCTTTCGGATATGTTCGATTTCACGCAGGCGCCGCAGCCGTTCGTGCCGTTCGCAACGGGACGATCGCCCGCCAGTTTCCGCCACGCGCCCGAGGCGACGCCGCCGGACGACGACTGAGCGCGCTTACGCGAAGAGTTTCAAGGCGTTCTGGAGCGTCAGCCACACGCCGACGGCGAGCGGGATGCCGACGAACGACCACGAGAGAATCAATTTCACGGTATTATTCACGGCGCTCCTCGCTTACGACGCCGCTTCGCGCAGCGGGACGTTGACGTAATGCTCGTCGCCGATCGGCTTGACGAGCAAGTTGCAGATGAGGCCGACGACGAGCAGCGCCGCCATCAAATACATGGTGACGGAATACGCGTCGGCCTTGGCGACGCCGCGGTCGATTTGGTACTGCCGGATGTAGTTGACCAGGACCGGCCCCGCCACGCCCGCCGCCGACCACGCGGTGAGCAGCCGGCCGTGGATGGCGCCTACGTTGATCGTCCCGAAGAGATCGCGCAGGTACGCCGGAATCGTGGCGAAGCCGCCGCCGTACATGCTGATGATCAAACCGTAACAGAGCACGAAGAGCGCTAAGTCGCCCGCGCGGCCGAGCGACGGAATCGACGCGTAGAGGAGGATGCCGAGGACGAAAAAGACGCCGTACGTCGCCTTGCGCCCGATCACGTCCGATAACGACGCCCAGAAAATGCGCCCGCCCATGTTAAAGATGCTGAGCAAGCCGACGAAGCCGGCCGCGACGGCGGCCGAAGCGGTGGTAGCCGCCTCCGTTCCGTGCGGAAACTTCGCCGGGAACATCTCTTGGATCATCAGCGACGCTTGGCCGAGCACGCCGATGCCGGCGGTGACGTTGACGAAGAGCACGGTCCACAGCAAATAGAATTGCGGCGTCGCGACCGCGCGGCCGACGAGCACGTTCTGCGTCGTCACCAGTTTGCGCGGCTTCGCGTGCGCCACGAAGCCCGCGGGGCTCCACCCGGCAGGCGGCACGCGAACGATGAAGACGCCGACCAGCATGAAAGCGAGGTAGATCGCGCCCATCGTCAGCATCGTGGGCGCGACGCCCACGAAGGCAGGCGTCGAATAGTGCTTGATCAGCGCCACGGCGAGCGGCGCGCCGATCAGCGCTCCGCCGCCGAAGCCCATGATGGCGGTGCCGGTGGCAAGGCCGGGGCGGTCGGGAAACCATTTGATGAGCGTCGAGACGGGCGAAATGTAGCCGAGGCCCAGGCCGATGCCGCCGACCACGCCGTAGCCGAAGTAGACGATCCACAACTGATGCAGCGCGACGCCGGCGCCCGCGAGCAGCAAACCGCCGCTGAAGCACAGCGCCGACGCGAACATCGCTTTACGCGGACCGACGTCTTCCACCCATTTGCCGCCGAAGGCCGCGGCCAGTCCCAGAAAGACGATCGCCAAGCTGAAGATCCAGCCGAGCGCCGGGATCGACCAGTCGCCCGCCGCGGGGGCGGTCACGCCGATCAGCTGCGACATCGGCTTGTTGAACACGCTGAAGGCGTAGGCCTGACCGATGGCCAGGTGGATGCACAGTGCCGCGGGCGGCACGAGCCAGCGGCTGTAGCCGGCCGGCGCCACCGAATGGCTGCGGTCCAGAAAGTCGTTCATCCGGGCTCGTTCTTCGGCCATTCGGGGTCTCCCGTGAAAGTTTACCGATAGACGATTGGCCGCCGGACTTCGTTCGCGCGCGGGCCGTAGCGGCACGAGGGCGCCGCACGCCCCGGCCGGAATTGCTTGCGCCCCACCTCCGTTCCGATAAGGGTTCGCCGTTGCTACAGTTCCGTTCGCTCGCGCTCGCCGCCGTTTTCACGCTCGCAGCCGGGCTCGCGTCCTCACCGCGCGTCGCCGCCGCGCTGGCCGACGCCAAGCCGCCCGCGGCGGCGCCGGGCGCCGCCGCGCCGCAGGCCGCCGCCACGCCCGACCCGGCGGCGGAGTACGCCAAGCTCGTCAAAGGCGCCGAGACGCAGGCCGGACTCTTCAAGATCATCCGCAAGGACGGCAAGGTGCTGCTCGAGCTGCGCGCCGACCAGCTCGACACGGATTTCATCGAACACGCCGTGCCTGCGAACGGCCTCGGCGGCTTCGGCCTGCACGGCGGCGATCAATTCACGCAGGCGGCGCGCATCGTGCGCTTCCATCAAGTCGGCAAGACGCTCGCGATGATTCTGCCGCACACGCGTTTCCTCGCGACGCCCGGCACGTCGCAGGCCACCGCCGTACGCGAGTCCACCGCCGACTCCGTGCAGGCGCTGCTGCCGATCGTCGTCGACGACGTGCCGGCCAAGACGGTCGTCGTCGACGCGTCGCCGCTGCTCGGCGACGAACTCGATTTGGGGATCGCGCTCAGCGACGCCGACGACTCCGAACACAACCCGCAGGGCTCGTACCGGCTCGACGGTTCGCGCACGTACTTCGGGCCGAGCAAAGCCTTTCCGCAGAACGTGATCTTGGAGGCCGATCAGACCTTCGTCTCGACGAAGCCGCAAGCGATCGACACGGTCCCCGACGCGCGTTCGATTCAAATGCGTGTGAAGTACAACTTCGCCGCGATCTCCGCGACGCCGGGCTACATGCCGCGGCTCTACGACGACCGCGTCGGCTATTGGGAAGATCCGCACATCGCCTTCGACGAGAACGGTCAGCGCGACAACCACGTGTGGTACGTCCTGCGCTGGAACCTCGAAAAGTCCGATCCGAGCAAGGCCGCGTCGCCGGCGAAGAAACCCATCGTCTTTTATCTGGACAACTCGATTCCGCCCGAGTATCGCGACATCGTCCGCGACGGCGTGCTCGAGTGGAACAAGGCCTTCGCGCGCATCGGCATCCTCGACGCGCTCCAGGTCAAGGATCCGCCGGCCGACCCGGCGTGGGATCCCGACGACATCCGTTACAGCGTCATCCGCTGGGTGACCGACGAAGAGAGCGAATTCGGCGCCGAAGCGCAGATCGTGTGGGATCCGCGCACCGGCGAAATCTTCCGCGGCGGCGTGCTGCTCGATAGCGCCCTCGGCCGCGCCGCGAAGTTCAGCGAGCGCAACCTGCTCGCCGCGCTCAGCGTGCCCGGCAGCGCGGATGCGATCGTGCAGCAGGCGACCCCGGCCCGCCCGCCGTTCGCCGCCCACAGCGAGCTGCCGTTCGGCATCGGTGAAGCGGCGGAAGCCGCGTTCGGAAACACCGCGCTCGAGCTCGCCGGCGCGGCGCCGAGCGAGGTCGACGCGTTCGTGCGCCAGCGCATCAAGTCGGTCGTCATGCACGAGGTTGGCCACGACTTCGGGCTCTCGCACAACTTCATCGCGCACAACGCCTTCACGTCGGCCGAACTGAAGGCCAAGTCGTTCACGCGCAGCAACGGCACGAGCGCTTCGGTCATGGACTACTGGCCCATCAATATCTGGCCGAAAGGCGAATCGACGGGCGACTACAGCCCGCAGACCATCGGGCCCTACGATTACCACGCGATCCATTGGGGTTACGCGCCTATTCCCGGCGCGAAATCGCCGCGCGACGAAGTGCCGACGCTCGAACGCTGGGCCTCGGCGGCCGTCGATCCGCGTTACGCGTTCGCGGGCGACGAAGACGGTTTCTTCGACGGTCACGCGATCGACCCGCGCACGGCGCCGTTCGTGGCGACGAATCGTCCGATCGATTGGTGCGTCGGGCAACTGCAGTTCACGCAAGGCCTCTTCCGCACCCTGGACCGCCGCTTTCCGCAGCCGCAGCATCCGTGGGACGACGAACGGGCGGCGTTTCTCTCACTCTTCACGCGCTACAAGACGTGCGCGACGACGATGACGCACTACGTGGGCGGCGAGTACCTCTCGCGCGCTCGCGTCGGCGATCCGGGAGCGGACGCGGCGCTGAGCGCCGTGCCGCGCGCCGAAGAGAAGCGGGCGTTCGACATCCTCGACGCGTACGTGTTCGAAGACCGGGCCTGGCAGTTTTCGCCCGCGACGCTCAACCGGCTGACGTACACGGAGTACATGCCCTTCGCCAACTTCGGCTACGCGCCCGCGCCGCGCCACGACGTGCCGGTCGTCGAGTTGATCGGCGCGATGCAAAACGGCGTGATCGGCTACATGTACTCGCCGCTCGTGCTGCAGCGGTTGGCCGATTTGCCGACCAAGACGCGGCCGGGCCGGACGATGACGCTTGCGGACCTCTTCAGTTGGACGCAGACGGCGGTCTTCCACGACGTGGCGGCGCCGCGCTCGCAGATCCGCCGTAATCTGCAACGGCGCTACGCGCGGCTGCTCGGCTCGCTCGTGACGGCGCCCGCGGCGGGTACGCCGCTCGACGCGCAAGCGCTCGCGCGGTACGAACTGCTCGCGCTCGACGCGAACGTCTCGCACGCGCTCGCCGGCAGGGGTCTCGACTTGCAGACGCGCGCGCACCTTACCGGCATCCGCGTCGACGTGCGGCGCGCGCTGTCGGCGCAATCGGTGTTACCGGCCTCCGTGCAGGTCGCGTCGTAGAGGTGGCCGGCGCGTGGCCGGATCTGCCCGAGGGGCGTTCGATCCGGCTGCGCGTCTACGTCGGCGAGCGCGACCGGCACGGCCACCAGCCGCTGTACGCGGCGATCGTCGAAGCCGCGCGGCGCGCGGGCTTGGCCGGCGCCACCGTCTATAAGGGCGTCGAAGGGTTCGGCGCGCACGCGGTCGTGCACGCCGCGCGCGTGCTCGACCTCTCGAGCGATCTGCCGATGCTGGTCGAGATCGTCGACGAGACCGAGAAGATCCGCGCCTTCATGCCGGCCCTCGTCGAGCTCGTCAAAGACGGTTTCGTCACCGCCGATCCGGTGTACGTGTTGCACCGCGGCGGCCGGCCCGCGCCGTGATCGACGCGCGGGCGCTGCTCGCCGTCGGCGGCGGCGCGGCGCTCGGCGGCATCTTGCGGCTGCTGGTCACGCAAGTCGTCGTCGCGCGCTTCGGCGCGGGCTTCGGACATTACGCGACGCTGTTCATCAACGTCAGCGGTTCGTTCCTGATCGGCATCGTGGCCGAAGTCGCGCAGACGCGCATCGGTTTTCCGCCGCTCTGGCGCTCCTTTTTGGCGACGGGCCTGCTCGGCGGTTACACGACGTTTTCGACCTTCTCGTACGAAGCGTTCGTGCTCGCGGCGGACGGACTTTACGCGAGTGCGGCGTTCTACGTCGCCGGCAGCGTCGTGCTCGGCATCGCCGCGGCGATCGGCGGCATCGCGCTCGTCCGCAGCGCCGGGCACTAGCGTTAGGCGCGCAACGCCGCGAAGATTTGCTTCGGGGAGGGCAGTTGCCCGTAGAGCAGCATGCCGACGCGGTAGACGCGGCCCGCGAACCAAAAACAGGCCGCCACCGTCAGCGCGTCGATGCCGACGGCCAGGGCGATCTGCCACGGCGGCACGGTCGTGATCGCGACGCGCGTGAACATGACGAACGGTGAGAGGAACGGGACGAAACTGCACGCGACGACCAGCGGCGAGTTGGGCTGCAGCAAGCCGAACTGCGCGACGAAGAACGCGCCGACGACCGGCAGGATGACGGGCGTGGTGACGCTCGCGAGATCTTCCGTGCGCGAGATCAGCGAGGCCGCCGCCGCGTACACGGTCGCGTACTGCAGGTAGCCGAGGATGAAGAAGGCGACGAACGCGATCAGCACCCACGGATCGATGGCGAGGATCGCGCTCGGATCGTTCGCCGAGGTGCCGTTCGCCGCCGCGTTCGCGGCGGCGTTGGAGTTCGAAAGCGAGGCCGCGACGTGCGGCAGGATCACGGCGGCCGTGGCCAGCCACAGCGCGATTTGAACGAGCGCGACCACCGCCGCCGAAAGCGTCTTGCCGACCAGCAGGTTCGCCGGCTCGATCGTGGACACCAAAATCTCGGCGATGCGGCTCGTCTTCTCTTCGGCGACCGCGGCCATCACGCTCTGGCTCGCGAGAATGATCGCCAGGTAGAGGATGAAGATCAAGCCGAAGGCGATGCCGTGAGCCAGCGCCGCGACGCGCGAATCGGTGAATTTCGCGTCGAGCGCGTGCAGCGTGCGCGAAATCGTCGAGGCCTTTTCGATTCGCGCCGGCGCGATTCCGGTGGCCAGCTCGACGTTGAGCGGCACGAGTTCGCGGAACTCGACGTCGTCGAACGCCGAGAGGTCGCGCGGATAGACGTCGAGGTGCAGCGCGCCGTTGCGCTCCGAGATGGCGATCGCGGCGCCCGCGTTGCCGTGCTCTTCGAGGAATTTCGTGGTGACGTTCGACGGCAGCGCGTCGAGCTCTGCGACCACGCGGTACTCTTTCTTGGCCGTCATCAGCGTTCGGGCGCGCTCCCGCAGCGCGGGCGGCCCGGCCAGGATGACGTCGCTGCTCGACGAGCGCGCGACGCCTGCGAACAGCGCGGGCGCCGTCACGATGAAGGCGATGACGAGCACGCCGCCGACCGTCGCGATCCAGAAGATGCGCGAGCGCAGTTTGCGCAGGATCTCGGCGGTAAAGACGATGCCGATCTCGTTCATCGCGCGGCCTCGACGGGCCCGAGCGTGCGGACGTAGATTTGACTGAGCGTCGGCTCTTGGCGCTCGAACGATTCGACGGGGCCTGCGGCCACGGCGTCGCGCAGCAACGAACCGAAATCGGTCCCGGCCGGGAGTTCGAAGGCGATCTCGCCGTCGCCCGCGGGCACGGGCCCCGCCGCGCCGCGCGCGGCGAACGCGGCGCGAATGCCGGGCAAGTCGGGCGCGACCCGCACGGTGCGCGTGGGAAATTCGCGGCGCAGCTCGGCGAGCGTCCCGCGCGCGCGGACCTCGCCCGCGCCGATGATGCAGAACGCGGTGCAGGCGTTTTCGATTTGAAACATCTGATGGCTCGAGAGGACGAGCGTGGTGCCGCGCGCGGCGAGCGCGCGGATGCAGTCGAGCATGGTCTCGGCGTTGACGGGATCGAGGCCGGAAAAGGGCTCGTCGAGCACGAGCAGTTCCGGTTCGTGGAGGACCGCGCAGGCCAGCTGCACCTTTTGCTGGTTGCCTTTCGAGAGTTCGCTGCACGCGCGGTGCGCGTAGCGTTCGATGTCGAGCGTTGCCATCCAGGCGTCGGCTCGCCGGCCGGCGTCGACGGCTTCGAGGCCGTGCAGGCGCCCGAAGTAGACGATGTGATCGCGCACTTTCATCTTCCCGTAGAGGCCGCGCTCTTCGGGGAGGTAGCCGAAGCGGCGGCGCGTCGCGAGATCGACGGGCCTGCCGTTCCACGCGATCGTCCCGCCGTCGGGAACGAAGATGCCGAGAATCATGCGCATGATCGTCGTCTTGCCGGCACCGTTGGGCCCGAGCAGGCCGAAGACGGCGCCGCGATCGACCGAAAAACTGACGCCGCGCACGGCCGCGACCGAACCGAACGAGCGTTGAACGCGATCGAGCACGAGCATTGCCGTACGCTTCCGCACGGTCGCGACGCGCGCCTTGGCACGCACGAAGGTCGCGCGCGTTCGGGCGGAATACGTTGCGCGCCATGAACGGCGAACATCCCACGCGCGCGGTCGCGCGCTCGGCCTCCGCGATGGTGGCGACGCCGCACGCGCCGGCAACCGCCGCGGGCATCGACGTGTTGCGTCGCGGCGGCAACGCGGTCGACGCCGCGATCGCGGCCAACGCGGTGCTCGCCGTCGTCTATCCGGCGAGCTGCGGCATCGGCGGCGACGCGCTGTGGCTGCTCTTCGAACCGAAGACGGGCGAGACGCTGGCCTACAACGGCAGCGGCCGCGCCGCCGCGGCGCTCGACGCGGCGTTGCTGCGCGAAGCGCATCGTTCGATGCCGCAGCGCGGTCCGTTCTCGGTAACGACGCCCGGCTGCGTGCGCTCGTGGGAGGACGTGGCGCGGGCGCACGGCACGCGCGACCTCGACGAACTGCTCGCGCCCGCCGAAGCGTACGCCCGCGACGGGTTCGTCGTCACCGATACGACGGCGCGCTATTTCGCGACGCACGAAGCGCTCTTACGCGCCGATGCCGATGCGGCGGCGCTCTTTTTGGCGCGGGGCGTGCCCGTCGCCGGAGACGTGCTGCGCAACGAACCGCTGGCCGCGTCGCTCGCCGCGATCCGCCGCGGCGGCGCGCGCGCCTTCTACGAAGGTCCGATCGCCGCGGCGATCTGCGCGACGCTGAACGATCTCGGCAATCCGCTGACGCCGGGCGATCTCGCGGCGCAGACGACCGAACGCATGCGGCCCGTCGCTGCGGCTTGGCACGGGGCGCAGATCGTCGCGCATCCGCCCAACTCGCAAGGCGCCGTCGCGCCGATGGTCATGGGCATGCTCGCGGGCGACGGCGCGGCGGGCGAGGCGGATTGGACGCATCTCGCGATCGAAGCGATCAAGATCGCCTTCGACGCGCGCGACGCGCGTTTCGCGGAACCCGCGGCGATGGAGGGCACGATCGACGACCTGCTCGCACCGGCGGCGCTCGCGGCGGCGCGGGCGCGCATCGATCCGCAGCGAGCCGCTCCGCGACGCACGCCCGCCGGCGGCGGCGGCACGATCGCGATCGTCGCGGTCGACTGCGACGGCCGGGCCGTCTCGCTGATCGAGAGTTTGTACATGGGTTTCGGTTCCGGCATCGTCGCGCGCGGAACCGGCATCTTCTTGCAGAATCGCGGCGCGTACTTTCGCCTCGAGGCCGGCCACCCGAACGCGCTTGCGGGCGGAAAGCGGCCGCTGCACACCCTATCGCCCGGCATGCTCTTGCGCGACGGAAGGCCGGAGTTCGTCTACGGCACGATGGGCGGCGACGGGCAGCCGCAGACGCACGTGCAACTGCTGCACGGCGCGTACGAGCGCGGCCGTTCCGTGCAGCAAGCGATCGACGCGCCGCGTTTCGTGTACGGCCGCGACAGCGAATCCGCTTTCGCCGATAGCGTGCGCATCGAGAGCCGGGCCGACCCGGCCGTCGTCGCGTCGCTGCGCGCGCGCGGCCACGCCGTGGAGGTGCTCGGCGCGTTCGACGGCGCGCTCGGGCACGCGCAGGCGATCGCGATCGACGCCGAGCGCGGCTCGCTCGCGGGCGGCGCCGACCCGCGCGCCGACTCGCTCGCGCTCGGCCTGTGAGGGATCCGCGCTCGTGGGGCGTGACGGAAGACGAACGCGCGGAGGCGTTTCCGTGCGACGCGTTGGGGTTCGCGCACGACGAGACGTTCTTTCGCGGTACCGACGTGGCCGCGCCGCCGGCGCTCGTCTTTCGCTGGCTGTGCCAACTGCGCGCCGCACCCTATAGTTACGATCTCCTGGACAATTTCGGACGCCCGAGCCCGTCGCGCCTGACGCCGGGTTTGGAGCGGCTCGCCGTCGGGCAGCGGATGATGCTGCTCTTTCGGTTGCGCGCCTTCGAAGACGGTTCGTCCTTGACCGTCAGCCTCGATTCGCGAGCGGGCCGGGCCGCTATGGGCGATATCGCCGGCAGCTACCGGGTGGTCGCGGGCGTCGCCGGTGCGCGCTTGCTCGTCAAGGTACTCGTGCGCTACCCAGGCGGACTCTATGGAAAATTCTTGCGGCGCGTGCTGCCGGCGCTGGATTCGTATATGTTTTCGGAACAGTTGCGGCGCCTCAAGCGTTACGCGGAACGGGACGCGGCCCGAAAGCGTCAATGAAAGGTCGTGGCCACCGCAATCCGGCCGTGCCGATCGAGCGTTAAGGGTGTGTCCGTGCTTCCTCGCACGCCGCTTTTTAAGCCAAACTGATTTTTTCTAGGAGAGAGTATGTTGAACTTCCGCAATGCAGCGGTCGCCCTCATCGCGGGTGCGACGCTGCTCGCGTCGGGCTCGCCGACGTTTGCCAAAGCCAAGGGCGATACCGCCCGTTTCAGCAGCGCGCCCGTCTACACGGGCGCCCCGGCGCTGGCCACCACGGTCGCCATGATCTCGGCCGGCGGCGGCGCGAGCAGCTTCGACTCGACCAAGCTCGTCGGCTTCCTCGCCGGCGACAAGACGAGCGCCGAAGTCGCCTCGTTGCAGCAAAAGTTCGGCGCCGACAACGTCAAGTCGTTCCTCGACGTCTTCAACTTCGTCGTCAACGATGCGGTCGCCAAGGTGACCGCGGCGAAGGTCGCGCTGCCCGATACCCCGTCGCCCGCGGCCTCCGAAGGCGGCAAGGCGCTCGCCGCCGCGCTCTACACGCTCGGCGTGAACAAGAACACGAATAAGTTCGACGTCGAGTACATGCTCGACGCGCTCGTGACGCATCCCATCCACGTCGCCGTGATGGACGACATCGATGCGAAGTACGGGAAGACCGCCGACGCCAACTACCACGCGGTGCTGACGCAGGCGATGACCGACCTCAAGGCGGTCTACGGCCTCTAGTCCCCTCGCGACTCCGGTCGCACCCCGAAGCGAGAGTCGCGTCTTACGATGCGGCTCTCGTTTTTCGTTTAGCGCGCGGCGAAGGCGCCGTATGGCGGCGGCGTGGACGACGCGCCGCGCACGGCGTGCCAGACGATGTCGTTCATCTCGGCCTCGGGGACGCCGTCTTCGCGCGAGAGGTCGGCGCGAGCGCTATCGGCGGCGCGATAGGCGGCGACGCCGTTGCGCGCGTCGAGGTCGACCTTGGGCGGAAGCGCGTCGTACGGCGCGAGATGCGCCGTCGAGCCGAAGGCACCGGCGAGCGGCCGAGCCGCCGCGTCGTACGTGCTCATCGGCCCGAGGTGCAGCAGCAATTCGATCGTGCGGACCACGCCCGCGGTCGAATAATGCTCGTGGACCACGCCGCCGCGCGAATACGGACTGACGACGTAGGCGGTCATGCGTTGATCGTCGACGTGGTCGGGTCCGTTCTGCGCGTCGTCCTCGACGATGAAGATCGCGGTGTCGCGCCAGTACGGCGAGTGCGACACTTTGTCGACCAGCCGCCCCACGGCCAGGTCGTTTTCGGCGACGAACGCGAGCGGCGTCCGCTCGCCGGGGCGCGTGCCCGCGGTATGATCGTTGGGCAGGCGCACGATCTCCAGTTGCGGCAGCGTTTTGCTCGCGACGTACGCGTCGAATTCGCGCGCCCATTCCGCTTCGCGATCCTCGTCGCGCACGTCGGTGTCGAAGCCGACGAAACGCGGATCGGTCGCGTCGCGCAGATCCGTCATCTGCGAGTCCACGGGTCCGCCGGGTTTCACTTCGGTCGTGAACTCGCCGTAGTTGCGAAACGAGACGTGCGCGGCGCGCGCCGCGTTCCACAGGTATCCCGCATGCGGTACCGAGGCGTCGGCGCCGTCTTCGAAGTCGTACTGCGCGCGGCGGCCGCCGTAGTTCTGCGGCCACATCCGTTCGAGATAATCGTTGGCGAAGGCGGCGGTCGACCAGTTGTGCCCGTCGGCGCTGACTTCGGCATTCGCGTACGTGTTGTCGAGGATGCCGAAGCGTTTGGCGAGGGCGTGCTCGTTGGGCGTGACGGCGGCGCCGAAGAGCGTCAGCGACGGGTCGCCGTTCGCGCCGGAAAGATCGCCGAGCACTTGATCGTACGTGCGGTTTTCCTTGATGACGTAGATGACGTGACGGATCGGCGGCAACGCGCTTGCGGGCGCGGAGGCGCGCGCGAGCGCCGGTCCCGCGCCGGCGCGTACTTGCCGCGTCGTCTCGCTCAAGTCCGCGTCCGGCGGCAACGCGATGCGGCGCACGCTGCCGATCATGCTTGCCGCGACGTACCCCGACGAGTCGCGGCTCGACGCGCGGTGCATCGGATCGAACCGCGGATTGGCGCGGCTGCTCTCGCCCTTCCCGTCGACGACGTCGAGCGCGTCGCCCCCGGGCTCGAGCGCGAGCGCCGTCGGATACCAGCCGGTGGGGAGGTAGCCGAGCACGCGCGACGCGGCGGAACCGACGTCGACCACCGCGACCGCATTGGCCGCCGCGCACGTGACGTACAGCCGCTTGCCGTCGCGTGAGATCGCCATCGCCGTCGGTGAAACGCCGAAGGCGGAGGTGTCGAACGGGCCGACGCGCACGCCGTCGATGCGGCGACCGCTCGCGGTATCGACGATGCCGATCGCGTCGTCATCCGGTTCGCTCACGTACAGTCGCGCGCCGTCGGGCGAGAGCAGCAGCGCTTCGGGATGACGGCCGACCGCGATCTCGCCCGTCACCTTGCGCGCGGCGACGTCGATCACGCTGAGCGACGAGCCGCTCCAGTTCGCGACGTACAGCGTCTTGCCGTCGCGCGAGAAAGCGAGTCCCGCGGGATGCCGGCCGACCTTGACCGGGTCGCTCGCGCTGCCGTCGAGCGTGTTGACGAAGACGACCGCGTCGGCCAGATCGCCGCTGACCGCGAGCGCCGTTCGGTCGCGGCCGCGCGCGATGCTCGCGGCCCAGAAACCCTTGGGCAGCGCGATCGAGCGATCGGAGACGCCGGTCGCCGCGTCGTAGTGAGCGATCGTGTCCTGCGCGCCGGTGCTCGCCCAAAAGCCGGTGCTCGCTTCGTCGGCGAGCGGCACGCCGTACGCGCCGCGCACGGCGATGTCGCGCTCGAACTCGAGCGTGCTCGCCTTTAGGATGCGAATGCCCGGCGAACCCGCCCCGCCCTCGAGCACGATGAGATGGTTGCCGTCGGCGGTGAACGTGGCGCTTTGCGGCAGCGTCTTGGTGGGCACCACGATGCCGGCCGGCGGCGCGAGCGACCATTCCGTCGGCAGCATCACGGCGTCGCGCGCGGCGAACGCGACCGCGCCCGCGACGCATGCGAAAAGAACGATCGAGGCGAGCGTCTTGATCACGAGAATCCTTTATCGCGCGAACGCAGTGGTATTTAAGCGGCGAACGTCAGCCACGCCAGGCGCGGCCCGACGACGGCGTACACGACCAGCGTGACCGCGAAAAAGCCTTCGTGCACGCCGAGCAGATAGTTGTGGTCGATGAAGCGGCAGCCGAAGTTCGTGCCGCCCATCCCGAGGGCGAAGATCGCCCAGGCGAGGTGCAGCGACCGCGACGGATCGACGGCGCTCCCGAAGAACGACGGCGCGCCGGTCCGCCGCGCCATCACCCAGCGGTATACGAGCGCGATGCCGAGCGCGAAACAGAGCGTGCCGGTCGTCGCTCCCCACGCGATATCGAATGCCCGCGAGCCCTCGAACATGCGCCTGCCTTCCGCCGCCCGGACGCCTCTCCCTCGCGTCAGCGCGGCAGAGCGAAACGCAGCGCGCCGCCCCCCAGCGCGCAGAGCGCGACTACCGCCCACGGCGGCCACTTCGCGAACTGCAAGAGCGCGAACGCGCAGACGGCAGCGGCGATGCCGAGCGGATTGCGCGCCAGCGCCAGGCCGATCGGATCGACGAGCACGGCCGCAAGCAACCCGACGACGGCCGCGTTCACGCCGGCGAGCGTCGCGCCCGCGCGCGGCAGCGCGCGCAGCGCGCCCCACAGCGGAAACGCGGCCGCCAGCAGCAGAAACGACGGCGCGAAGATGGCCACGACGGCGACGAGCGCGCCGAGCACGCCGCCGGTCACCGACGAATCGACCGCGCCGAGGAACGCCGCGAACGTGAAGAGCGGGCCGGGCACCGCCTGCGCCGCGCCGTAGCCCGCGAAGAACGTCGCGGCGTTCACGTGCCCGGCCGCGATCAGGCTTTGCAGAAACGGCAGCACGACGTGCCCGCCGCCGAAGACGAGCGCGCCCGCGCGGAAGAAGGTCGCGACCAGCCCGAGGTAGCCGTCGGACCCCGCGAAGGGCAACCCCAGCAGCAGCACCAGCAGCAGCGCCCCCGCGGCCAGACCCGAACGGCGCGAGCCGCTCGCGGGGAGGGCCGCCGCGGGCAAAGCGCGCGGCGGGCCGAAGCGGGCGCCGGCCGCGCCGCCGAGCAGCAGCGGCGCCCATTGCAGCGCCGGCGCGACGCGGTCGACGCCGAGCGCCACTGCGAACGCCCCGCCCGCGATCGCTTGCGTCAGCTGCGTCGTCGCCAGCGCCCGGCCCAGTTGCAGCACCGCCAGCAACACGACGCCCGCGGCGGCGCCCGCCAGCGCCTCGAGCGCTCCAGAGAGCGCGGGGTTCGAGTGCGCCCCGGCGCCGCTCGTGCGCGCTTCGCGCAACGCCAGCCCGAACGCGCCGAGCGCCAGCGCCGACGGCGTGCTGAATCCCAGCCAGGCGAGGAAGGCGCCCGGAACGCCCGCGCGGTGGCGGCCGAGCACGATCCCGACCTGGCTGCTCGTCGGCCCGGGCAAGACCGAGCACAGCGCGACGATTTCGGCGAAGGCCGCGTCGTCGAGCCAGCGCGCGCGGTCGACGAACTCGCGGCGAAAATAGCCGAGGTGCGCGATCGGCCCGCCGAACGATGTCAGGCCGAGCCGTGCGAAGCGAAACAGGACGTCCAGCCAAGCGCTCACGCCGTTCTCATCGCCCGTCCGCGCGGGCATGCCTGCCCGGCTCCGGTCGCGAATCTGGGGACCATGAGCCTCCAAGAGTCGATCGTCTACGCCTCCGGCAGTTTCAAGAAGTACGATGAGGCGAAGGTCGGCCTCTTGACGCACGGGCTCAATTACGGGACCGGCTGCTTCGAAGGGATCCGCGGCTACTGGAACGCGGACGAGCGCGAACTGTATCTGCTGCAGCTCCGCGAGCACTACACGCGGCTGCACGATTCCGCGCGCACGCTCTTGATGACGCTCCCGCATACGGTCGACGAGCTGATGGAGATCACCGTCGAGCTCTGCGCGCGCAACCGCTTCGAGGAGAACATCTACATTCGGCCGCTGCTCTTCAAGTGCGCCGAAGACGTCGGCGTGCGGCTCGCGGGCGTGCCCGACGCCTTCGCCATCGTCGCGTTGCCGTTCAGCAAGTACGTCGATGCCGAGGCGGGCTTGCGCACGTGCGTGAGTTCGTGGCGGCGCGTCGACGACACGATGGCGCCCGCGCGCGCGAAGATCACCGGAATCTACATCAATTCGGCGCTCGCCAAGAGCGAGGCGACCCTGAACGGCTTCGACGAAGCGATCATGCTCTCGCACGACGGCCACATCGCCGAAGGTTCGGCCTCGAACCTGTTCATGGTGCGCGACGGCGTCGTCTACACGCCGGATCAGGCGCAGAACGTCCTCGAAGGCATCACGCGGCGCACGGTGTGCACGCTCGTCAACGATCTGTTCGGCAAGACGGTCGTGCAGCGCGCGATCGACCGCAGCGAGCTCTACGCCGCCGACGAAGTGTTCCTCACCGGTTCGGCCGTCGGCGTCGCGTTCGTGAAGTCGGTCGACCACCGCACGATCGGCACCGGAGCGATGGGGCCGACCGTACGCGCGCTGATGCAGGCCTACGCGCGCTTCACGCTCGGTCTCGAGCCGAAGTACCGCGCGTGGCTCACGCCGACGTACGCCGGCCGGCGCGTAGGCGCGGCCTAGACCGTCAGGCCCGGTGCGTCCCCGGGCGGTACGTGCCGAACGACCAGACGTGGCCCTCGCCGTCGAAGAAGCCGCATTCGTGCGACCCGTAGTCGGTGTCGTTGAGCGCGCGTTGCACCTTGGCGCCGGCCCCGCTCGCGCGTGCGAACAGCGCATCGACGGCGGCCGCATCGGGTAGCACGACGTAGAGCCCGCCCGTCGTGTAATTGACGGATTCGGGCGAGCGCACGGAGTAATCGTCGTCGCGCTCGGTACCGATCATGATCAGGTTGCCGGCGAGCGATATTTCGGCGTGCATGATGGTGCCGTCGGGGTCGTCGTATGCGACGACCGTTTCCGCGCCGAACGCGCGCTCGAGCATGGCCAGGGCCGCGCGCGCGTCGCGGTAGCGCAACCCCGGGAAGATCGTTTGGCCGGTGGAGACCGTCGTCGATTCCATCGCTAGCGTTCCTCCGAAGAAAAGGTCGTTTCGAGGAGGTCCCAAAGCCGCGCGGCCGCCGCGTCGTCGCGCGAGCGCGGCGAGGGTTCGGTTTCGACGAGTTTATCGAAGTACCGGCCGCTCCGGCCGCGCACGTCGTCACCGGTCGCCAGCCGTACGACCGGAACGGCGCCTCGCTCGGCCGGCGGCAGGGTGCGCGCCAGCAGCGCCCGCAGCAGGAACGGCAGCGAGCGCCAGATGTCGGTCGCGATCGCGCCCGGATGGACGGCGTTGGCGGCGACGTGCGGTTCGCGGCGCGCGAGTTCGCGCGTGTACAGGTTCACCGCGAGTTTCGATTGCGCGTACGCGCGGATGCCCGTGTAGCGGGCGCGTTCGAGTTCGACGTCGTCCCAGGCGATGCGGCCGTACTTGTGCGCTTCCGAACTCACGTTGACGACGCGCGGTTCGGGGGCGGCGCGAAGCAGCGGCAAGAGCGAGCGCGTCAGCAGCGCGAGGCCGAGGACGTTCGTGGCCCAGGTGAGTTCGTGGCCGTCGACGCTCGTTTGCCGTTTGCGCAATACGACGCCCGCATTGTTGACGAGGACGTCGAGCCGTCCGTGTTGCTGGCCGAAGGTCTTCGCCGCCGCGCGAACCGCAGCGAAGGACGCGATATCGAACGCGAGCGGGCTCGCCGCGCCGCCCGCCGAGCGCGTTTCGGCGACGACGCCGGCCACGCGCGCGGCATCGCGGCCGCCGACCACGACGTGCGCGCCGAGCGCGGCAATCGCCCGCACCGAGGCGAGCCCGATGCCGCTCGTCGCGCCCGTGACGAGCACGATCTTGCCGTTCACCGCGGCGGACGTTTACTGCGGAGCGTCGAGAACGGGCGCGGGCGAGGGGCCGGGCGACGCGTTCCACATCGCTTCATCGGGCGCGACGAGCGCGCCGGCCGATGCGTTTCGCGGCCGGCCGACCGCGAACGCGGCGATGCCTTCGTCTTGCCGCCACGTCGCAAAGCGGCCGAACTGGTCGTACGCGATGCGCGACACCTTGCGAATGAAGGCGCGTCCGAGATCGAGGTCGGGCAGTTCCGTCGTCATCACCGCGATGACGTACGGCTCTTCGCCCCGGTAGACGATGCCGACGTCGTTGAGCGTGTCGTGCAAGGAGCCCGTCTTATGCGCGATCTTCACGTCTTTGGGCAGCGGCACGGGCAGCAGCGTGTTGTGGGTCTGACCCGTGAGGATGGCGAGCATCTCGCGCGAGGACCACTGGTCGATCAGGTTGTCGCGCGCGATCTTATCGAGCAACGCCACCATGTCGAGCGGGCTCGTGCGCAACGCGTAGCGAATCGTATCGGTCTCGGAGCGGATGTAATCGTTGAGACGGGTTTGGTGAAGCCCGAGCCCGGCCATCGTGGCGTTGATGTGCGCGCGGCCGACGACGCGTATCAGCATGTTCGTCGCCGTGTTGTCGCTCTGCGTGATCATGAGCCACAGCAGCTGCTTGATCGTCTTGCCGGTGCCCGCCGGCGCGCCCGCCATGTCGCCCCAGCCCCAGTCGCGATCGCGCTCCTCGAGATGAACCACGCGATCGAGCGTCAGGCTCCCCGCCTCCATCTGTTTGAAGACCTCGACCATGACCGGAATTTTGATCGTCGAGGCGGCCGGCAGGCTCGCGTCGGCGTTCACGCCGGACGTCAGGCCGGTGGCCAGATCCTCGACGGCGATCCCGACGCGGCCCGGCGCGTGATCCGCGACCGAGGCGAGTTGCAGTTGCAACGCGGCGAGCGGACCGGCGTCGACGGCCGCCCGCGCGCCGCCGGGCGCGAGCGCAAACGCAAACGCGATGGCCAAACCGAACGATAAGCGCCGATCCGTCATAGATTGGCCTCAGTTATCCACAACGAGGGGCGGCAAACCTCTTCGATCGGGCTCATCGCTTGAGAATTCGTCGCGCCGCTCACGGCGCGGTTTCGGGCTGCAGCGGAACGCCGTCGGCTTGGGGCGGGCGGGCGCGGCCCGCGATGCCGGTCAAAGCCGCCAGCGCCGCGAGGTACGGCAGCGCCGCCATCAGGTCGCTCGGAACGCCGCTGCGCTGCAGGACGAACTGCAACGCCGAGGCCGCGCCGAACGCGACGGCGGCCGCGGTCGCGCCGAGCGGCGTCCAGCGGCCGAAGATGACGGCCGCGAGCGCGATGAAGCCGCGGCCCGCCGTCATGCCGTCGGAGTAGAGGTCGAGTTCGCCGAGCGAGAGGAACGCGCCGCCGAGCCCGGCGATCGCTCCGCCCGCGAGCGTCGCCGCGACGCGCAGCCGCGCCGGATCGACGCCCGCCGCGCGGAGCGCCGCGGGGTTCTCGCCGCACGCGCGCCAGCGCAACCCCCACGGCGCGTACGCGAAGAATGCGTGCATTCCCAGGGCCAGCGCGAACGCCGCGACGACGAGCGCCGCTTCGCCGCGCGGCCCGAGCGCGCGCACTTCGGGCGATGCGCCGGGCGCGCCGAAGAGGACGACGAGGCCGTAAGCGCCGGCGCCCGCGGCAAGGAGGTTGAGGCCCGTTCCCGCGACGATCTGATCGACGCCGAAGCGCGTCGCCGCCACGCCGAGCACGCCCCCCAACAGCGCGCCGGCGGCGACCGCGGCAGCCAAGCCGAGCAGCGGATTGCCCGTCGCGTACGACGCCGCGACGGCGGCGAACGCGCTCACCGTGAGTCCCCCTTCGAGCGCGATGTTGAGCACGCCGGCCCGCTCGCACGCGACGCCCGCGAGCGCCGCGAACACGAGCGGTGCTGCTTTCACGAGCGCGAGCGTAACGAAGGCGAACGTTTCGTGCACGCTACGCCGTCGCGATCCGGGGCGCGACGACGCGCCGCGCGGCGAGCGCCAGAATCGCGAGGCCTTCGACGATCGACACGACGTCTTTGGGAACGTGCGCCAGCGCCTGCATCGTGAGGCTGCCGCTTTGCAAGATGCCGAACGCAAAGGCCGCGAGCACGATTCGCAGCGGGTCGAGGCCGCCGACCAGCGCCACGGCGATCGCGACGAAGCCGTAACCGGGCGAGAGCGATACGTTGAAGCGGTGCAGCGTCCCGGCGACGATCGTCGCGCCGCCGAGTCCCGCGATCGCTCCGGAGAGCGCGATCGCGGTAAAGGCGACGCGGCGTAGCGCGACGCCCGCGCGGGCGGCGGCTTCGGGAGCTTCGCCCGCGGCGCGCAGTTCGTAGCCGAAGACGGTGCGCGCGAAGACGAAACGCAGCAGCCCCGCCAGCAGCAGCGCGAGCGGAAACGCGAGCGTCAGCCGCGTGCCGCGGGCGACGACCGGCAGCCACGCCGCCGCCGGCAGCAGCGCGGTCTCGGGACCTTGCGCGCCGGGCGCGCGCAACGGCCCGGAGACGAGGTAGTTGGCGAGTAAGAGCGCGACGACGTTGAGCATCAGCGTCGCGATCACTTCGCTCGCGCCGAAGCGCGCGCGCAAGAAGCCCGCAATCGCGCCCCAGCACGCGCCGCCGGCCGCGCCCGCCGCCAAGACGAGCGGAATCGCGACGTACCCCGGCGCGACGAGCGACGCGCCCGCCAGGCCCGCGCACAATCCGCCCACGACGAGTTGTCCCTCGGCGCCGATGTTGAACAGACCGGCGCGGAACGCGAAGGCGACCGCGAGCGCGGGGAACAGCAATGCCGTCGTTTGCACGAGCGTTTCGGCGAGTTGACGCGGTCCGCCGAGCGCGCCGCTCAGCAACGCGGCGAACCCGTCGAGCGGATTCGCGCCCGCGAGCGCCATCGCTGCGGCTGCGGCGGCGAGCAGCGCCGTTGCCGCAAGCGCACCGAACGGAACGCGTCTTCTCACGCCGCGCCCGCCATCGCCGCGCCGATGCGAGCGCGGTCGAAGTCCGCGCGCGCGTACTCCGCGACGAACGCGCCGCGGTAGATCGCGAAGAGCCGGTCCGCAAGCGCGAGCAGTTCGTCGAGTTCGAAGCCGACGAGCAGCACGGCGGCGCCCGCGTTGCGCGCTTCGATCAACCGCGACCGGACGAGCGCCGCCGCGGCGACGTCGACGCCGCGCGTCGGCTGGTAGGCGACGACGAGCGCGGGATCGTGCGCGAGCGCGCGCGCCACGACGAGTTTCTGCTGGTTGCCGCCGGAGAGCGCCGCCGCGCGCGTGCGGACCGACGGTACGCGGACGTCGAAGCGCTCCACGATGTCGCGCGCGAACGCTTCGCCGGCACGCGCGTCGCGCAGGCCGCCGCGCGCGAACGGCGCGCGCGCCTGATCGCCGAGCGTCGCGTTGTCGGCCACGCTCCAAGTCAGGACGAGCCCTTCGCGCCGCCGGTCTTGCGGAATCGTGCGCACGCCGGTCGCGATGCGCGCGGCAGGATCGCCCGGGGCGAGAACGCGCCCGCCGAGCGACATCTCGCCCGCGTAGGGAATCGTTCCGGCCACGGCGTCGACCAGCGTCGTTTGGCCGTTCCCTTCCACGCCGGCGACGGCGACGATCTCGCCGCGCCGTACCGCGAAACTCACGCCGGCGAGCGCTTGGGCGCCGTTGCCCGCGCGCAAAGATCGGACGGTCAGGCCTTCGCGCGGCGTCAGCGCGGCGCGCGCGGCGAGCGGGGCGACGTCGCCGCCGACCATGGCGCGCGCGATCGCGGCGGCCGACGTCGCATCGGTCGTCGCGCGCATGACGACCCGGCCGCCGCGCAGCACCGTCACGCGGGCCGCGTGGCCGAGGACTTCGTCGAGCTTGTGCGTGATGACCAGGATCGCGGTGCCCCGCGCGGCGAGCGATCGAAGCGTCGCGAACAGCGTCTCGATTTCGCCGGGCGCGAGCGCGGCCGTCGGTTCGTCGAGGATCAGCACGCGCGGGTCGCGCGCGAGTTCGCGCAGGATTTCGACCCGCTGTGCGACGCCCACGGGAAGCGTCTCGACGACCGCGTCCGGATCGACCTCGAGTCCGTGCGCGCGCGCCAGCGTTCGGACCGACTCGCGCGCGGCGGCGGCGTCGACGCGCAGCCCGCGCCGCGGCTCGCGGCCGAGCACGACGTTTTCCCACACGCGCAGGCGCTCGACGAGCTCGAAATGCTGGTGCACGAGACCGACGCGGCCGGCGCGTTCGACGCGGCCCGCGGACGGCGCGAGCCGGCCGGCGGCGATCGCGGCGAGCGTCGATTTGCCCGCGCCGTTCTCGCCGCACAGCGCGTGAATCTCGCCCGGCGCGAGCGCGAGGTCGACGTTCGAGAGCGCGGCGGTGCCGCCCGCGAAGACTTTGCCGACGCCGTGCAAGGCGAGCGCCGCGCCTCCGGCCGCGCTCAACTCAGAGCTTGACGGGCTTGAAAGCGGCCAGTTCTTCGCGCGTTTTGGGCGGTACGATGCGGCCCTCCACGATCGCGCGGCGCAGCGCGTCGATGCGCGCGAGGGCGCGCGTCCCGACGACGTCCTTCGTATACTTGAAATCGGTCAAGGCGACGCCGCCGTCGCGCAAGCCGAACTCGACGGGTCCTGCGGGCAGTTTCTGCGAGCGCGCGTCCTGACTGATGCGGAACACGGCGACGTCGACGCGCTTGAGCACGCTCGTGAGAATCTTTCCCGGCGCGAGCGCGTCTTGATTCGAATCGACGCCGATCGCGTAAACGCGCGGCCGGGCGCGCGTCTCGTCGATCGCACCGAGTCCCGACTTGCCGGCGGCAACGAAGAGCACGTCGGCGCCGCCGTCGAAGAGCACGCTCGCGAGTTCTTTGCCCGAGGCGACGTCTTCGAACGAGCCGACGTACTTGTCGAGAACCTTCACGTGCGGATCGATCTCGCGCGCGCCGGCCGCGTACCCCGCTTCGAACTTGCGCAACAGCGGCACGTCGACGCCGCCGAGGAAGCCGATCGTCTTCGTTTTCGACACGAGCGCCGCGAGCGCACCCGCGAGAAAGGAGCCTTCCTGTTCCCGAAACGTCACCGACGTGACGTTGGGCTCGTCGACGACCGCGTCGATGATGGCGAAGCGGCGTTTGGGATAGTTGCGCGCGACGTAGCGCACGTCGTCGTGCATCAGAAACCCGATCGCGAAAATCTCGTCGAAGTCTTGATCGGCCAGCACGGTGAGGTTCGGCTGATAGTCGGAGGCCGACTTGGATTCGAGTACCTGGACCTTCGCGCCGAGCAGCTTCTTCGCGGCGACCAGCCCTGCGTACGCACCGTCGTTGAACGATTTGTCGCCGAGCCCGCCGACGTCGGTCACCATCGCCAAGCGCAGCGGGTTGGCGGCACCGTAGTCGCGGGCCACGCCGTCGTTTGCGGGCGCGCCCTTCGCGCACCCGGCGAGCAGTGCGACGGCGACGAGAGCGAGCGCGCGGCGAGCGGCGCGGGCGCGATGGTGCGGCATCGGTTCGCTTTACGGGACGCGCCCGGAGCGTGCCTCTCCCGCCGCCCGCCGGGAACGCCGCGGGGCTCGCGGCGAGCGGTATGGTAGGGTAGGGTCATGAATCCGCCCTCCGATCGCCCCGTCGTCGTCGTGCGCCGTTCGCGCGCCGAACGGCGAGTGACGTACGCGCTCAAAGTGCTGGCGCTGATCTCGCTCGCCGCGGTGATGCTCGGCGCGGTCCTCGCGTTCGTCGGGCGCATCCCGTCGGTAGCCGCGATCGTGATCGGCGCGGTCTTCTTCACCTACGTCGTCGCTCCGGCGGTGCGCCGCTTGAGCGCGCGCGTGCCGCTGGTTTGGGCGATCGTCATCGTCTACGGCGCGATCGCGGCCGTCGTGGGCGTCGTCGCGTCCGTCGTCCTGCCGGCGCTGGTTTCCGACGTGCAAGAACTCGTCAAAGCGATGCCGTCGATCGTGCGCAACGCCCAAGAGTTCTTGAGCGATCCGGCCAACCCGCTGGTCGCGCACGTCCCGCCGCCGGTGCGCGCCTACCTGGCCACGATTCCGCCGCAACTGGCCCGCGCGGCCGAAACGTACGGCGGCGAAGCCGCCTCGCGCGCGCTCGGCCTCTTGCTCTCCGTGTTCGGCATCGTGGCGACGCTTGTCGTCATTCCGGTCATCTCGATCTACCTGATGATCGAAGCACCCGACCTGCTGCGCGCCTTCGTCGCGGCGCTCCCGCCGCGCGCGCGGCCCAAGGCCACGGCCCTCATGGGCGATCTCGACAAAGTCCTCGGCGGCTTCATTCGCGGTCAGATCACCGTGGGCGCCACGATCGGCACGTGCATCGGAATCGCGCTCTTGATCCTGCACGTCAAGTACGCGGTGCTGATCGGCGTGGTGGCGGGCATCTTCGACGTCATCCCCTACGTCGGGGCGCTCGTCGGCTTCGTGCCCGCCGTGACGCTCGCGTTCTTCAACGACGGCTGGCAGCACGCGTTGCTCGTCGCCGTCGTCTTCGTCGTCATCTTCCAGCTCGAAGGTCACGTCATCGCACCGAAGATCGTCAGCGACTCGGTCGGCCTCTCGCCGCTGATGGTGATCGTGGCGATTCTCGTGGGCGGCGAGTTGCTCGGGATCGCCGGCATGTTTCTCGCCGTGCCGATCGCCGCGGCGATTCGCGTGATCGTGCTGCAGGCGCTGCCGCGGGCGCGCCGTCCGGCAGCAAGCGAGCCGGCGCCGGCCGCGGCAACCGCGGCGCAACCCATCGCGCCGAAGAAGAAGGCGCCCACCGCCCCCGCGTAGGAGCGCATCGCCATGACGACTTCGACGCTCCCCTCCTCAGCGGCCGGCGCGCGCAAGATTCCCGGACGAGTCGACGTGATCGGGGTGCCGATGGATCTGGGCGCGGACCGCCGCGGCGTCGACATGGGGCCGTCGGCGATTCGCTACGCGCGGTTGCACGAAGCGCTGCAGGAGCTCGGCATCGAACGGGTCGTCGATCACGGCAACCTGCCGGTCCCGGTGCCGGAATCGAATGCGGCGCAAGCCGTGAAGAATGCCAAGTATCTGCCGATCATTCTCTCCGTCTGCGACGAGCTGTCGCGGCTGGTCGAAACGGCGATCGGGCAAGGCGGCATTCCGATCGTGCTGGGCGGCGATCATTCGATCGCGATCGGCTCGCTCGCCGGCGTGAAGCGCGCGCGCAAAGCGGCGCCGGGCCTGATCTGGATCGACGCGCACGGCGATATCAATACGCCGCTGACCTCGCCGTCCGGCAACGTGCACGGCATGCCGGTCTCGATCGCGCTCGAGGAGCACAACATCGACGTGGAGCGCACGGTGCTGATCGGGTTGCGCGACGTCGACGCGGGCGAGCGCGCGCGCATCAAGGAGCTCGGCGTGCGAGCGTTCTCGATGACCGAAATCGATCGGCTCGGCATGGAGCGCGTGATGGAATTGGCGCTGGAGATCGTCGGCAGCGAGCCGCGCGGCGTGCACGTCAGCTTCGACATGGACGGCATCGACCCGCGCGAGGCGCCGGGAACGGGCACGGCCGTGCCCGGCGGGCTGACGTACCGCGAAGCGCACCTGGCGATGGAGATGATCGCCGACAGCGGTGCGCTCGGCTCGCTCGACGTCACCGAAACCAATCCGATTCTCGACGAGCACAACCGCACGGCCGCGCTCGCCGTCGAACTGATCCTCTCGGCGCTCGGGAAGACGATTCTCTAGCGGAGACGGTAGACGATCACGCGGTGACCGTCAAAATCGCGCCCTTCGAGCGCTTCGCCCCAGCCCATGCTCTGCGGTTGAAAGCCGTTCGCGCCGCATTCGGCTAGGCGCGCTTGAAGCGCTTGCAGGTCGTCCGTCTCGAATCCTAACTCCATCGTGCGCGACGGCTCCGCCGCCGCTCCCTCTCGCGGTGCCGCAAGCGTAACGCTCGCGCCGGGCGACTCCAGATAGATGAAGTTCGGCGCGTGCGATCGCCCTACGCTTTCGGTCATGCCGAGCGCCTCGATGTAGAATCGTTTCGATCGTTGCGGATCGGCGACTTCGAGGTTGATCGTGGAAAGTGCGGCCCTCATGGCACCGGATTATAACCGCCGTTCCGCGCCGCGTCTTGAAGATTTGCGACATCGCGCTTGAATTGCGTCGGCGTTCGGCCGGAAAAGCGTCGAAACTCGCGCGAAAGGTGGGCTTGGTCGGCGTAGCCCGCATCGAGCGCGACGTCGTTCAGCCTCGAATCGGGCCGAGCCCATAGCGTATCCCGCACGTAATGAAATCGGGCCAGGCGGACGAGTTGCTGCGGGGAGCGGTGGGTCAGCGCGCGCGCCAGACGTTCGACCTGCCGCCGCGAACGAGGGCGTTCGGTGACCGTCTGCCACGCCTCGGGCGCCTCCGCCTCGCCGCGGCGGCTCACGAACGTCCGCACCGTGCCGAGGGTATCGGGCGCGGCCCGGCGTTCATTCATCGCCCGCAGGAGCGCTTCGTCGAACGTTCGCGGAACGTCGCCCCACGCGCCGTATCGTAACGCATTTTCGAACGAAGGCTGCGCGCTTGCGAACGTCGCCGAAACGTCGTACCAGTTCCGGTTTGGCTCGTTTGCTTGCGGAAAAACGATGCCCGCCGCCCAAGCGTAGAGGCGCGCCGCTGCGAACCTGACGGGTCCGTCGAGCACGAGGTGCAGGGGCCGCGCGAGCAGCGGAATCAGCACGAAGTGCGGCAACCGTCTGCAACGTGCCCTTCGACGACCACAGGCCGTTCCGCGAAGAAAATGAGTTCGAGGTAGGTATCCGGCGTGACGAAGAAGTTGCGCAGGTCGGGACGAGGGCGATCGATGCCCCAGTACGCGTTCACGTACGGCGCAAGCGACGGATGCGGATCTCCGTGAAACCGCTCCATCGAACGCCCGCTATTTCAGCACGACGTCGAGCGTCACGTCCGCCGCGTCGCCGATCGCGGGATCGAGCCGCGTCCCTTTCATCCCGAACGCGTGCCGGTCGATGCGTCCGGTTGCGTGGTACGCCGGATGCGATACGTCGCCCGCGACCGTCACGTCGAGGTGTTCGGGCTGGGATACACCGTGAATCGTGAGCGTGCCGTCCATGCCGAACGCCGCCGTACCCCGCGCTTCGATCTCCGTGCTCTCGAACGTCCACGTCGGATAGTGCTTCACGTCGAAATAGTCGGGGCTCTCGAGCGAGCCGTCGCGGTCGGGGTCGCCCGAACGAAGGTGCGTCGCGTCGAGCACGGCCGAGACGCGCAGCGGAACGGGCGAATCGTGCGGCAGGTCGACCGAACCGCTCACGATCGGAACCGTGCCCGTCACGCGCTCGACGAAGACGTGCTGGATCTCGAACTTCGCGGCCGACGCCGCCGGATCGATCGCGCGCGTTTGCGTTTGCGTTTGCTCCGCGCACGCGCCGGCACCGTTCGCGAACGACGCGGCGGTTGCGAGTGCGGCGATCGTGAGGGCTCGGCGCATCAGTAGGCGATCGTGAACTGCGCGTTCATCGTGTGCGTGGTCTGGGGCACGTGCCGAATCACGTCTTCGATCGTGAAGCGCGAATTCTCACTCGGGCCGTAGCCGAGCAGCAGCACGCCGTCGCGCGTGAAGCCGCTCGTCGGGTCGTTCGTTCCCTCGTACCGGCCGAGAGCGAAGAAGCGCCTGCCGAACCGGTACCGCACTTGCGTGAACCCGCCGCTCGACGCGCACGGGCCGGAACCGGCCGGTCCGCACGTGGAATCGTTCCCCGTTTGCAGCAGCGTTTCGCTCGACAGGCTTCCCCACTGGTCGTACGTGAGCGCGTACGCGGTGCGCGAGAACGAATCGAGTCCCGCGACCGTCGGCCGGATGCCCTGGTAGCGATAGGCGGCGACGGTCAGCGGCCCGATCGCGTCTTGGCCGTAGCCCATGACGTCCGTGCCGGTCGAGGGCAAGCCGCTTTGCCGGTCGTGGCCGGGGCCGGCGAAGAGCTGGCCGCTCGCGCCGCGTAGCAGGTTGCCGACGCTCAGGCGCGCGCCGATCTTCGGGTCGAACAAGTTGAACGGGTTGCCGCCGACGGTTTGATCGTAGACGGTGTAGTGCTGCGCGCTGTCGCGAAAGGTTTCCGGATCGACGGGAAGCGGCAGCGTGAACGAACCCGCCTGCACGTAAACGGGAATGCGGGCTTGCCAGGGATTGAGGCGATCGCCGAGCCACGCATCGCGCGTCAGCCCAGGCATGCCGCCGTCGACCACGTATTGTTCGACGAAGTAGGCGGCGCGCGTGCCGATCGCGCCCGCCGAAAACGCCTCGACTTCGTCGACGATCGCCTTCGGCAGCCCGGCGCGTTGCCTTGGTTCTCGCTCGAATCGACCAGGTTGATCTTGGCCGCGAACGGGACCGCGGGGCCCGGCGGCGCGCCCGGAATGCGCTCGCCGCTTGCCAGGAAGGCCGCCCCGAAATCGTTGAGGTGCGGGATCACCGAATGGCACTTCGCACACGTCACGTCGTACCGGTGGGCGAAGATCGGGATGGCGGGCGCAGGCTGCGGCCGCTCCAGCAGCAGCGAAGCGGCAAGGAAAACGGCTACGGCGAGCAGCGCCGCACGAGTCACGGTAAAGTAAGTATGCCTAACTCGTGCGTTAGTTCCTCCTAAAAGCAGCCCGGGACGCTTGCGGGACGGCGGCTCGATACCCTGATCGCAAGCCGGCTCGATCCGGCGAACGATCCGGAGCCCTCGGCTCCATAGGGGACGACGTATCATGAACCAGCGATTCTTCCAGATTGCCTCGACGCTCGCCGGGGCGGCGATTATCGGGACCGCCGTGGCGGTTATCCCGGCCACCGGCGACACGTTGCATCGGCCGATCAAAACCGGCGCACAGACGACGTGTAATAGCAGCAAGCCTTGCGTGGGCGGAACCAATAAAGGCGCCGGTCCGGGCGTCCAAGGCGTGAATCAATACTTCGGCAACGGCATCTTCGGCGTCGCGAGCAACAACGACGGCGTGAACGGAACGACGTACAATCCGAGCAGCAAGCAGAAATCGCGCTCGGGCGTCTACGGCGTCGATCTCTCGACCGACGGCGGCGCCGGAAACGCCGGCGTCAGCGGCAATACGACGAACGGAACGGGCGTGCTCGCCAACTCGGTAAACGGGATCGGCATGGCGGCGTACAGTTCGAACGGAGAAGCCATTATCGGTTACAGCTCGGCGTCGAACGGCGGCGACATGCAAGGCGCTTACATCGGCGCGATCGCGCGTTCGGCGCAGTATCCGTTCTTGGCCACCGATGCGAACGCGAACGATCTCTTCTACCTCGACGGCGCGGGCAACGTGTACTACCACGGCGGGCTCTACCAGTTCGCGCGCACGAAGCGCAATCAAGAAGTCACGGAGTACGGCTCGAAACAGACGACGCCGACGATCGAGCACGTGGGTAGCGCGCGCCTCGTCAACGGCATGGCGCGGGTCGCATTCGATGCGGCGTTCGCCGACGCAATCGACGATCGCGAAGGATACCACGTGTTCGTGACGCCGAACGGCGATACGCGCGGCCTGTACGTGACGGCCAAGTCGCCGGAAGGTTTCGTCGTTCGCGAGACGCAGCAAGGCCGCGGCACGCTCGACTTCGATTACCGCGTCGTCGCTACGCCCCTGGGGCATGCCGCCGAGCATAGCCACGTCGTGGACGCGTCTTTCGCCCAACCGCACGCCCCGGCCGTAAAGCACCGGCCGGCCCGCTGACGGTTCCAACGCCCCCGGCGCGTGCGCGCGCCACGTTCTGCGGTCGCATCGCGCCCGGTAGCCCGGCCGCGATGCGATCGCTTTCGAACGGCCTCCGCTCGCGCGGGCGGGACGGCCGTGGGACGCGTGCGCGGTACGCTCGAGAACATGGACCGAGTCGAGCATCTTTTCGTCGTCCGCATTTGGTTTGAGGCCGGGGCGCATGAGGGGGACGCGTGGCGGGGCTCCGTGGAGCACGTCGCCACGGGCACGCGTCGCTACTTCGCGGCGCTCGACGAACTCGACGCGTTCGTCGCGCGGTTTGCGGTCGCGTCGCCGCTGCCGCGTAACGCACGCGAGCGTTCGTGACGCGCCGGACGCCTCGAATCCGAATACGAGAAGTCGGTTACGGTATTCGATGTCGGTAACGAGCGCATCGGGTCCGGCGGCTTCGGCCGTCCGTTCGCCGGGCGGGGCCGGGCGGCGCAGACAAGAAATAACGGTCATGCCCGAGCTCGTTGCGGGCGATCGTGGCCTGCGCATCCATTTTCTTGGACATCCACGCTTCGTCTTCGATGGGAAGCCGCTCGCCTTCGCGCGGCCGCGAACGCTCGGCCTCTTGGCGTTTCTGCTCCTGCACCGCGACGTCCATCTCACGCGCGACGCGATCGCGTTCGCCCTGTGGCCCGACGACGTCGAAAGCGACGCGCGCGCGAATTTACGCCGGCACCTGCACCTCCTGACGCAGTCGCTGCCGCGTTCGACGGTGCCGTACGCGATCGCGGACGAGGATACGCTGCGCTGGAACGATTCGGCCGGCGTGTGGTTCGACGTCGAGGTTTTCGAACGCGAGGTCGACGACGACGAGACCGCGGGCCGAGCCGTCGAGGCGTACGGCGGCGACCTCCTCCCGACGATCTTCGACGATTGGATCTTTCCGATTCGCGACCGCCTGCGGCGCCGCTATCTCGACGCGCTCGACCGGCTCGTCGTTCGCGCCCGCAGCGCTCGCGATTTCCCGCTCGCGGCGCGCTACGCGGCCCGTATTCTGGAAGACGATCCGTGGCGCGAAGACGCGATCCGGCAGTCTGCGTCGATTCGTTTCGAGAGCGGAGATCGGGCCGGAGCGATTCGCATCCTCGACGAATTCGCCGGCCGATTGCGGGCCGAGATGCGCGTCGAGCCGATGCCCGAGACGATTGCGTTGCGCGCGGCGCTCCTGCGCGGCGCGCCGCTCGCGTCGGCCGCCGGCGGCGAGCGAGGCGGGTTCGGGAACGCGACCTTTCCGTTCGTCGGCCGCGAGACCGAGTTGCGGCAACTGCTCGCCGCATGGCAGCGCGCGGCCGGCCGGCGCGGCGAACTGCTGATGCTCTGCGGCGAGCCCGGAATCGGCAAGACGCGTCTGGCGAGCGAACTCGCGTTGCGCGTCGAGGCGCAGGGCGGCCGCGTGCTGCGCGGCGCGACGCCGTCCCCGGAAGCCGTTCCCTACCAGCCGCTCGTCGAGATCCTGCGCGACGCCTTACCGTTTTTCGGCTCGCTCGACGTGCGTCCGATTTGGCTCGCGGCCGTCGCGACCGTGCTGCCGGAAGTCGCGCTCGTTCGGCCGGACGTGCCGGTGCTTCCGGCGCTCGATCCGGCTCGCGAACGCGCTCGCTTTTTCGAATCGCTGGCGGCCCTCTTCAACGCGCTGGCCCGGCAGCGGCCGTTGCTGCTGGTGCTCGAAGACGTGCACTGGGCCGGTGCCGGTACGCTCGACGCGCTCGAACATCTGGCACGGCGCGCGTCCGCCATGCGAGCGCTCGTCGTCGCAACCTATCGCCCCCAGCCGGCGGAAGCCGAGGCGCCGCTTCGCGCTCTTCGGCTGCGGCTCCAGCGCGAAAGTTTGAGCGCTCACGTCACGCTCGGCGGGCTGTCGGTCGAAAGCGTCGAGGCATTGGTTCGCGCCCTGCCGCCGCTTGCCGCGGAAGCGGAGCCGCTGGCCGAAACGATCCACGCCGCGAGCGACGGTATCCCGCTCTTCGCCGAGCAGTTGCTCCGCGACCGTGCGGAATCGGCCGGCGCGCCGGGCCCGCTTGCGGACTTGCGCGCGACGCTCGCCACGCGCATCGGCCGCCTCTCCGAACGCGCGCGCGCGATCGCCGAGGTCGCGAGCGTCGTGGGAATGACCTTCGACGTCGAAACGATCCGCGCGGTCCTCGGCTGGGACGAGAACGCGATCCTCGAAGCGCTCGGCGAAACGATCGACCGGAATCTCGTGCGCGACGTCGGCCGCACGCGCTTCGCCTTCGCGTTCGCCCATCACCTGATCGCGGCCGCGCTCTACGAGGGCGTCGACGCCGCACGACTGCGCCGCTGGCACGGCCGGATCGCCGCCGTCGTCGAGCGCAACGCGGGCGATGCGCGCGAGAGCGCCGCGACGCTCGCCTACCATTTCGACCGTGCCGGAAACGGTGCGGCGGCGGCGGAAGCCTATCTGGCGGCCGCGCTCCACGCCTTCGGAATCTTCGCGAACGACGAAGCGCTGGCAGCGGTGCGTCGCGGGCTGGAACTCGCGACGGAACCACGCCTGCGCTTGGACTTACTCGCGCTGCACGAAGAAATCGCCGGTCGCGTCGGCGATCGCGAAGTGCAGGCGGCCGCGCTCGACGCCGCGGCGCGGCTGGCTTCGGAACTCGGCGACGCGAAGGCCGGCGCCGACGGATTGCGCCGTCGAGCCGCGCTCGCCCACGCTCGCGGCGAATTGGGCGAGGAGGCGTTGCTACTCGAGCGGTTTACCGCCTACGCGGACGATGCCGGCGACGGGTCGCTGCGCGCGACGGCGGCGCGCGCGCGAGCGCGCAACGCGATTGCGGCCGGCCGTTACCTCGAGGCGAAGCGCGCCGCCGCGGAGGCGCTGGCGATGTACCGCGAGCTCGGCGACGCCGAGGGTGAGGTCGATTCCCTGTGTTTTCTCGGAGAGATCGCGGTGAACGCAGGGCTCGAGAACGAGATTCGCGGCTACCTTCAAGAAGCGCGGCGGCGCGCGACCGAGGCCGGACGGCCGGCGCTGGTCGCTCGCGCGCTGATGGCGGGTAGCACCGCATCCATCATGGGGCGCGAGTTTTCGACGGCGCTGCGCGACGCGGAAGCGGCCCTCGAACGGTACCGCGACATGGGCGACCGCGAGGGTGAGGCGGAAGCGCGAAGTCGAGCGGGGACCGCGCGCGGCATGCTGCAGCAGCCCGACGAGGCGCGGCGCGAATTCGCGCAAAGTGCGACGCTCTATCGCGCGCTCGGCAATCGGCTCAAGTATGCGTACGTGCTTTTCAACCAATCGGCCGTCGAGATTCAAGTGGGTCTGCTCGAGGCGGCGTCCTGGCGTTTGGCGGAGGCGCTCGCGATTTTCGCCGAGCACGGCGACCTGCGCGGCGTTTCGGGCAGTCGCACCAATCAGAGCATCGTCGCCTTGCTGCGCGGCGATGCTCGTGACGCGAAGCGGCTTGGCGACGCGGCGCTCGCGGACGCGCGGACGATCGACAACCACGTCATCGAAGCCGCGGCGCTCTCGAACCTGGGTAACGCCGAACGGGAACTCGGCGAGTGCGAGCAGGCGCTCGAGCATATGCGCGAAGCGATCGCGATTCGCAAACGGCTCGGCCGGCCCGCGACCTTCGAGGAACTCGGCGATTTGGCGCTGGCCTATCTCGCCGCCGGAGAGCTCGCCTCCGCCCGCTCGACGGCCGAGGAGATCATGGGGCGGTTGAACGGTTCGAGCGAGAACACCGTCTGGCCGCATTATTGCCTGTGGGCCGCGGCGCGCGCGTTCCGCGCGAGCGGCGAAGAAGCGGCGGCGCGAGGCGCGCTTTCCCGGGCGAGCACGCTCGTCGAGCGGCAGATCGTGGCTATGACGGACCCCGGGTCGCGCGCGGCGTTTCGCGCGTTGCCCGTCGTCGTCGCGATCGAGGCTGCCGTCGCAGGCTCCTGGCCCGCGAGCGACGCCTAGAGCGCGACGGCCGAGCGGCCCTCCCCGCGCGCGGCGTCGAAGGCGTCTTGCGCTTTGCGCACCTCGGGCATATGGCGTTCCGCCCACGTCGACAGGGCGCGCAGGGGTTCGTCGAGCGTCCGCCCGAGGGGCGTGAGGGAGTATTCCACGCGCGGCGGGATCACGGGGTACATCTCGCGCACGACGAGACCGTCGCGCTCCAACTCCCGCAGCGTCTGGGTCAGCATCTTCTGCGAGATGCCTCCGACCGCGCGGCGCAACTCCGTGAAACGCACCGGACCCCCGGCGTCGACCAGCATGCCGATGATCAGCGTCGTCCACTTATCGGCGATGCGGTCCAGCAGGGCGCGGGCCGGACATGTGCCGGAGTACACTCCCGGTTCGGTTTCCATTTGGTGCCTATCCTACTTTCGGGTGCCTTATTGCTATCGGGATACGAGTATGAAATAGTAACCAAGGCTCCGGGAGCATAATATCACGCCCGGGCCGTAACGTCGAGAGGAGCCCCCGACACCATGTCCACCACCGCAACCGGCCAGACGTACGCCATCGATCCGGCGCATACGACCGCGGAGTTCGTCGTTCGCCACCTGATGATCGCCAAAGTCCGCGGCCGCTTCACCGGCGTTTCCGGGACGATCGAGGTTGCCGACGGCACCGACGTTCCGGCGTCGGTCAACGCGAAGATCGAAGCGGCGACCGTCGCCACGGGCGACGCGCAGCGCGACGGTCACCTCGCTTCCCCCGACTTTCTCGACGCGGCGACCTATCCCGCGATCGAGTTCCGCAGCACGAAGATCTCCGGCAGCGCCGCCGAGTTCGAAATTCACGGCGACCTCACGATTCACGGCACGACGCGGCCCGTCGTGCTCAGCGCGTCGTACGAAGGACGCTCGACCGATCCGTGGGGCAACCGCCGCATCGGCTACGAAGCGCACGGCAAGATCAACCGCAAAGATTTCGGCCTCACCTGGAATCAAGCGCTCGAAAGCGGCGGCGTGCTGGTCGGCGACGACGTGAAGATCGAACTCTCCGTCGAAGGCATCGCCGCGAAGTAGTTCGCGCAAAAAAAAAACGAGCGGAGCCCCGAGGGGTTCCGCTCGCGTGGAAAGCGGTGCGGGAGCGCCGCTCAGTGCGTCGGTTCGACCGCGAAGTACAGGAACAGGTTGGTCGGAATCGGCGGGGTGACGTTCGGGTCGTGCTTGTCGATCAGGCTCTCGATGTACGCGAAGCTGCCGTGCTGCGCGATCGCGCGATAGGTCGCGGCGTTCTTCACGCCGATCACTTGCACGTCCCACCACTCGGGCATGCCCATGTTGCGCGTGGTCGTGAAGTGGTCGTGTCCGGGCGTCATGGCGTTGGTCGGGCCGCCGATCGCGCTCAAGTCGATCGTCGGCGGGTGGTCGATGCACACGAGGCCGTTCGGACATTGCATCTGCATCGGCGGGACGCTGAAGCCCAGCGGCACCGTGATGTAGAGCGGATCGAAGTTCTTGGCCGGCGGCACCTTGAACGCCGTGCCGACTTCGCAGCCGGTCGTCGACTTGGCCGCAATCGTGGTGTCGCAGTAGAATCCGTGGGTGTAGGCGTCGTTGGTGAGGCGGCCGGCATCGAAGTTGTCGGTCTTGCCGAAGCCGTCGACGCCGCGGCCGTGGGCCGTCATGGTCACGTCGGGTCCGCTCGTGGTCTGCGCGGCGCTCGCGCCGGCGGTGCCGAGCGCGGCGACGGCCGCGGCCAATGCCGCGAATTTCGCAAGTGAGGTCGTCATAAAGCCTTTCGTCGAGCCGAGCTCGACAAACGAAACGATGAGCAAGAGTGGAGGCCGGGGGCCGGCTCCCGTCCGATAGAACGCTACGGCCCGGCGCTTGGATTGCGCCGCCGCGAATTACAGCAAGCGCACCACGGCGTCGTTCCAGAACTCCCAGTCGTGGCCGTTGACGCCGGGCCAAATCTCCGTGTGGTTGGGGATGCCCTGGCGCGTGAGGACCGCGGCGAAGTTGCGATTGTCGTTCACGAGCGCGTCGTACTCCCCCGTCGCGATCACCCAGTCGATGACGCGCAGGCGCGCGAGCCACGAGGCGTCCATGTTGGCGATGTAGGCGACCGGCGAGTTGAAGTAATCGGTGTCGTCCCAGTACCCGTCGGTGAAGCGGCCGACGTCGTACACGCCCGAAAAGCAGACGGCTTTGCTGACGACCTCGGGATGGCGGCCGGCGAAATTCGCCGCGTGGTAGGCGCCGAAGCTGCAGCCGAAGACGCCGACGTCGTGCCGGTTACCGCACTGCTGCGCGTAGGGCACGACCTCGCCGCGGACGTACCCGTCGTACTGCTCGTGGCGCCGGCCGCGCGCGATCGGCGGCGCGAAGTCGTTGTACCAGCTTTCGGCGTCGACGGAATCGACGCACACCAATTGCAGCTCGCCTCGCTCGATCTTCTCTTCGAGCCGTCCGACGAGCCCCGCGTCCTCGTATTGGAAAAATCTTCCAAGCGAGGTGGGAAACGCGACGACGGGGTATCCCGCGTGGCCGAAGCGCAGGAGCTCCATCTGGCGCTCGAGCGCCGGGCTGAACCACTTTTCATACGTGCGTTGCATGGCTCGCCTTGCTTTCATAGGGCCCGCGCCGCTTCCCGCGAAGTTCGGTCGCTCATCGCCGCAGTCGAATCGTCGGGGGCCGCACCATGCCGGAACCGGTCAAGCGCATCGGGTTGCTCTTCGGAATGGAGAACACGTTCCCGTGGGCGCTGATCGAAGCGATTTCGGTTCGGGGCGCGGGCGCCGTGACGGCCGAACCCGTCGAGATCTCGGCTTTGCGCGATACGCAAAACTTCGACTACGCCCTGATTTTGGACCGCATCAGTCACGAGGTGCCCTTCTACCGCACGTTCTTGAAGGTCGCGGCCGCGCGGGGCGTGCAGATCGTCAACAACCCGTTCTGGTGGTCGGCCGACGATAAGTACTTCGGCAACGTCGTGGCCGAGTCGGTCGGCGTCAAGACCCCGCGAACGATGCTGCTCCCGCACAAACATCGCCCGCCGAACACGGATGCCGCCTCCTTCCGCAACCTGCGGTTCGTCGACTGGAACGGCGTTTTCGAGTATTTGAAGTTTCCGATTTTTCTCAAACCGGCGTACGGCGGCGGCTGGAAGGACGTATCCAAGTGCGACGACGCCGCGTCGTTCTTCTCGGCCTACGACGCGTCGCGCGACCTGACGATGATGGCGCAAGAGGCGATCGACTTTCAGGATTACTTCCGCATTTACACGATCGGGCGCGACCGCGTGCACGTGATGCGCTACGATCCGCGGCGCCACCACGACGAGCGCTACGTCCGTAACGCCCCGCCCGTCGAGCCGGCCTTGCTCGCCAAACTCGAGCGCGACGCGCTCGCGCTCTCCGAGGCGCTCGGCTACGACATGAACACGGTCGAACTCGCGGTGCGCGACGGCGTTCCCTACGCGATCGACTTCACCAACCCGGCGCCCGACGCCGACGTCAACTCGATCGGCGAGGCGAATTTCCGCTGGATCGTCGACGCGATGGCCGACGTGCTGCTCGAGCGCGTGCGCGCGCCGCGGGCGTTCGAGATGACGGGGTCGTGGCCGCGCCGCCTCGCCTCGGCAGGGCCCGCCTAGTGCCGCCTCGCCCCACCTTCACCCTCGGAATCGAGGAAGAGTTCCAAGTCATCGATCCCGAGACGTGCGAGTTGCGCTCGCACATCCAAGAGATGTTCGCCGAAGGGCAGTTGCGTCTCAAAGAGGAGATGAAGCGCGAACTGCACGACCCGGTCATCGAGATCGGCACGCCGATCTGCGCCAACATCGGCGAGGCGCGCCGCGAGATCGTGCGGCTCCGTTCGCAAGTGATCGGCCTGGCGCGTGAGAACGGTTTGCGCATCGCGGCCGCGGGAACGCACCCCTTCACGCACTGGAACACGGTGCCCACGACGCCCGGCGCGCACTACGACCAGTTGATCGAAGACCTGCAGATGATCGCGCGGGCGAATCTGATCTTCGGCCTGCACGTGCACGTCGCGGTGGAAGACGACGCGGCGCGCATCGCCATCATGAACGGCGTGCGCTACTTCCTGCCGCACATCTTCGCGCTTTCGACCAATTCGCCGTTCTGGCTCGGCCAGAACACGGGCTGGAAAAGCTTTCGCTCGAAGATTTTCGAACGCTTTCCGCGCACGGGAATTCCGGACTACTTCGGCTCGTGGGGCGAGTATCAAGAATTCGTACAGACGCTGGTCGTCACGGGCTGCATCACCGACGGCAAGAAGATCTGGTGGGACGTCCGCGCGCACCCGTACTTCCCGACGCTCGAGTACCGGATCTGCGACATTCAGATGCGGGTCGACGAGACGATTTGTCTGGCCGCCTTCTTTCAGGCGGTGACCTACAAATTGTGGAAGCTCTACGACCGCAATCAAGGCTGGCGGCTGTACCGGCGCTCGCTCATCAACGAGAACAAGTGGCGGGCGGCGCGCTTCGGCCTCGACGGCAAGCTGATCGATCTCGGCAAGCGAGTCGAAGTGCCGACCGAGCAACTGCTCGTGGAACTGCTCGAGTTCGTCGACGACGTGGTGGAAGAACTGGGTTCGAAAGAGGAAATCTTGTACGTGTACGAGATCATGCGGCGGCGCACCGGGGCCGACCGTCAACTCGACGTGTACCGCGAAAGCGGCGATCTCCGCAGCGTGGTGCGCTACATCTGCGACGAGACGGAGGCGGGAGTTACCGTTGCCTGAGGCCGCGTACGCGCCGGATTGGCGCACCGACCGCTTCGAGGCCGTGCGCGTCGAGCGTGCGGGCGACGTTCCCGCGCCGCGGCCGGCCGTCGTCGACGTCGCCGTGCTCGATATGAACGCCGGCTTCGCCAACGTCGGCCACGACGCGATCGTGGCGCTGGTCCGCGATGCGTCGCTCGCGCTCGACGAGCGGCTGGCGGCCGCCGGGCGGCGCGTTCGCGTCGTCTCCTACGCCGTTCGCGACAAGCTGATGGTGCCCGATCACGCGCGCGCCCGCTACCGTCTCTACTTGGGCACGGGCGGTCCCGGTCATCTCGATCCGCGTCGCAACACGGGCGACCGCGGCGCCGAGCAGATCCGCGAGGATCCGTCGTGGGAAGCGCCGCTGTGGCGGCTCTTCGACGCGATCGCGGGCGATGCCGACTCGTCGCTATACGCCGTCTGCCATACGTTCGGCTTGCTGTGCCGGTGGTCGGGCGCCGCGCATGCCGAACTGCGCGGCCCGGCCAAAGGCGGCCCGATGAGCGGCGTCGGCACGAACGTGCTCACGGCGCAGGCGATCGCGCATCCGTGGTTCGCGCCGCTGGCGGGCGAACGCGGCACGCACCGCGCGGTCCCGGTGCTCGACTCGCGCTACTACGATCTCATTCCCGAAGGCGCCGTGGCGCCCGGCCTCACGCCGATCGCTTTCGAAGGTTCGCGCACGGACGACGGTCCCGGCGAGGCGCTCACGATGCTCGAATTCGTGCGCGACGCGGACGGCCTCGCGCCGCGCGTGTTCGGCGTCAACAGCCACCCCGAGATCACGGCGCCCGAGCGCGTGCGCGAACTGCTCGACCGGCTGCTGGCGAACGGGTCGCTCACCGCCGAAGTCTACGCGCAGCGCGCGAAGCTGCTGCCGGTGCTGCGCGACGACCGCCCCGACGAACGCCTGGCGGTCGGCCGGCGCGTCTTCAGCGACCTCTTGCAGCGAAAACTCGAGCGCCTCGTCGCGTAGCGTTGGACCCGCGCTATCGGACGCGTTTCAATGCGGCCTTTACGCCCGGCCTCTACGCGGCGTATTCGGCCGACCTGGCGCACCGGTGCGGCTGCGAACCCGGCTTCCGGTTGGCGGAGACGCCCGTGTTTCTCGACGACCTCTTTCGCGAGCGCTGCGAACGGGCGGCCGGCGAGATCGTCGCGCAGTTGAGCGATCCCGCCCGCATCGCGCGCATGCGCGGCGCGCTGCCGGAGCGCTGGACGTTCGCGGGGGAAACCGCGCTGCCGTCGTTCGCCGTGGTGGACTTTGCGGCCGTGCGCGCGCCCGACGGAACGCTCGAACCCAAAGTCGTCGAACTGCAAGGCTTTCCGTCGTTGTTCGCGTTCGAGTTGATGCAGGCCGACGCTTGGATGGACGCGCTCGCGGCGATCGGCGGTTTCGGCGACGGCTGGACGTGCTGTTTCGGCGAGCGCTCGCGCGCGCAAGCGATCGAGCTGTTGCGCGAAACGATCCTGGGGGGCCACGATCCCGCACACGTCGTGCTGCTCGACGTCGATCCGCCGCACCAGAAAACCGCCATCGACTTCGCCGCGACGAAGCGGCTCTTCGACGTCGACGCGGTCGATCCGCGAGCGCTGCTGGTGCGCGGCGACGCGTTGTTCCGCCGGGACGAACGCGGCCGCGAGCTGCCCGTGCGGCGCATCTACTACCGCCTCGTCGCCGACGAAGTGGAGCGCCGCGCGATCGACTTGCCGTTCGACGTCCGCCGCGAGCTCGACGTGGAGTGGGCGCCCCATCCGAACTGGTTCTTCACGTGGTCGAAGTCCTCGCTGCCTTTCCTCGACCATCCGGCCGTCCCGCAGACGCAGCTGCTCTGCGACGTTGCGGACGTGCTCGGGGAGCTGCGCGCGGGCTGCGTGCTCAAGCCGCTTTTCTCGTTTGCGGGCGCGGGGGTCAACCTGACGCCGACGGCCGCCGACGTCGCGGCGATTCCCGAACGCGAGCGCGACGCGTGGTGCCTTCAGGAGCGCATCGAGTACGCGCCCGCGCTGCCCGCGGCCGACGGCGGCGCCGTGAAAGTGGAGATGCGCACGATGTTCGCGCGGCCGGATCGCGCCGCGCGGCTGGAGCCGGTGACGAACCTGTGCCGCCTCTCGCGCGGCGCGATGATCGGCGTCGATTACAATAAGGATATGACCTGGGTCGGCTCGTCGGTCGGCTTGTGGCGCCGGTCGCCTTGATGACGGCGTACAACTCGATCGCGGGCCGCAGCCTCGAGCGCCTCGCCGCGCTCAGCGACGGCGTCTTCGCGATCGCGATGACGCTGCTCGTGCTCGACCTGCACGTCCCGGCCGTCAAGTCGATCCATACCGAGCGCGACTTGCTTGCGGCGCTCGCGGCGCTCGTTCCGAGCCTCGTGCCCTACCTGATGAGCTTTCTCACCCTCGGCATCTTCTGGGTCGGCCAGCAGACGCAGATCACGTACTTGGCGCGCGGCGACCGCAATTTGGCGTGGATCGCCATCGCCTTTCTCTTTGCCGTGACGCTGCTGCCGTTCTCGACGTCGTTCCTCGCTGCGTTCATCACGTACCGGACCGCGCTCTTGGCGTACTGGTTCAACATCTTGCTGCTCGGAGCCGGTCTGCTCGCGGCCTGGACCTACGCCGTTCGCGTCGGGCTGGTCAAAGACGACGTTCCGCCCGGCGTGTCGAGCGCGGTCGTGCGGCGCATCGTGGCCGCGCAGGTGCTGTACGCGCTCGGTGCGGCGCTCTGCGCCGTCAACACGTACGTCAGCATCGCGTTCATCGTGCTCCTCCAGCTCAACTACGCGCTGGCGCCGCGAATTCGGTTTCTGTACCGGCTGTAGCGCGCGCGCTACAGCGTCGTCTGCACCGTGAAATCGGTTTCGTCACCGTCATCGATCCGCTTATCTCGCGGAAAGCGGATGGCGACCTGCCCGCTCGGAAATCGCCGCAGGAAGATGCGCGAGAAGTGATGGCGATGCGGCTGAAAGCGGCCGTATGCGACCTCGAGGGCGGCGCGCATTTCGTCGAAGCGGCCTTCCTTGACGGCGATGGACCACGATAGCGTGATGCGTTCGCCCGGTTCGAGCGAAATATGCGTGCCCGACAGTCCGCCGGCGGCCGCGTCGCGCAGCCTGGCATAGGCGTACACGAGCTCCGGCGGAGTCGTTACGACGGTACGGTCGTCGATCACCTGGCCACTCTCGATCGTATCCGGACCGCGCGCGCGTTTGGCGGCGAGCTCGAAGCGGTCGCCGAACACGGCGATCGTCTCGCCGTACACGTCCGTCTCGGTATGCCCCGTATTCTCGAGCGTCACGTTGAGTTGCGCGACCCGCACTCCGCCGGATACGGCCCCCGGCTGGAACGTCGCCGTCATCTGCAGCGCCGGCGGTTCGAGCGCCGGTTTGATGCTTTCCTGATACACGAACACGTAGATCGCCCAGAGGCCGGCCGCGACGATCGCAATCGCCTCGACCGCGTGGCGAACGACCGTCCAGCGATCCTCGACCAGGCGTATGGTTTTCGGTTCGTCCATTGCGGAAAGCCGCTTCTGCGGCGGCGGCCGTGCGCCCGCCGCGCTAGGGCGTCTCCGCCGGCGTGACGGCGATGCCGCCGTAGCCGACGGCCAGGGACTTCACGGGCGTGCCACCCGCGGGATAGGCATATTCGGATATGCCGGGGTAACCGCTTGCGGCCCAGAGGTCGGTGCCGTTCTTGGTGAGCGCGAATCCAACCGTCCCACCGCTCCGGAGCGGCGTCGTGGCGAGCGGTTTGCCGAGCGAACCGCCTTTCGGCTGCGCGAAGGTGTAGAGCACGCCGGCTTGCTGATCGCCGACGACGATCTGGTTTTTCACGTTGACCGCGACGCCGCCCGGGAACTGGAGCGTGACTCCTTTGAGCACGAGCGGCTGAATCTTCTTGGCGCCGCAGCCGCCGGCTATTTCGCCGACGGTCGTACGGCCAGCGGCGCTCGCGCCGTCGACGAAGAGGTTGCCGTTCGCATCGAACGCCTCGAAGTAGACGCGCGCGAAGTTCGTCGCGTCCGATACGTTCGCGCACGCTTTCGTCTTACCGCGCTCGTAAAACGAGACGCTGCCCGGTCCGCCCGACGTCGAGAGAATATTTGCGACGGCGACGAGCAGAGATTTCGGCGCGACGGCCGCGGCGACCGGATAGTTGCCGCTATCGCTCAAAAGCACGTATTTTCCGTTCGCCGGCCGGGCGAAGAGCGCGACCGCGCTACGGTCGGTGAGCGCTACGTAGAGCGCTCCCGTCGCATCGGTCGTCAGCGACTCAGGTTGATCGCCCGGCACGGGCACGGCGTACTGCAAGTTTCCGGAGGTGTCGTAGACGTCGACGTGCGCGCCGGTCGCATCGGGAACGAAGAGTTGCGTTAGCGTCGAGGGCGCGCGCGCCGGATTGCGGGCGACGCTCGCCCCTGCTGCGTGCGCGCCGCTCGCCGCGGGAATCGTGACCGAACCGCCGCCGCAGCCTGCGAGCGCGACGACGGCGAGCGCGGCAAGGATTGCGGTCGGACGGACGAGCGGCATCATCGAACCTCCAAGCGGCGGTGCGAACCTAAATCGTGATTTGCAAGGTCCCGCCGCAACGCAGGCCGTTGCACTCGGCGGGCACGTAGCGGAGTTCGAGCAGCCGGCGCTCGAGTTCCGCTCGCACGTCGTCGGAAAGCCCGGCCGGCAGCGAGACGTGGGTCGCATGGCCCGCTTCGTCGACGTCGATGCGGGCGGTGCCGGCGGGATAGCGCGAGCGGATCTCCGCGAGCGCCGCTTCGTCGGCGACCAGCGGTTTGTCGAAGCTCTGTCCCCAGCCGCCGGGCGGAACGTCGACCGACCGCGCCGCGACTTCGGCCGAGTCCGCGCCGGGCGGCGACGGTGCCACCGTCGGCGCGGGAGGCGCGGGCGCCTCGGTCGCCGCCTGCCGGGGGCTGCCGCCCTCCGCCGCGCTCGTCGCTTCGGGCGGCGGCGCGTTCGGCGTCCGCTCGGGAGCCGCCGTCGCGAGCGTGAGGGCGACGCGCGGCAGCGCCGCGGGGGCCCGGGTCGTCGCGGGTTGCTCGAGCGGTGCGGCGGCGGCCCGCGCCGGCGCCGGCCGAGGCGCGCTATGGGCGACGGCGCGCGCGGCGGTTCGAGGGTGCGCGGGCGCCACGTGCCGGGCGAGTGCCCGGTGCTCGATCGTCATGAACGACACGCGCATCGTTTCGGTCGCGCCGCTGCCCGGCGCGCGATCCACCCGGCCGAGCGTCAGCGCCGCGCTCGTGGTCAGGAGCGTGGCCAGCAGCAAGTGGAGCGCGGTCGAGATGCCGAGTGCGCGTGTGAGCGAGAAACGTTCGGGCGGCCGCGACATGGCGCTCTCCGCGATGGGAATACGTAAACGTACGCTTCCGCACGGCGGCGGACCTGGGCCGCACGAAGCCGAACGGGGAGCCCATGGGCCGTCCGACCGATATCGTTCTCTACCAAGCCGAGTGGTGTCCGTACTGCGCGCGCGTGCGCTCGAAGCTGACCGACCTGCTGCTCGATTACAAAACGGTCAACGTGCCGCGTTCGCACGCCGAGCGGGACGAAGTGAAGGCCGTCTCCGGCCAGACGGGCATCCCGGTCATGGTCGACGGCGACTTCACGCTCGACGACGACGACGACATCGTGCCGTATCTCGAAAAGAAATACGGTACCAAACAAAGCGCGGCGGGCTAGGCGACTCCGAAGGCGACCGCCGCGCCGACGAGTGTCGCCGCGAAGTTGACGCCGTCGTTGCCGAGCCAGGAGAGCCCGCGGAGCGCTTGCGTGTTGGCGCCGCAGCCGTGCGGTTCGCGCTCCGTCGGCCGCCGGCACTGCGGGCAGTACCGTAACGATTGCAGCGACGCGCCGAGGATCGAATCGGTCAGCGCTCCGGCCATGCCCGCAATCGCCACGCCCGCGAGCGCCCGCGGCGCGTGCGCGCCGAGCGGCACGGCGCGCGCGACGGCGGCGATGAAGAGCGCGCCGCCCGCTTCGGCGAGCGTGCCGGGCCACGTGACGCCGCCCGAAAGTCCCGCGGCCGTCCGGCGCAGCGTGAGGATCGAGCGCGGCGCGCGGCGCGCGAGCGTGCCGATCTCCGTGCCCCACGTGTCCGCGGTCGCGGCCGCGAGCGCGCCCGCGAACGCATCGGCGAAGCGCGCGTCGGCCCAGAGCGCGAGGAGCGCGCACGCGGCCGCCACGCCGCCGTTCGCGAAGACTTGCGCCGCGTCGCGCGGGCCGGTCTTGCCGACGTCGGCGAGCGCCACGGTCTTGCGCGCGCGCCCGAGGCGCGAGAGCGCGACCGAACTGACGAAGAACGCTAGCAGCACCGCCGCGCCCGCTAACCCGAGCGCGCCGAACGTCGCGGTGCCGACCGCGAACGCCGCGACGGCGCCGCCGCCGTCGAGCGAGCGCGTGCGCAGCGCCGCAAACGCGATGGCGGCCGACGCGATCGCGCCGACGTCGAAGTTCGACAGCGGCGCGAGCGTCAGATCGGTCACGGCGCGAAGGCGTCGTAGGCGGCACTCGCCACGCGCGCGAGGATCGCGTCGCGTGCGGCGCCGTCCGCGTTCGATTCGGCGAGGAAGGCGACGATCACGATGCGCCGCCCGTCGGGCAGGGTCACGATCCCCGCATCGTTCGTGGCGCCGGCGACGCCGCCGGAAACGCGGCTCGCCCCGCTCAGGTGCGCGAACGTCACGCCGTCGGGCAGCCCCGCGCGCAGCCGTGCGGCGCCGCCGCCGCTCGCCGCGAGCATCGCGAGCATTTCGTCCGTGCTGTCCTCGAGCAAGAGCCGATGGGCCGCGATCCCCACGAGCAGCGCCGCGACCCCCTCGGGCGAGCCGGCGTTGTCGCCGCCGCCGGCGAACGCGCGGCCGCGGCGCGCGCCGGCGGCGAGCTGCGCTTCCGATTTACGAATGCGAAACCCGGCGATGCCGAGGCGATCGAGCACGCTCTGCACGGCTCGCGGACCGCCGAGCGTGCGGAGCACGAGATCGCTTGCCGTATCGTCGCCGTCGACGAGCATGGCCCGCACGAGTTCCCAGTACGTGAGGGAGACGCCGCCGCGCGGATGCGAGGCGGCGATTTCGCTGCCGGCGCGCAAGTCCGCGGCCTTGACGACGACGCGCTTGTCGAGATCGAGGCGGTGCTGGTCGACGCGCCGGAACGCGACCAGTGCGACGGCGAGTTTGCAGGTGCTCGCGAGCGGAAACTCCTCGGCGCCGCGCAGCGACACGCGCGCCCCGTGGCTCGTGTCGACGAGCGCCACGCCGAGGCGGCCGGGCGCGATGCGGCCGATCTCGCTGATCTGCGCGCGCAAGAGTTCGACGCGCGCTTCGAGCGGGAGCGGCGTCGGCGCGGGCGTGGGCGTCGGACGCGGCGGGTGCCGTCGGGCGAGCGCGGGCGCGGCCGCGAGCACGACGGCGAACGCGATGAAAACGAGGCGGCGCACGGTGCCTCGATGTTAGCCGCACGAGCGGCCGAGCCTGCGCGGCGACGGCGGCGTTACGGAGCGGGCGAAGCGGCGGCTTTCAACGCCTCGACGAGCCCTTCGACGCTGAACTCGCCGGCCACGATGTCGGGTTCGAGGCCGCAGGCGCGCGCGGCCGCGGCGGTGATCGGACCGATGCAGGCGACGGTTTTCGCGCGCGCGAGCGCGGCCGCGCCCGGCACGTTCGCCGCGAACGCGCGCACGGTGCTCGCGCTCGTGAACGTCCAGACGTCGGTCGTCTCGGCCGCGCGCGCCATCGCCGCGTCGCGAACGTACGTCGTCTTGTAGGCGGCGACGGCGTCGACGATGCGCCCCCGCGCGCGCAGCGTCGCGGGCACGACGTCGCGCATCTCTTGCGCGCCGAAGACGAGGACGCGTTCGCCCGCGTGCGTGCGCGCGAGCAGGCCTTCGGCCACGGCTTCGCCGACGGCTTCCTCGGGCACGTAGGCGGCGTGCAGGCCGCGCGCGCCGAGCGGTTCTGCGGTCTTCGGGCCGATCGCCGCGATCTTCGGGCGGTCGAGGCCGGGGGCGTCGCCGTTCGCGTCGAGCGCGGCGAACCACGCCTCGACGCCGCGCGCGCTCGTGAAGACGATCCAGTCGTAGCGCTCGCGTTCGCGCACGGCGGCGGCCGCCGCGGCGGGGTCGTCGGGCGGTTCGATCGCGATCGCCGGTGCGAGCACGGGCACGGCGCCGGCCTCGAGCAGCTTCGCGGCGAACGTCGCCGCGTCGTCGCGCGCCCGCGTGATCAAGACGCGCTTTCCGAAGAGCGGCCCCGCGGCGCCGCGGGTCACTCCGAGAGTTCGGCCTCGAGCGCGGCCGGCTGCGCGGCGCGCCGCGCAGCGCTGAGTTCCTCGGTACGCACGCGCAAATCGAAGAGTTCGTCGAGCAGCGTCGCGAGCGTGATCGCTTCGGCGTGGTTGGAGGTCGCGCGTTCGCGCAGTTTGGTGACGACGCTGTGCAGCAGCTTGGAGATGATCGTGAGCGAGGCGCCGGTGATCAGCATCCGCTCGCGTTCGCTCAAGTCCGGACAACGCGCGAAGAGGCGCTCGATCTCGTTCTCGCGGATCGTTTCCGCCTTCTGCACGAGCGAACTGACGACCGGGATCGCGACGCGCGATTGATACCAGCGCGCGAAGCGCTCCGCGTGCTCCGCGATGATCTCCTCGACCAGCGGAATCGCCTCGCGGCGCTTCTCGAGCGTCACGTCGACCATGTCTTTGAGCCGGTCGATGTCGGCCACGTGGACGTTCGGAATGCGGGCGACTTCGGGATCCGCGTCGCGCGGCACGGCGATGTCGACGATGAAGAGCTGGCGGTCGGGCCGCGCGAGCATCGCTTCGGCCACGTTGCCCGGGGTCAGCACGAAGTGCGAGGAGCCGGTCGAGGTCACCACGATGTCGGCGCGCTTGAGCGCGTCGACGAGCCCCGGCAGCTCGACGGCCGTGCCGACGCCGAGCGTGGCGATGATTTCCTTCGCCTTGGCCTGCGAGCGGTTGGCCACGAGCAGTTCCGAGCAGCCTTCGAGGCGCAGGCGCCTGGCGGCGAGCGCGCCCATCTTGCCGGCGCCGACCACCATCACCGTCTTGCCCGCGAGCGTGCCGAGCTGCTGCTTCGCGAGTTCGATCGCCGCGGTCGCGACGCTGACGGAGTCGCCGCCGATGCCCGTGTGCGTGCGCGACTCCTTGCCGGCGTTGAGCGCTTCGCGGAACAGCGCGTGCAGCGTCTTGCCGAGCGAGCGCGCCTTCTGCGCTTGAATGTACGCGTCTTTAACTTGGCCGAGAATCTCCGCTTCGCCGATCAGCATCGAGTCGAGACCGGTCGCCACGCGGAACAGGTGGTCCGTGGCCTGGCTGCCGAGCAGCGTGTACATGTACGACGACATGTCGTGCTGCACGTCGCCGTGGCGGAAGTGCTTCAGGAACGTCTTGAGCTGCTCGACGCCCGTCTCGTAGTCTTCGAGCTCGGCGTAGATCTCGAGGCGGCCGCAGGTCGAGAGCATGACCGCCTCGCGGACCATCTCGTAATCCCGCAGCGCCACGAGGGATTCGCTCATCCGGGAGGCGGGGAAGGCGTGGCGTTCGCGGACGTCCACCGGCGCCGTGTGGTGCGAGAGACCGAGGCAGACTAGCGGCATGAACCCTCCTCGATGCCCCGGGCAATACGCCGGGAAGCCCGCCTGACGCGGGCCGTTGCAAGGGAGGTTGCCATACTTTTCGTTCCGGCGTTGTGCGCGCCGTCACCGGAAGGTCGCGGATTCATCGGTTCGTTCTTCGTACCACGTTGTTGCGGCCGGGACATACGCCTTGAGTTGGACGCCGCGCTAGGCTAGGGCGTGCAGGGCGGTGACGGCGTCGTCGGCGGCCGCGACGGTCGCGTCGATCGCGGCGTCGTCGTGCGCCAGGCTCAGGAAACCCGCCTCGAACTGGGAGGGGGCCAGGTAGACGCCGCGGTCCAGCATCGCGTGGAAGAAGCGCGCGTAGAAGGCCGTGTCGGCCGTCTTGGCGCTGGCCAGATCGACCACCGGTTCGCCCGTGAAGAAGAACCCGACCATCGAGCCGCGGTTGGTCGCTTGGTGCGGCACGCCGTGACGGGTGAAGACCTCGTCCATGCCCTCGGCGAAGCGGGAGCCCGCCGCGTCTAGGCGCTCGTAAACGCCCGGCTCCCGAAGCGCCCGCAGGGTCGCGGCGCCGGCGGCCATCGCGAGCGGGTTGCCGGAGAGCGTTCCGGCCTGGTACACCGTGCCGAGCGGCGAGAGCGCGTCCATGAGGTCCGCGCGGCCGCCGAAGGCGCCGACCGGCAGGCCGCCGCCGATGATCTTGCCGAGGGTCGTCAGGTCGGGCCGGACCCCTTCGCGTTCCTGGACGCCGCCCGGCGCCACGCGAAACCCCGTCATCACCTCGTCGAAGACGAGGAGCGCGCCGTGCTCGCTGCAGACCTCGCGCAGCCCCTGCAAATAGCCCGGCTTCGGCAGCACCAGGCCCATGTTGCCGACGTAGGGTTCGACGAAGACGCAGGCGATCGTGCCGGGCGCGGCCGCGAACGCGGCGCGCACGGCATCGAGGTCGTTGTACGGCAGGACGATCGTGTCGCGCGCGGTGCCCGCGGTGATGCCTGGCGAATCGGGCGCGCCCATCGTGAGCGCGCCGCTGCCGGCCGAGATGAGGAACGAGTCGCCGTGGCCGTGGTAGCAGCCGGCGAACTTCACGACCTTGTCGCGTCCCGTCACGCCGCGCGCGAGCCGCAGGGCGCTCATGGTGGCCTCGGTGCCGCTCGAGCAGAAGCGGACCTTTTCGATCGACGGGACCATCGCGATGACGAGCTCGGCGAGCTCGCTCTCCGCCTCGGTCGGCGCGCCGTACGACGTGCCTCGGGCGGCAGCGCGGACGACCGCTTCGACGACCGCCGGGTGTGCGTGCCCGAGGATCAGCGGACCCCACGACATCACGTAGTCGACGTACGAATTCCCGTCCACGTCGGTAAAGCGGCAGCCGGCGGCCTCGCGCACGAAGACGGGCGACCCGCCGACCCCTTTGAACGCGCGGACCGGCGAATTGACGCCGCCGGGGATCAGGTTTTTCGCGCGCTCGAAGGCGGCAAAGCTGCGCTCGCGGTGCATTGTACTAGTGTTCGCCGCGCGGCGGCCCGGCCTTTGCCGCCGCGATGAGTTTCGGCGCGACGGCGCCAAGAGGCGCGCATGAAGAGCGCACCCGGCCGTGCCTGGTATGGCCTGCTGGCGATTCCGTTTGCGGCGTTGCTGTTTCCGGGGCTGTACGCGCACGCCGAGCCGTCGCTCGGCGGGTTTCCGTTCTTCTACTGGTACCAGTTCGCGTGGCTGCTCGCGACGACCGCGCTCGTCGCGCTCGTCTATAACCGGACGCGCTGAATGCCGCTCGACCGCGTCGCGCTGTCCGTGTTCGTCGCGCTGTTCGCGCTCGTGACGGTCGTGGGATTCTACGCGGCACGCTGGCGCGCGGGCGATCTCGCCGAACTGCGCGAGTGGGGCCTCGCCGGGCGGCGTTTCGGCGTCGCCGTCAGCTGGTTCCTGATCGGCGGCGACCTGTTCACGGCGTACACGCTGATCGCGGTGCCGGCCGCCGTGTACGGCACGGGCGCGAGCGGTTTCTTTGCCGTCCCGTACACGATTCTCGTGTATCCGATCATGTTCGTGCTGATGCCGCGCCTGTGGAGCGTCTCGAAGCGCCACGACTACGTCACCACGGCGGATTTCGTGCGCGGCCGTTACGGCAGCGATCTGCTCGCGCTCGCGGTCGCGCTCACCGGCATCCTCGCGACGATGCCGTACATCGCGCTGCAGCTGGTCGGGATGCAGGTCGTGATCGCGCAGATGGGCGTCACGGGCGCGGGGCTGCTCGGCGACGTGCCGCTCGCGATCGCCTTCGTGATTCTCGCGGCCTACACGTACACGAGCGGGTTGCGGGCGCCCGCGATGATCGCGTTCGTCAAGGATACGATGATTTACGTCGTCGTGCTGGTGGTGGTCGTCGCGATTCCGCTCAAGTTCGGCAGCTTCGCCGCGATCTTCGGCGCGGCGAGCGCGCACTTCGCCGCGGCGGCGAAGGCGGTGCCGCCGCCCGCGGCCGCGGGCTCGACGATCCTCGGAACCAAAGGCTACTGGGGCTACGCCACGCTCGCGCTCGGTTCGGCGATGGCGCTCTTGATCTACCCGCACGCGGTGACGGCGGTGCTGAGTTCGTCGCGGTCGGACGTGATCAAGCGCAACGCCGTGCTCTTGCCCGCGTACTCGCTGCTGCTGGGCTTGATCGCGCTGTTGGGATACGCGGCGCTCGCGGCGGGATTGCACGTGAAGCCGAGCCTCGCGGTGCCGGCGCTGCTGCGGGCGATGTTCCCGTCCTGGTTCGTCGGCTTCGCCTTCGCCGCCGTCGCGATCGGGGCGCTCGTGCCGGCGGCCGTGATGTCGATCGCGGCCGCGAATCTGTGGACGCGAAACATCTATAAGACGTACCTGCGGCCGCAAGCGACGGACGCGGACGAAGCCAAGGTCGCGAAATTGGCGTCGCTCGTCGTGAAGTTCGGCGCGCTCGCGTTCATCATCGCGGTGCCGACCGAGTACGCGATCGACCTGCAGCTGCTCGGCGGGATTTGGATCTTGCAGACCTTTCCGGCGATCGGCATCGGCTTGTTCGGCCGGCCGTTCCACCACGGCGCGCTCTTCTGGGGCTGGGCCGCGGGGATGATCTCGGGCACGGCGCTTTCGTTCTCGCAGGGCGTGAAGCCGACGTTTCCCATCGCGCTCGGCGACGCGACGATCGCGCCCTACATCGGCATCGACGCGCTGGCGCTCAACCTCGCGGTCGCGGGCGTCCTGACGTTCGCCTTCGACCGCGCCGGCGACGCCCGGCTGCCCGATGCGACGGAGCCCGGCGACTACGTCCATCCGCCGCTGAACGTGCGGCCGTTGACGACGCTCGGGACGACGACGCCCTAGTCAGCGCGAAACGTTCGAAGCGCGAACGCGCCACAGCGCGTTCTGCGGGAACTCCCACGCGTCGGGCTCGGCGCTCGTCGAGGGAAATTCGCGATGCGCGCGCGTGATCAGCGTGGTCGTCGGCGGCGAGACGTTTTCCAAACGGATGCCGGGCGAAAGGCGCAGGACGGCCGCGCGCATCGCGGGCGACGGCGCGACGAGAAAGACGTTCTCCAAAGGAGCCGGGAGAGCGAATTTCAGATCGTCGCCGGCGAGCACGAAGGCGGCGTCGCCCCGCAGATAGCGCGAGAGCACGAGCGGAACGTACCAGTGGCCTTCGCTGATCACGAACGGCCGCGGTTCGCGATCGATGACGGCGGCGACGTCTTGATAGGCGATCTGATTGTTGTTATCCCACCAGTTGGCCGCGCCGTCGCGGCCCGCGGCCGAGGCGATTCCGCACGCGAGCAGGAGCGCGTAACCGGCGAGCGCCCCGCGCCGGACGGCGCGATGCTCCGCGGCTAGTCCCGCGAGGAGCGTCGCCGCGACCGCGCACGCGAGGCCGATCCAGGCGGGCAAAACGTAGCGCGCGATCGTCGAGTAGTGCGCGTGCGCGAGCGCGTCACCGGCGAGGAATGCGCCGATCGTCACCGCGGGCAACGCGAGCGCGACGGCGCGCACGGCGCCGCGCGTTCTCAGCGCCGCGAACGCGACGGCGGCGAGCACGAAGACGAAGAGGAGCACCGCCGTCCAGATGAAGTGCTGATCGCGGAACTCGTAGTCGAAGAAGAGCGCGGCTACGTTGAAGACCCATTTTTCGATAAAATACGCCGGCGGATAGCTCGTGTCGCCCCAGGTGAGCTGGCCCGTGATGTTGGCGCGCGCCGCGAGCGCGTTGCGAATCCAAGGCAGAAAAAGCGCCGCCGCCAGCGCGCACGAGCCGGCGAAACGCGAGAGGGCGAACGCGTCGCGGCGAGCGGAGAGCAGCACGATCGCGCCGTGCGCGACGAGCGTCAGCGCGAATAGCGGGTCGGTGTAGAGCCCCAGGCTCGCGACCGCGGCGTACGGCAGCCAGCCGGACGTCGAACGCGCTTCGCGCGCGCGCAGGAGGGCGAGCGTCGCGAGCAGCGTGAGGTCGATCAGCAGCGCGTATTCGCGCGCCTGCTTCGAGTAGAGGATGAAAAACGGCGACGTCGCGACCAGACCCGCGAGCGTCAGGCCGCCGGTAAGCGAACCGAAGAGACGGCGCCCGAGGAGAAACGCGAAGCCGATGCCCGCCGTGCCGAGCAGCGCGGGCAACAGACGGTAGGCGGCGATCGAGGAACCGAAGGCGTCGATGGCGAGCCGCTCGAGCAGGTAGAAGAGCGGCGCGTGATGCGGATCTTCCTCGGCGAGCGCGCGCGCGGGAAACGCGTCGTTCGTGCGCGGGTCGAGCTGCGTGTACGAAAGCACCTCGCGCTCCGAGTGCACGCGGCCGTCGAAGATCCGGCGGTAGTGGCGCTCGAAGTGGCCGCTCACGCGCAGCGCGGTATAGGCCTCGTCTTGCCAAAACAATTTGCGGTCGAGGTTGTGGAAACGGAAAAACACGCCGAGCGCGATCGCCGCCAGGGATAAGACGGTGACGAGGCGCGCCGTCAACGGGTCTCCGGTGAGAGGCGCCGGGCAAACCGCATCGCGAGGATCGCCAGCGTCGCAACGTTGGCGAACGAGATGAGGTGGATCAGCGCTTCGTTTTCGTGCAAACCGGCGAATTTCCAATAGAGCACGAGTCCGGAGTTCAGGGCGAAGGTCACCATGAGCACGATCGCGGCCGCGCGTTCCCATCGGCCGCAGAACCAGACCAGCGGCGCCAGCGCCAGCGCGAAACTGAGATAGCGTTCATGCATGTTCGCGGCGAGGTCGAACACGCCCAGGAGCGCCAGGAACCACGCGAGCGCGATCGTGCGTTCGCTCGAGGCGTCGCGTTCGGAGGCGAGTCGCCGCGCGAGGAGCAGCGCGACGGCGATTTCGAACGCTCCGCAAGCGATCGCGCCCCACGCTTGGAAACTCAAGCCCGCAAAGCGGATCGAGTCGGCGACCGGGCGCGCGACGAGCGTCCAGAGGTTGTACGCGTTCACGGACGTCAGCGGCACGTCGCCCGCCACTTGGGCGACGGCCGAGGCGTACTCGTGCGCGAGCCAGGCGAGCGCGGCGAGCGGCGCCGCGTCCGGCGCGAACGGCAGCGACGTGAGATAGGCGACGGCTACGGCGGCCGCCGGGCCGATTAGCAAACGCGGCGAGAGTCCGGCGTCGCGCGCCTGCGCGACGAGCAGCAGCGGGATGACGACCAGCGGAAACGGTTTCACCAAGATCCCGAGCGCGAGCGCGATCCAACTCAGTTCGTACGAGCGGCGCAGCGCGGCGTACAGCGCGAGCACGATGAAGACGGCGCACAGCGAATCGACCTGCCCCCAAATCGCCGAGACGGGCCACGTCGACGGGCCGAACGCGGCGATCGCCGCCGCGATCGAGGCGTTTCGGGCCGACGTCCAGCGGCCGACCACGGCGTACGCGAGCGCGGCCAGCGCGACGTCGCAAACGATTGCGGGAAGTTTGAGCGCGGCGATCAGCACCGTATCGCCGGGATCGCCGTGAAGCCGCAGCGCCCCGTACGCGCGCACCGCGGCCAGCAGCCAGAGCGCGTAGACGGGCGGATAGTTGACGAACAGGCCGCTCGCCGGATCGGGATGCGCGTAGAGGCCGTGCGTTCCGAAGCGCATCAGCACCTTCGCCCATCCGACGTAGATGCGCATGTCGTGCTGATGACCGTGCACGCGCAGCAGCGCCAGTCTCAGCACGAGGCCGGCCGCGAGGATGACGCCGAGCGCCCGGCCGGGGCGCTTCACGGTGCGCTGCATCGCGGGCGTTCGGTCTTCAGCCTACGCGATGTGCGACCGCTTCGCGATCCACCGGTACAGGCCCGCGACGAGCACGACGAGCGCGATGCTGCCGATGACGTTCGCAGCGGCCGCGAACGAATCGCCCACCACGGCCAGCGGCGTCGCGCTGCCGCTGGCGACGATGATGCCCGCGAGCAGGACGCCGAATAAACTTTCGCCCACGATGAGGCCCGAGGCCAGCAGCACGCCCAGGCGTTTCGCGCGCCCCGGGTCGGGCTGCGCGTCGGCCCACTTGTCGTAGTAGTGGCCGGCCACCGCGCCGACGACGACCGGCAGCGTCGCCGAGGTCGGCAAGTAGATCCCGAGGCCGACCGCCAGCGGCGGCAAGCGCAGTTTCTTGAAAATCCCGAGTGCTTCGTCGAGCACGACGATCGCGAGGCCGAGCAGCACGCCGATGCCGATGAGCCCCCAATCGAGGCTGCCGCCGATCACGCCTTTCGCGAGCGTCGAAATCAGCGTGGCCTGCGGCGCGGGCAGCGGCGTCGCGCCCGCCGGATGCAGCGCGGCGGGCGCGCCGTTGAAGCCGTACGCGTGGTTGAGCAGATCGAGGATCGGCGGGATGACGAGCGCGCCGAAAATCACGCCGAGCACGAGCGCGACCTGCTGCCGCCACGGCGTCGCGTCGACGAGCTGACCGGTCTTGAGGTCTTGCAGGTTGTCGTTCGAAATCGTCGCGACGCAGAGCACGACGGCGGTCACGAGTAACGCGTAAGCGATCAGCGTCGTCTGTTGCGCGGCTACGGCGTGCCCCGTGAGCGCGACCAGCAGCAGCGAGGCGCCGAGCACCGTCAGAATCGCGAGCCCCGAGACCGGGCTGTTGGACGAGCCGATCAGCCCCGCCATGTATCCGCAGGCCGCCGCGACGAAGAACCCCGCGATCACGACGTACACGATCGCGCCGAGCGTGAGCGGAACGACGAGCGACGTCAACGCGCCGCCGGACAGAAACGCCGCGAACAAGATGCCGAGCGGTACGAGGCAGGCCAGACCGGCGAGCGTGACCAGACCGATCGGGATGTCTTGTTCCGTGCGCGGCAGCGACGCGGAGCCGTCGGTGCGCCGCTTGCGCGACGCGGCGAGCGACGAGCGCACGCCGCCCACGACCGGGCCCATCAACTTGGCGAGCGCCCAAATCGCCGCGATGCCGATCGTGCCCGCGCCGATGAAGCGCACCTTGTGCACCCACACGCCCGTCGCGATATCGGCGGCCGCGCCCGCCGCGGGATTCATCGCGGTGAAGATCGGAACCGCCGCGCCCCAGGCGATGACGATGCCGAAGAGCATCGCCATGCCGACGGAGAGCCCGACGAGATGGCCGACGCCGAGCAGCGCGAGCGAAAGCGACCCGCCGATGCCCGTCGCGGCCGGCCCGACGCGAAAGAACACGTCGATTTCGCTCGCGAACACCCGCGCCGCGGCGACGGCGGCGAAACCCGCCGAAGCGACCGCTCCCCAGATCACGGCGAAGAGGCCGCGCTTGTTCTCCTCGATGGTGGCGGCGCTCTGCACGGCGGCCGAACCGTCGGCGGCGGGCATGCCGACGCCGACTTTGAGAATCTCCGCGGCCGCAACGCCCTCGGGATACGGCAGATCGGATTCGGTGACGAGCGCGCGGCGCAGCGGCACGCTGTACATCACGCCGAGGATGCCGCCGACCGCGCAGACGCCGAACGATTCCCAGAACGGAAAGCCCGTCCACCAGCCCACCATCACGAGCCCGGGCAGCACGAAGATGATCGACGACAGCGTGCCGGCCGCGGACGCGACGGTCTGCACGATATTGTTTTCGTAGATCGTCGCGTTTTTGAAGAAGCGCAGCACCGCCATCGAGATCACCGCCGCCGGAATCGACGACGCGAACGTCAGGCCGACCTTGAGTCCGAGATACACGTTCGCCGCCGTGAAGACGAGCGTGATCAGAGCGCCGAGGACGATGCCCCGCCAGGTCAGTTCGGTCCGGGAGGCCGCGACGTTCGCCGGCGCGCGAAGCTGAGGTTGCACGAACCGTCCTTCCTACGAGAGGCCGCGATATTCCGTTAGGGTGTTCACGTTCGTGAAGACGCGCGGGTCGGCGGCCGGAACGCGCCGCGCCGCCAAGCGTTCGATGACGAGCCGCAGCGCGCCGCGGCCCGAGCGCAAGATGCCGACACCTTCGCGCAGGAAGGCGAGCCGGTCGTACAGCGCGGCCAGCGGCTCGAGCAGCGCCTTTCCCTCGACGTCGTGCACGGGAACGACGGCTTCGTCGCCCGGCCGGCGTTCGGCGGCGAGCGACGCGACGAACGCCGCGTTCACGAACGGCGTGTCTCCCGCGGACACGTACACCCAGCGCGAACGCATGCGCGTCATCGTCGAAATCATCCCGCCGAGCGGCCCGCGCTGCGACCAGCGATCGACGACCGCGGGCGCGAGGAGCAGCGCGTCGAGTTCGGGCGGCAGCGTGGCCTTGCACGAAAGGAACGCTTCGCGCGCCGTATCGCCCCCGAGGTTGCGATAGACGCGCGCCAGCAGCGGCAGACCGCCGACGTCGAGTTCGAGTTTGCCCGGCAAGCGCGTCGCCTCGCCGCCCGCGAGGACGAGCAGCCCGACGTCCGGCGGCAGCGCGCTCAGCGGCGCGCGCCGTGCCGTTCGGCGTACGATTTCGCGAAGTAGGTGATGATGATGTCCGCGCCCGCGCGCGCGAAACCCGCGAGCGTCTCGTCGACCACGCGCTCTTCGTCGATCCAGCCGTTGCGCGCCGCGGCCTTGACCATCGCGTACTCGCCGCTGACGTTGTAACACGCCACCGGCACGTCGGAGATCTCGCGCACGGCGCGGATCAGGTCCATGTACGCCAGCGCCGGCTTGACCATCAAGAAGTCCGCGCCTTCGTCGAGGTCGAGCAGCGCTTCGCGCAGCGCCTCGCGGCCGTTGGGCGGATCCATCTGGTAACTGCGCCGGTCGCCGAACTGCGGCGTCGAATCGGCCGCCTCGCGGAACGGACCGTAGAAGCCCGACGCGAACTTGACCGCGTACGACATGATCGGCAAGCCCGTGAAGCCCGATGCGTCGAGCGTGGCGCGCAGGTAGGCGACGCGGCCGTCCATCATGTCGGAGGGAGCGACGATATCGACGCCGGCTTCGGCGTAGGAGAGCGCCGTCTTCGCGAGCAGCTCGAGCGTCGCGTCGTTGTCGACGTCGCCGCGTTCGTCGAGGATGCCGCAGTGACCGTGATCGGTGTACTCGCAGTTGCACAGGTCGGCTATGACGATCAAGTCGGGAACGGCGTTCTTGATCGCCCGCACGGCGCGCTGCACGACGCCGTGCGGGTCGTGCGCCGACGAGGCGACCGCATCTTTGAAGTCGGGAATCCCGAAGAGCAGCACCGCGCGCAGCCCCAGCCGCCACAATTCGCGACACTCGGCCGCCGCGTCCGCGACGCCGTAACGGACCACGCCCGGCATGCTCGCAATCTCGCCCTTGCTTTGATGCTCGTCCGCGACGAACAGCGGCTGCACCAGGCTCGCGATGCGCACGTCGCGCTCGCGCACGAGTTCGCGCATGGCCGCCGTCGCGCGCAAGCGCCGCGGCCGTTTCGTCAAATCGACCGTCGCGCGCGGCCGGAACAACGCTCCCTCGATCATCCCCGTACCATCCCGTTCTGTCGTCCGATCACGTAGTGCGTCACGCCGTGGACGAACGCGCCGGCCGTCGCTTCCGCCGCGACCACGTCGGGCGGGAATCCGGCTTCGCGCGCCGCGGCGGAAGCATCGTCGCCCATCGTGGCCACCAGCGGCCGCACGCCGCTGCGTCGCAAGTGCTCGAGGTACGCCGCCACGGCGTAGACCGCGGCGCTCGAAGGAAAGAGCAGGGCGTCGGGTTCGCGCGCGCCGAGCGCGAGCGCCGCGTCGTCGGCGCTTGCGACCTCGATGACTTCGGCGCCGGCGCCGCGCAGCGCCGGCGCGATTTGACTCAGGTGTTCGTGCACGTGCGCTAAGACGAAAAGCCGCCCCGCCAGCGGCAGGTCCGCGCCGTCGCCCGCGGCCGCGTCCAAGAGCGCCGCGCCGCCTTCGCCGAGCAGGCGGTGCGCCAGCGCTTCCGCGTGCGCCTCCGCTTCCTCGGCGAGATCGACGCGCGCCCGGATGTCGCCGCGCACGACGCGCGAACCGTCGGGCGCGGCGATCGCCGCCTGCATCGCGAGCGTGCCGTCCCCGAACGTCGCGTGCGCGCCGACCGGGGCTTGGCAGCCGCCGCGCAGCGTGCGCAAGAAGGCGCGCTCGGCGCGCACCGCGATCTCGGTCGCGCGGTCGGCGAAGAGCGCGTGAATGCGCGCCGCGAGCGCCGGATCGGCGGCGCGGGTTTCGATCGCGAGCGCACCCTGGCCGACGGCCGGAATCACGAGATCGACGCGCAGCGGAACGGTGTAGGTCGCGCGCAGTTCGAGCCGCTGCAGCCCCGCCGTCGCGAGCACGATCGCGTCGAACTCGCCCTCGCGCAGTTTGCGCAGGCGCGTCTCGACGTTGCCGCGGATCGTCTCGAAACGCAGATCGGGCCGCAGCGCCTGCAGTTGCGCGCGTCGCCGCGGGCTCGACGTGCCGACGACGGCACCCTCGGAGAGGTCGTCGAACGACGGATAGCGTTCCGAGCAGAACGCGTCGCGCGGATCGGCGCGCGGCCCGATCGCGGCGAGCGTCATGTCGTCGGGCAGCGCGCTCGGCAGATCTTTGCACGAGTGCACCGCGTAGTCGGCGCGGCCGTCGCGCAGCGCGAGTTCGAGTTCCTTCACGAAGATGCTGTCGGTGCCGAGCGCGGCAAGCGAACGGTCCTGAACGCGATCGCCCTTGGTGGAAATCTGCAGCACCGTCGAGACGAGCCCCGCTTGCGCGAAGACGGCCATCACGTGGCGCGTCTGCCACATCGCGAGCGCGCTCGCGCGCGTCGCGCACACGAGTTGCACGAACGGCTCGGCCGCGGCGGGCGGCGGCGCGACCAGCGCCGCGTAGACGTTCTCGACTTCGTTCTCCACGACGCTCGGGTGCATCGCGGCCAGGACGTCGATATCGCGCGCGGCGAGGTCGCGCATCACGTCGGCGCGACGCTCTTCGGGAACGACCGCTTTCACGTAGTCGCGTGCGCGCCCGAGCGTCTCCGCAGCGCGCGCGTAGCGGGCGTCGTAGCGTTCGCGCAACTCCTTGACGAGCCGCATGCCGAGCCACGGTCCCGTGCTCCCGCCGTCGATCGAGAACGTGAGCGAACCCGTGCGGTGGACGAACGGCGTCGTGAAGTCGCCGGATCCGGTGCCGGTCGCGTCGTCCACGAGGATGTTCCGCGCCCGCGCGGCCGCCGCGACCTGCGCGTTGACCGCCGGATCGGGCGTGGCGGCGAAGACCAGCGCCGCACCCTCGACGTCTGCCGCCTCGAAGCGCCGTTCGCGCAACTCGAGCGCGCCCGTCTCGGCCGCCTCGCGGATCCCGGGGCCGGCTTCGGGCCCGACCACGCGGACGCGCGCCCCGGCGGCCAGCAGCCCGCGCGTCTTGCGCTCGGCGACGCCGCCCGCGCCGACGACGACGGCGAGCTTTCCGCGCATGTTCAGGGCAATGGGATACACGTGGGCGCTCTTCGCCGCCGCGCGGGCGCGGGACTTTTCTACCGCCCGACCAACCCTTCGAGCGTGATTTCGGCGTCGTGGCGGGCAGCGCTGTTCGGGGCGTTTGTGGCTGCGCTTGCGACCCTGCCCGGCCTCGGCGCGGGCACCCTGTGGGATAACAGCGAGACCGCCTACGGCGAGGTCGCGCGCGAGATCCTCTTGACGCACGACTGGATCGTGCTGCACCTCAACGGCGCGCCGTGGTACGTGCAGCCGCCGCTGTACTTCTGGATCGCGGCCGCGTTCGCCAAGGCGTTCGGCGTCTCGGAGTTCGCGTTGCGCCTCCCGTCGGCGCTCGCGACGATCGTCATGGGCGCGGCCGTCGGCTACGTGGTGGCGCGCGTCGCCTCGGGCCGGGCGGCGCTCGTGACGGTCACCGTGCTCTCGACGTCGCTGATGCAGGCGGTCGTCGGCCGCCTGGCGATCATGGACGCGCTGCTCGACCTCGCGGTGACGCTCGCGATCCTCGCCTGGTTCGGCGCGCTGCGAACGGGGAGCGGACGCTGGTGGTACCTCGGCTGGCTCGCGCTCGCGCTCGGCACGCTCGCCAAAGGTCCGGTTGCTCCGGCCGTCGCGCTGCTCGTCGTGGGGCCGTGGGCGCTCTGGACGCAGGCGCAGGGCGGCAACATCGCGTGGCCTTCGCCGCGGCGTGCGGTTGGCGGCGTCGTCCTCTTTGCCGCCGCGCTCGCGCCGTGGAGCGTCGCCCTCTGGCAGCGTGCGGGCGCGCCCGCCTTCGTCGAACTGCTCGGCCATTATACCGTCGGCCGCTATCTCGGCACGATCGAGAATCAGAGCGGCCCGCTGTGGTACTACGTGCCCGTCGTGATCCTGGGTTTCTTTCCGTGGTTTGCATTTCTCGTCCCGAGCGCGCTCGGCGCGTGGCGCGACGCGCGCACGGGTTCGCGCGGCGACCTGGCGCGGCTCGCGCTGGTTTGGGCGATCGTGCCGTTCGTGTTCTTCAGTTTCGCGAAAACGAAGCTGCCGAATTACATCGCGCTCGAAATGCCGGCGTGCGCGATCCTGGTGGGCGTCTGGTTCGATCGCGAAGCGGACGCGTCCGAACGGCGCGGCGCGCTCGCCTGGACGGCCGTCGTTCCGCTGACGATCCTCGGCGTCGCCTTTGCGACGTGGGCCTTTTCGCACGACAACCGCTTGACGGCGGACCTGCAGGAGGTGCTCCCCGATTTCTTAGCGCTCGGCTGCGTCATCTTCGCGGGCTCGGCCGCGTGCTTCGCGCTGCTGTTCGTGCGGCGAACGGCGCGCCTGGCCCCCTTCGCCTTGGCGACGGCGAGTCTCGGCGCGCTCCTGATCATCGCGGTGCACGGCGAGTCGCTGGTCGAACGGTTCAAGCCGATCCCGGCGCTCGCGGCGGCGATCGAACGCGACCGCCGCCCCGGCGACGTGGTGGCGATCGACAACGTCTCGGGCGGGAACGGGCTCGTGTACTACACGCGGCCGCCCGTCGCGACGGACGTCCGGCGCGCGGTCTGCGGCGCACCGCGGGCGTTCGTCGTCGCCAAGAACAAACCCGAGCCCGAACCGACCTACGGCCGGGCGCGACGGATCATCGCGCGCTCGAACAACGACGTGCTCTACCTCTACGAGGGGCCCGGCTGCGAGTGAGCGGGCCCAGGCGATTTCTTAGAATTCCGTGATACCCGCGACGCCGGGCCGTGCTTTACGTTATCAGGACGTCATCCCTCGGAACTCCCTGGGGACCGAACCGAAAGGAAACCATCCATGTTTTTCTCGTCTTTCTTCCATAAATCGATCCTGACCGCGGGCGTCGCCGCCGTCATCGCGTCCGCGACCCTGCCGGGCATCGCCCAGGCGGGCGAAGTGCAGAACCGCATCAACCGCCAGCAGGCCCGCATCAACCAGGGCGTCCGCAGCGGCCAGCTCACGCAAAAAGAGTACAATCGCGACGAGCGCCACCTCAACGCCATCCGCGCGAAGCGCAACGCCGATCTCGCGAAGAACGGCGGCCACCTGACCGCCGCCGAGCAGCGCCGCCTCAACGGCCGCCTCAACACGAGCTCGCACCGCGTCTATTTCACCAAGCACAACCTCAAGAAACAGCCGGGCGCGTAACCCGGGCGCTCCCAGGGAACGAGAAGAGGCTGCGATCGCTCGCAGCCTCTTTCTTTTGCGTCTGCTAGGTTCGCCGCGTCCTAGCGGCTACTTCTTGACTTTCGCTAGATCGGCGGTCGTGTAGGCCGAGGCCTTGTTACCCCACGACGAGCGGATGTACGTGATCACCGCGGCGATGTCGGTGTCGGAAAGCTGGCCTTTCCACGCCGGCATCTGGCCGTTGTACTCGCCGCCCTTGACCTTGATCTTGCCGTTGAGTCCGTAGAGCAGGATGTGGCCGAGGCGCGTCTTGTCGCCCAAAACGTATTCGCTTCCCGCGAGCGGCGGGAAGACGCCGGCTTGACCTTGGCCGTTCGCTTGGTGACAGCCCGTGCAGTTGGCCGCGTACACGGCGCCGCCGTGCGCGGCGCCCGCGTCGGCAACCCGCGTGGAGCCGCCGCCCGGCGCGCCGCCGCCGGTCGTCGCGGCAGGCGCGGTTGCCGCAGCCGCAACGCCGCCTTCGCCCGCCTCGGCTTGCTCTTTCTGAATCGCGAGTTGGCTGTAGAGCGAGAGCCCGATCGCGAGCACCAGCGACACCGCGGTCACGCCGAGGATCCACGGCCGGCGATTGAGTTGACGGCTCGGATTGCGGTCGATGAACGGCAGCAAAATGAGCAGCGTGACGAGCCCGCCCGGGATGATGACGGTCGCGAGCAAGTTCGCGATCGGCGTGATCTGCGGCGGGAAGCTTCCCGCGATGCGCAGCAGGCCGTAGAGCGCGAGGAAATACCACGCGGGATACGCGATGAACTTCTGCGTCGGATCGGCCTTCTGATCCAGCGGCGCGGGCGAGAAGATCGCGAGCAGCACCATGATCGCGAAGACCGCGAGCGACGCCATCGCGTCCATGAACATTTGGTTCGGCCAGAAGCGGCCCTGCGGCAGCTTCTTGAGCTCGTAATCGACCGGCGGTCCGGCCGCGCCGTTATGCCGGAAGATCGAAAGGTGGGCGGCGACCAGCAGAACGAGCGCCGCCGGCATCAGCCACACGTGCAGCCCGAAGAAACGGTTGATCGTAAGCGTGCCCATGCCGGGTCCGCCGCTGAGAAACTGCTGCGTCGCGTTGCCGACGATCGGCACGGAGGCGGCGATGTTGATCGCGACTTGCGACGCGAAGTAGGCGTTCATGTCCCACGGCAAGAGGTAGCCGGTGAGCCCGAGCACGAGCGTGATGACGAGCAGCAAGACGCCGACGACCCACGACAGTTCGCGCGGCGCCTTGTACGCGCCCCACAGCAGCACTTGCAGCATGTGCATGAACAGGAGCGCGATCATCGCCGTCGCGCCCCAGAAGTGCAGGCTGATCACGAACGAACCGAACGGTACGTTGTGATAGATGTAATTCGTGGATTCCCACGCGGACGTGGTCGACGGCGCGTAATAGAACGTTAGGAAAATGCCGGTGACGATCTGCAAGATCATCGCGAAGATCGTCGCGCTGCCGAACGCGTACCAGTAGCTCGCGCCGCCGGGAACGTCTTCGGTCAAGAACTCCGTCGTCTGGCTCACGAGCCCCGTTCGTTGCTCGATCCAGGTTAACACGCTCACGTAAAACTCCCCGAGTATCGTTAGTTGTAGGAGACGATCAGGCGATCGGGCTGACCGGATTTGTACTGAATCCACGTCACCTGCGCTTTGCCGTTCGCTTCGCGGAACGGCAGCGGGTCGAGGCCGCGCGGCGCCGGGCCCGCGAGTTTATCGCCTTGCGGACCGAACTGCGAACCGTGGCAGGGGCAGATAAAGCGTTTTTGGTCGTCCTGCCACTGATAGCGGCAGCCGAGGTGCGGACAGATCGAACTGAACATGACGAAGCTCATCGTGATCGCCGGATACTTGATTTCGCCGGCCGGATTGTCGTAGAGATCGGGCCGCTTGGCCTTGAACGACGCTTCCTGTTCCGGCGTGAGTTTGACGCCCCAGACGAACTGCTGGTCGTCGGACGGCGGCAGGTAGCCGTCGGCGTACTTGAACTCGAACGAAATCTTGACCGGCTCGCCGGGCTTGCTCGCGAGCTGCTGCAGCCCGCTCGCCGGCAAGTCCGCCCACGTGCCGCCGGCGGATTTGTCGGGTGAGAGCAGCGACTCGGGGATCAGCGAGCTGACCAACGGTACCGTGAGCACGAGCCCGATGACGCCGCCGACGGCGACCGTCGCGTTGGCCAAGAATTTGCGCCGCGACTGTTCCTCGGGCGTGCCCGGGTCTTTGTAAGCCTGCGCTTCGTGTACTGCCACTAACGATTCATCCTTCGCGCGCGAAGCGCGGTCTGTCATGTCCGGAATATAAGACGACGCGGAACGCCCGGACCGTCAACGGTGGGGCACCGTTTCCGACGGTAGCAAAAGGCGGGCGGCGCGGCAACCACTTTGGGCCGGGGTGGCGGCGGCATGGTACGATTGTCTGATGGCCTACGCCGTCCTCGTCGTTTCGGCGCTCCTGTTCGAACTCGCGCTCAATCTCCCCGTCGGGACGATGCCGCTGGCCCTCTCCGCGGACGGGACGCCCCGCACGGCCATCGCCGTCTCCATGGGCAGCGGCATGTTCGCGGCGCTCTTCGTGAGCCTGCCCGTCGGCGCGCTCGCGGACCGGATGGGACGCCTCGTCCTCATCCGCATCTCGGCCGCCGTGGGCGTGGCCGCGCTCCTAGGCCTCGCGTTCGCTCACGGACCGCTCCTGGGCGGCGCCTTGCTCGGCGTCCGGAGCATCGCGCTCGTGGCCTACATGACCGCCGAGTTCGCCTACGCGAGCGAGATCGCGTCCAAGGAACGGCAGGTTTCGGGCGTGGCGACGCTCGGGATGATCGGGAACTTGAGTTTCGCGATCGCGCCCGCGTTCAGCGTATTCCTCTGGCAGCACGGCGTGGGCCGCGAGCAGTACGCGTACGCGACCGGGCTCGCGGCGCTCGGTGCGGCGTGCCTGTTCTTCCTCCCGAAACAGTACGACGAACGGGGCCGGCGGCCCAAGCGTCCGCCGATCGTGATGCATCCGCGCTGGCTTCCGGCGATGGGCTTCGCGCTCGCGTGCACGCTGCAAGGCGGCGTCAACGGCTCGCTCGCGGTGCTGACCTTCCACGAACGCGGCATCGTCAACGGCGCCGCGATCTTCACCGCCTCGGCGCTCACCGCGTTCGCCCTGCGCTATCCGGCAGGCCGCTTGGTCGACCGGTTCGGGCCGCGCGCCGTGGCGATCCCGACCGCCGTGCTGCAGGCGCTGGGCTGTTTCTTGGCCGCGAGCGCCCATTCGCTCGCGGCGGTGCTCGTCGCGGGGGCCTGCCTCGGCGTCGCGTGGTCGGCGGTGGTGCCCGTGGCGCTCGGGCTGTTGTTCGAACACAGTTCGAACCGCACGCGCGGCGCGGCGATGGGCTCGTACAACCTCGCGTTCTCTTCGGGCGCGGCGCTCGGGGCGCTCGTCGCGACCCTCGCGACGCTCGGCGGCGGGGGGTACGCGCTCGCGATCTCGCTCTGCGCGATCGCGCCGCTCGCGGTCTTGCCCTACGTGCTGCGTTCGCCCGCGCGCGGCGCGCGCCGGGCGGCGGCCCTCATGACGAGCAGCTGATCGCGATCTCGCGCGCCCAGTCGGGCGGCGCGGCCGCGTAGGCTTCGCGTTCGGGCTGCTCGTCGAAGGGCCGCCGCAGCACGTCGTGCAGGCGCGCGATCTCGCTGAAGTCGCCGTTTTGCGCCGCTTCGATCGCTTGCTGCGCGAGATAGTTGCGCAGCACGTACTTCGGATTGGCGGCGCGCATGGCCGCGTGGCGCGCCGCGTCGTCGCGCGCTTCGTGCGCGAGCCGCGCGCGGTAGCGCGCGAGCCACGCGTTCCACGCTTCGCGTTCGTCGAACAGCGCCGCGAGCGCCGCGTCGGCCGGTCCCGGCACGCTCGTTAGCGACGAAAGCGTGCGAAAGAAGATCGTGTAATCGACGCGCCCGTTTTGCAGCACGTCGAAACACGTCCCGAAGAGTTTGGGGTCGTCCTCGTGAGCCGAGGCGAACCCGAACTTCGCGCGCAGCAGCGCGAAGTATCGCTCGCGGTAGGCGGGCGCGTACGCTTCGAGCGCGCTCGCGGCGTCGGCTTTGGCCACGAGCGTCGAAAGCGCGGTCGCGAGCGCGTGGGCGTTCCAGAGTCCGACGGCGGGTTGGCGGTCGAACGCGTAGCGGCCCGCTTCGTCGGTGTGGTTGCAGATGAAACCCGCGTCGTACGCGTCGAGAAAACCGTAGGGACCGTAATCGAGCGTCAAACCGAGGATCGACATGTTGTCGGTATTCATCACGCCGTGCGCGAAGCCGGCGGCTTGCCAGGCGGCCATCAGGCGCGCGGTGCGTTCCACCACGTCGCGCAAGAAGGCGGCGTAGCGCTCGGACTCGTCGGCGATGCGCGCGACCGCCGGGAAAAAGCGGACGATCGCGTAATCCGCGAGCCGCTTGACCGCCGTCGCGTCGCCGCGATAGTGAAAGAACTCGAACGAGCCGAAGCGCAGGTGCGACGGTGCCACGCGCGTGAGGACCGCGGCGGTTTCGACGCGTTCGCGAAAGACGGGCTCGTCGCTCGCGACGATCGCGAGCGCCCGCGTCGTCGGAATGCCGAGCGCCGCCATCGCTTCGCTGCAGAGGTACTCGCGGATCGTCGAGCGCAGCACCGCGCGGCCGTCGCCGAAGCGCGAGAACGCCGTCGCGCCAGCGCCTTTGAGTTGTACTTCGAAAACGTCGCCGCCCGGTACGGCGATCTCGCCGAGCGCGATCGCGCGGCCGTCGCCCAGTTGCGGCACGAAGTGGCCGAATTGGTGCCCCGCGTAGACGGCGGCGAACGGCCGGACGTTCGCGAAACGCGCGTTGCCGGCGGCCAGCCGCACGAACTCCGGCCGCTCCGCCTGGTCCGGGCCGAGGCCCAGCAACGCCGCCACGTCGGGATTGAAGGCCACCAGGCGCGGCTCGGGCAGCGGCGTCGGATCGAGGCGTTGCACGAACGGCTCGCCGAGCGCGGCGTAGCCTTCGGAGAGGTCGAGCGTTTCGAGGGCCGAGGCCGGGGTGGCGGCATGCATCGCGCTGCATGACCTCGGCCGCGCCCGATTTCGTTGCAACGCAGCCGGTGCGAACGTTAGGCTGCGAGTGGGCCGTCCGCGACGAACAGCAGCGCTTCGCACCAATCGAGTTCCAGCGCCCGGCTGAGCAGCATGCGAATCGGCAGCAGCGCGATGCGCGACGCGCCGCAGACGTGATAGGTGCGGTACACGGCGACGTTACGAAACGTCAAGCGGAGGACGGCGTACAGGTCGTACCACGGCCAGCCCTGCACGTGCGTGAAATCGCCGGCGATGCCGCCCGGCGAGAGTGCGTTCGGCAGGCTCGCGACCAGCGCGGAGCGCGGGCTCAGCGTATGCCGCAACGAGGCGAGCAGGCTCGCGAAGTCGTCGGCCTTCATGTGCTCGATGACTTCGGAGGCGACGACGAGATCGATCGTACCGTCGATCGATGCCGGGCCGTCGACGCGCGCGTACGGACCGCGCACGCACGGATCGCGCTCGAGGCCGTAATAGCGCTCGATCTTTGCCGGAAAGCGCGCGCGCAAGATTTCGGCGAGTTCGCCGCGTCCCGGACCGATTTCGAGCACGGAGCCCGGCCGGTCCCATCCTTCGATTGCAGCGGCCGCGGCCGGTTCGACGGCCGAGATTTCGGCGACGGAAATCGGGCCGACCGCGATGTGGCGACGCTCGGGCCGCTTCCCTAACGTCGCTTGCGGAAAGCGGAACTTCACGGGCGGACCGTAGATGTGATACCAGCGCGTTCCGCCATATTTTCGACGGCCCTCGACCCGTAACGCCATGAGTTCGTCGTACCGCTCGTGCAACACCGTGGTCCGTTCGACTTCGGCCGGTGCCGCGCCGTTCGTTGCCGGCATTACGTAAACGCGGCCGTCGCCGCTCGGCGCGTTCGGCCGAAGAGAAACGCGAGAGCGTACAACGCAGCGACCAGCAGCAACAGGCTTCGATATCCGACGATGAGGGACGAGTATTCGAGCACGCCGCCGACCATCGCGCCCAAGAGATTCGAGCCGAAGGCGATCGTAGACGAACCCGAAACGCGGAAGCGCTCGGCGAATACCAGATTTGCCAGGAGTATCGGAGCGAATGCCAGGCAAATCGCGGCCGCGAGCCGCGCCGGCAGGCCGAGCGACAGGAGCACCTCGGGAGGGATCGTCCACGCGAACGCCAGCGCCCCGAAGAGCGACCAATACAGGAGGTTCGGATTCGGGAAGCGATAGCGGCGGGCGATTTCGACCGCGACGTACACAGACAGGAGCACGCCGGAGAATACGAGCGCGTTTACGAACCACGTCGTTCCGAAGAGCAAGGCGAACTGCACGACGTTCTTCGTTTCAAGCAGCAAGAACGCCGCGCCCATGAAGAAAAGATCGAGGTCGCCTTTCATCCGTACGAGCGGCCCTGCCGCGGCGCGAATCAGGACGACCGACGCCAGTAGTAGCAGCGCGATGGCGAATACGTACAGTTGCGGAATCGACGGCGTGCGCAGATAGAGAAACGGGTGGTCGTCGCTGGCGGGGGCGGGGACGGCGTCCGTCGTCGGAGCCCAGGTCTTCTTGCATCGCACGGCGTTAGCCGTGTTGCCGACGACGAGCAGCGAGAACTGGCCGTTGCCGCCGACCATCGAATCGACGCACGGCCTCCGCCCGAAGGCTCCTTCGAGCGTGCCGGCCAGACGGTCGAGCAGCCAGTTCTCCCGGTAGTAGTTATACATGCCGAACGCGCCGCCGGGGTTGAGATGCGCTTGAGCCGCGCGGATCGATTCGGCGGTGAAGAGGTAACTCTCCAGCCGTAAGGAGGACTGACCCGAAACGAGCGCGAGCGAGTCCGGGAGCGCGAAAAGTATGAGGTCGTAGCGATTATGCGTCCGCACCAGGAACGCTCGGCCGTCGTCGATGTGCGATGTGACTCGCGCCTGCTGGTACGGTCGATCCGGATTCATTTCGCGCCCGATTTGCTGGATGCGCGGATCGATCTCGACGGCATCGACGTGCTTGGCGCCGGCGGCGAGTGCGATCGCCACGTCGCCGCCGTTCCCGGCGCCGACGATGAGAACGTTACGGAGCGGGTTCGAGACGATGCGGCGGTAGGGCAGAAAATATACCGGCTCCGTCCTCATGCGTTCGGCCATCGTCTCGATCGTCTGATGCGGGATGCCGTTCACGTCCAACAAGCGCACGCCGGGGCTCACGTTGAAGACCGATACTTTGTAGTATGGGGACCAGCTGTCGCCTTGAACCGTCGACTCTTTGCCGAGCATCAAGGTCGTCGCAGTCAGCGCGACGAGTTGCACGAGCCGGAACGATGGGAAATACAGAACGGCGAACGCGAACGACGCGACCGCGCCCCAGACGACCGGCGGCGACCCTAAGAACGAAAGGGCCGAAAAGGCCGCGATGCCCGTCAAGCTTCCGATGATATCGAGCCTGTACGCGTCGAGCGGCTCGAACTCGGCAAACGAACGCGCGACTCCCTGCGCAATCGAGGCCATCACGACGGCCACGGCGAGGAACACGATCGGCAGCGTCAACCAGATGGGAAGTCCGCTCGGCGAGCAACCGAAGTAGATGATCTGACTGCCCGCGCACTGGACGGTAACGGGGAAGAGGAGCGTGAACCCGACTAGGAAGGCCAGTAACACCGGCGCCCATGCGAAGGCATCGAACGAAGATGTGGCGCGAAGAAAACCGATCCCGATGCCGAGGAAGCTGCCGAGCAGCACGAAGTTCGAAAAATACGACAGGTAGACGATATTCGAGCCGATCCAGCGGATCAGCGCGAGCTCGACGAAGAGCATCAGCGAGCTAGCCAGGATCAAGCGCGCGGCCGGCGTCAAGCCGCGCTGCTGCGGCGTAACCGCGCTTCGCTCGCGAACCAAACCTTTTAGGGCGTCAGCTGCGGTCATGCCTCTCCTGCCGATTCGAATGAGCTCATCCTGAAGGAGTATCGGGCCGCGGGCGGTGGACCTGAGCGCGCGAGCGGGCGGTCAGGGTCGCTCAGGCGAAGACGCGCGGATTTTCGGCCGTCAGTTCGTCGAGCGCGGCGATCACGCGATCGTCGATCCCGCGCCAATCGCATGCGGGCTCCGGAAAACGCCCGGTCAGCACCGCGACGGAATCGATGGTCGCCCGCGCGACCGCGAGCGCGATACGGCGAGTGTAGTACGGTCCGTGCACGTCCGGCCGGGTCGCCGAGTACATGACGACGCTCGGAATGCCCACGGCGTCGGCCAGGTGCCCCATGCTGGATTCGACTCCGACGAACGCTCGCGCGCCTGCCATGAGCTTGGCTACGTCGGAGAGCGGTTTGCCCACGCAGTAATCCACGTCTGCGTCACCTGCCGCCTCGCTCAGAATCTCGCGTTCGGCCTCGACGCCGAGCAGTACGGGCGTGAAGCCGGCGCCCGCGATTCGCGCTACGACGCCGCGCGCGCTCTCCACCGGCATGCGCCGTTCGGCTAGCCCGGCGGTGAGGTGACACAAGATGCGGCTCGAGCGGCTCGCGGTAAAACGATATGGATCGAGCACGTTCGGCGTCGTCCGGACGGTTCGCGCGCCGAGCGCGGCCTCGTAAAAAGATTCGTAAAAGCGGCCCCAGCTCGAACGTTCGGCGAGGACGACGTCGAGGTTGGAGCCCGGCATCTCGTATTCGTCCGTCGACGCGACGACCGTGCGCGCGGCGGCGCGCCGGGCGAAGCCGAGCGCGCTCGGCATCGTCATCGTGGGATGCGGCACGAGCATCTGCTCCACGGGCGCCACGTCGCCCGTCGAGGCGAGAAAGCTGAAGAGCCCGTGACGTGCGAAGGTTTTTCCGAGCCGCACGTTCGCGTAGAGCGATACGGGCGCTGCGGCTTCCACGTTGGTGTGTATTTCGATGCCGTCGACGGGAAAGCGCGAGAGCACGTTGAGCATGCGCAGCTGATCGCCGAGGTGGTAGAAGGCCAGGACGGCGCTGCCGCGGCCGAGCGTGCGCCGGGGCATGGGCGCGTGCAGCGACGCGCGCGCGACGGAGAGAACGACGGCAGCCGGCGCGCGGACGCGCCAGTCGGCATTCCAATCCGCTTCGGGAAGCGGCAGGATCGCGTCGAGGATGCGGTTCGCGCGCGTCGCGCGATAGCGGATCACGCCCGCGCGCGCACGGGCCGGTAGGCGGTGCGCTCGAAGAGCGCGACGATCGCCGCCGACGGCAACTTGACGAGAGCGCGTTGCCCGAGCGTGGTCGCGCGCGACGTCAGCGAAATCGGGTATCCGTACTCGAGCGCGGCCAGCCGCCGCAAGGCGATCGTTTCCAAGAGCTGCAGCTTCGTGCGCGACGATTTGATCGATCCGCGGTGCACGCGGTACTGCAGCAGGTTGCGCGTGACGTTCATCGCCGTGCCGTGCCGCAGTAGGCGAAAGTAGAGTTCGTAATCTTCGACCGTGCGGAAGCGCTGCGAGTACGAGCCGCACGAGCGCAGCGCGATCGTGCGGAACATCATCGTCGGATGCGCGAACGGGTTGTACGACGGCAGCGCGCGACGGATCGAGGCGTCGTCGCAGGGGTAACGGCGCTCGGCGATCGCCCGCCCCGCCTCGTCGATGATCGTGACGTTCGAGCCGACGGCGACCAGATCCGGATCGGCCTCGAACGCGCGCACCTGCGTCGCCAGCCGGTAGGGATCGGCGATGTCGTCCGCGTCCATGATGGCGACGTACGTGCCGCGCGCCTCGTCGACGGCCCGCTGGGTGGCGCGCGTCAGCCCGCGATTTTCCTGACGGATCAAAACGATTCGCTCGTCGTGAAACGAGGCGATGACCTCCGGCGTGCCGTCGGTCGAGCCGTCGTCGACGATGACGAGTTCGAAATTGCGATAGGACTGCCCGAGGACGCTCGAAATGGCGTGCGCCAAGTAGGGCTCACCATTGTAGACCCGCAGACATACCGAAACGCGCGGTCTCATACCAGGGCAATCGGCAGGCGCTCTGCAGAGTCTTAGAAGGTCGCCCGCCCGCTCTCAAGCCCCCAGCGCGCGCGGACGATAATCGGAAGGTGATTCCGAACGACGAGGGGCTGTGGGTCGTGGTCCCCGCCTACAACGAGGCGGCGGTGATCGCTACGACCCTGGCCGAATTGCTGGCCGTCGCCGGCAACGTCGTGGTCGTGGACGACGGCTCGACCGACGACACGGCCGAGCGCGCGCGCGCGGCGGGCGCCCGTGTGCTGCGTCACGTTCTCAATCTCGGCCAAGGGGCGGCGCTGCAAACCGGCATCGACTACGCGCTGGAGCGCGGCGCGCGCTACGTCTGCACCTTCGATGCCGACGGCCAGCACGACGCGCGCACGATCGAGGCGATGCTCGCCCTCGCCCGAACGAGCGGCGCGGACGCCGTGCTCGGTTCGCGCTTCCTCGGCACGACCGAAGGCATGCCGCGGCTGCGGGGATGGTTCTTACGGGCCGCGATCGCCTTCACGCGCCTGCAAACGGGGCTCCCGCTGACCGACACGCACAACGGCCTGCGGCTGTTCGCGGCGAGCGCGCTCGCGCGGGTGCGCATCGAACAGCCCGGGATGGCGCACGCCTCGGAACTGCTCGAACGCATCGCCAAGGAGCGCTTGCACGTCGTCGAACTGCCGACGACGGTGCGCTACACGGACTATTCGAAGGCGAAGGGCCAAAAGCTCTCGCAATCCGTGCGGATCATGTTCGACCTGCTGTACGCGGCGTGGTCCCGCTGAGCGAACGCACGTGATCGTCACGATTCTGCTCGCGGCGCTGGTCGTGCTGACCATCTACGTCGCGACGCACCGGATGACGGGGCTGCAGCTCTGCGCCGTGCTGATCGCGGGCGCCGCCGGCATCGCGCTCGTCATCGCGCCCGAGTTGGCCTCGCGCGTCGCGGTCGCGCTCGGCGTCGGCCGCGGAACCGACCTGCTGCTCTATCTCGCGATCGTCGCGGGCCTCTTCGCCAGCGCGAACTTCTATTTTCGGGCCAAACGCCTGCAATTGGCGCACGTGACGATCGTGCGCGAATGCGCGCTGCTCGCAGCGCGCCTCGACGACGGTCGCGCCGCGCCTACGGGCACGGGCTCTTCGACGTCGAACTGAGCGGGAATCGGCAAGCGCCGGCCGTTCGCGGCCAGCACGGCGAACGTCACCTGGTGGCGACCCGGGCGCAGTCGCGCGCGACGTAAGACGATGCGAAAGCCCGAGGGGCCGAGCGCGCCGTCGTTGTACGCGCGCGCCACCTCCGGTCGCGGCAGACCCGTCGCGGCGACCTGCAGCGGCTTGCCGTCGGCGGCGAGCTCGACGCGGGCGGCCGGGAGCCCCGAGATCGTGTCGACGGCGAAACCGTCGAAGGTCAACTCTCGCTCGGTCGCGCGCGTGAGCGCGACGCTCGCCAAGCGGTTGACCCGCGGCCCCGCGCCTGGCGGTCCGTAGAAATTCTGCTGCATCGCGAAGAGCATGAGCGGCGTCGTAGCGAGCGACGCGGCCAGCGGCGCGCTCGCCAGCGCCAGGGCGAAAGCAGGCCGCGCGCGGGCGCGCGCGAGCCGCGGAATGGCGGTCGTGAGCAGCACGGCGAGCGGGACGGCGGCGGGCAGCCAGTAGCGTCCTTCCAGCCACAGTTCGCCGCGCTCCGCGGCGTACGCCGCAAGCACGATCGCCGTGACGGCGAGGTACGTATTGACCGCCATGCCCGAGGCGACGAGCCGCAGCGCGAGCGCCGGCGAACGGCGCCGCCGGGCGGCCGCGACGATGCGCCGCAACGTCGCGTAGAGCGCGAGCGCGAACGCGATGCTCGTCGCGACCGTCGCGAGGACGAACGGCGGCGTCAACGCCGGTTCGACGCGCACGCCGAGGACGCGCAGGCCGCGCAGATCGTAGAACCAGTACGCGCTGAACCCTGCGCCGCCGCCGAATTCGTCGGCATACCCGCGCAGCGCCCACGCGCCGAGTTCCGCCGCGCCGGGCCCGGTGGCTTGCGCGATCGTCGAGGCGACGGCGCGTACCCCGGCGACCGGCGTTGCCGCAAACGAAAACGCGAGTGCGAGGGCCGGCAGGAGCGCGAGCGCCGCGACGGCGGCGAGGTCGCGCGGGGCCGGGCGCCGGCCGATCCGGGTCGCAACGAGCGCGAGCGCCGGCAGCCAGACGGCGACGCCGTAGTGCTGTTTGGTGAAGAGCAGCGCGACGATTGCGGCAACGAGCACGCTCGCGTCCCGCGCCCCGATGCCGCGCCGCCGAACGCGCGCGGCGGCGTAGACCGCGAGCGTGACGAGCAAGAGCGAGAGGTTGTCGGGCTGCACGTAGCCCGCGACCCACTGCGTCAGCGGCAAAAATCCGATTGCCGCCGTCGCCGCGAGCGCCGTGCGTTCCGCGACGCGGTATTCGCGCAGCGTGGCGAAGGCCAGCGGCAACGTAGCGAGCAGCAGCGCGGCGTTGAACAGGCGCGCGCCGACGAACGTCCACCACAACGTCGCGCCGAGGCGTTCGAGTGCGCTCATCACGCCCGCGACGAGCGTGTAGTAACCGGCCGGATAGGCGAACATCGCGTACGGCATCGCCGCGCCGCGGGCGGGTTGCAGGCGCGCGTCGCGCGGCGCGGCGCGATCGAGCCGGGCGACGAATTCCGGATCGCCGTAGCCCTGCGGCGCGCGCGCGAACGGGTTGTAGCGCATGCTGCGGTACCCGGCCGCCTCTTCGAGGTAGCGCACCTGCGCGGCGACCGGCACGTCGCTCGGCACGGCCCGGGCGACGCGGAACGGGTGACCGACGTCGACCAGCGTGAAGGCGTAATCGGCGTGCGCCCACTCGTCGGGCCGTTGAAAGAGCGGGACGCGCAGCGCCCACCACGCCGCCAGCAGCACCGCGGCAATGGTGACGGCGGCTACGGTTCCGAGCGTCCGGAGGCGCGACGCCGGCGCTCGATGTGCGGACATACGTACGCTTCCATCATCGACCGCGCCGCCCGGCGGCTTGAGCCTACATCTTGTAGCTGTGGAGGCCCGAGATCCAGATGTTCACGCCCAGATAGCAGAACATGATCGTGGCGAAGCCGAGCACCGAGAGCCAGGCGCAGCGGAAACCACGCCAGCTGTTGCGGGTGTGGAGGTGCATGTACATCGCGTAAACCGTCCAGGACACCAGCGCCGCCGTCTCCTTGGGGTCCCACTGCCAGTAGGCGCCCCACGCCTCCTTGGCCCACCACGCGCCCGTGATCACGCCGAGCGTCAGGAGCGGCAAGCCGACCGCGACCACGCGATACGTGAGGATGTCGAGTTTGGCGAGCGACGGCAGCGTCGCAAGCCACAGCGCGAGCCGGTCGCCCCCGGCGACGGCGCTCGCCATGACGGGAAAGTCGCCGCCGACGATTTTGCGGGCGACGGGCTGGGTGTAGGCCGCCTGCAACTGCATGCCGCCGAGCGACGGACCGCCCGCGGCGACCGTTTGCACGGTGAAGCGCGACGCGTTCTTCTCGAGCGATTTCTCGCCGTAGTATTTGATGAGGTAGAGGACCGACGTCACGGCCGCCACCATGAACGCCGCGTACGACGAGACGACCAGCGGCACGTGAATCTTGATCCAATACGACTGCAGCGCGGGGACCGCCGGCAGGTAACCTTCGTTCCACGTCAGCGCGTAGGCCAGGAAACTCGCGGCCAGCACCTGCACGAATCCGCCGATGAACCACACGTCGTACTTGACGGCGAACCCGATGAAGATCGCCACGCTCATCGCCGAGAAGAGCGACAGCGAGCCGTAGAGGTTGGTCAGCGGCCAGATATGGCTCGTCTGGTAGCGGTAGGCCAGTTCGACGAACTGCAGCGCGCAGCCGACGATGGCGAAGGGGATGCCGATCAGTTTGGCCGGGTTATCGCGCGAGAGAAAGTAACTGAGCAGCGCCAGGGCGCTGACGATGTACGCCGAGATGGCTACGACGATGAGGAGCTGATCGGTGTTCATGAGGTCTCCCGGGCGGGCCGTCCGCCTCCGCTAGTATAGACCGCCGCCGCACGGGTCGCGGCGCCGGAAGTCACACGTCGCCTTCGGCCGGCCCCCGGCCGGGTCTTGCGCCGCTACGGTCGATCATTAGGCAAAAATCAGAAAAAACTGTGCGTTTCTCAAGGCCGTGCCGCCGGAGGCGTTCGTATAATGGCGCGTGCCGATGCCACGCCTCTCTCGCAAAAATGCGGTCTACGTCGGTGGCGCCGCAATCGCGCTGATCGTCGCGGTCCTCGTAGCGCGCGGTCTCGTCGCCCGCCGAAACGGCGCCGCGGCGGAGGCGGCCGCCGCGCCGCAGCCCGTCCCGAAGCTCGCCGCCACCGTCCTTGCCGGCCGCCGGAACCTGCAGCGGACGCTGACCATCACCTCCGAGCTGCGGCCGTACGACAGCGTGAATCTCTACGCCAAAGTTGCGGGCTATTTGAAGGACATCTACGTCGATTACGGCAGCCGCGTCTCGGCCGGGCAGACGATCGCGACGCTGGAATTGCCGGAGGAAGAATCGGCGCTGCATCGCGCGCAGGCCGCCTACGACCTCGCCAAGGTCGATTACGATCGCGTCAATTCGGTCGCGCGCGCGGAGCCGGGATTGATCGCGCAGGCGGACGTGGACAAGGCGCGGGCGGATTACGAAATGACCAGAGACCTGCGGGACCAGGCCGCGGTCATGGTCGGCTACGGCGTGATCACCGCGCCGTTCGACGGCGTCGTGACCAAGCGATACATGGATCCGGGAGCGCTCGTCGCGCAGGCCACGAGCGGCTCGTCCGCCTCGCCGATCGTGCAAATCGCCGACAACTATCGGCTGCGCATGGTGATGGAGACGCCGGAATCGGTCGTCCCCAAGATTCACGTCGGGATGCCGGTGGCCGTGAAGATCCAGTCGACGGGAGAGGCGATCCCCGCGCGCGTCGCGCGTTTCTCGTACGACGTGCACGAGGACACGCGGACCATGCACACCGAGGTCGATATTCCCAACCCCGACCTTCGGCTCAAACCCGGCATGTACGCGTCCGCCACGCTCGATCTGGAAGATCGGCGTGACGTGGTGGCCATTCCGACGCAAGCGCTCGCTACCGACCCGTCGCCCAACGTCTGGATCGTCGGCAGCGACGACGTCATTCGCGAACGGCCGGTCACGGTCGGTCTCCAGACGCCGAACTGGATCGAGATCACGTCGGGCGTGCGGCCCGGGGAGCAGATTTTCCTCGGCGACCGGAGCGCCTTTACGGTGGGCGCCCGCATCGCTCCGAAGCTCGTCGCTAACGCCGGATACTAGATCGCTCGATGTCCCGCTTTTCGCTGAAGTATCCTTACTTCGTCATCGTCTGCTGCTTGCTGGTCTCCATCGTGGGGGTCAGCCGTATCGTCTCGATGCCGATCGACCTCTTCCCGCCGATCAAGATTCCGGTCGTCGTGGTCGCGACGTTCTACTCGGGCATGCCGGCCGAGCAAATCGAAAAGGACGTGACCGGGCCCTTCGAACGTTTCTTCACGCTGGGCAGCGGCATCTCGCGCATCGAGTCGACGTCGCTGCCGGGCGTGAGCCTGATCAAAATCACGTTTCAGCCCGGGCTCGATCAGAGCGCCGCCGTCACGACGATCTCGAATCTCGCGATCGCCGACCTGCGGCGTTTGCCGCCGGGAACGCTGCCGCCGGTCGTGCTCCCCTTCGACGCGTCGAGCTTGCCCGTATGTCTCATCACGCTCAAGGCGCCCGGGCTCCCCGAAGCGCGCTTGCGCGACTTGGGCCAGTATCAAGTTCGAAACGAGGTCGCGACCGTCGCGGGCGCGTCGGTGCCGCAGCCCTTCGGCGGCAAGTATCGCCAGATCATGGTGTACGTGGACCCGCTCAAGCTCGCGGCCTATCACATGAGCGTGATGGACGTCGTCGGCTCGGTCGATAAAGCGAACTTGATCCTGCCCTCCGGCGACGTGAAGATCGGGCCGAACGATTACAACCTCTTCACGAACAGTCAAGTCGACGTGGTCAAACAGATCGACGACGTTCCGCTTCGGGCAACCGCCAACGGCCAGGTCGTAACCGTCTCCGACGTCGGCCAAGCGAAAGATGCGGCCGCGATTCAAACGAACGTCGTGCGCGTGGACGGGCAGCCGTCGGTCTACCTGCCCATCCTCAAACAGGGCGGCGATTCCAACACGATCGCAATCGTCGACGGCGTGCGCGAAGCGCTCAAGCGCGTGAGCGACGTCCCGAAGAACCTCGTGACGAAAGTCGTTTTCGATCAATCGATTTTCGTGCGAGAGGCGATCGATAATCTGGTCCACGAGGGCTTGACCGGTCTGGTTCTGACGGGCCTGATGATCCTGGTATTTCTCGCGAGCCCGAAGGCGACGCTCGGCGTGTTCCTCTCGATCCCGCTCTCCGTCTTGGCGACGATGCTGATCCTGGCGTTCGGCGGCAGTTCGATCAACACGATGATCCTCGGCGGCCTCGCGCTCGTCTTTTCGCGCGTTATCGATAACTCGGTCGTCGTGCTGGAGAACATCTTCCGCCACATGGAGGAGGGCGAAGAGCCGCGCGTCGCGGCGGAGCGAGGCGGAGCCGAAGTGGCGCTGCCCGTGCTCGCGGCGACGATCACGACCGCAATCGTGTTTTTCCCGGTGACGTTCCTCAGCGGCGTCAGCCAGTTTCTCTTTACCGCACTGGGTCTCGCGGTCGTGCTCGCGCTGTTCGCGTCCTACGTCGTCGCCATGACGGTCGTCCCGCTCTACTGCGCCCGTTACCTCAAGATCGAACCGCACGGTCACGCGGCTCCGGGCACGCGCCGTTCGCTTTTCGATCGTTTCGGCGTGTGGTTCAACGCGCGTTTCGAGCGCATGCTTTCGGGTTACGACCGGCTCGTGGCGCGCGCGTTGCAACACGCTCGCCCGACGCTCGCCGGCCTGTTGCTCGCGTGCGTCGCGAGCGCGATCGTCATCCCGTGGCTCGGCATCGCGTATTTCCCGAGAACCGACCCCGGCCAATTCGTCATCAACCTGAAGGCGCCGACCGGAACCCGAGTCGAGCTGACGGAGCGGTACACGGCCGAGGTCGAAGATATCATTCGAAAGACGGTTTCGCCGGGCGACCTCGACGTGATCGCATCGAACATCGGCGAGACGCCCGGCTTTTCCGCCATCTACACGACGAACACGGGAACGCACTCGGCCTTCGTGCAGGTCAGCCTCAAGGCCGGCCATCGCGTGGGCAGTTACGCGTACATGAACGCCGTTCGCGAGCGCGTCGCCAAAGCGCTACCCCAGCTGACGACGTACTATCAATCGGGCGGGCTCGTCGACGCGGTGCTCAATCTCGGCTTGCCCGCGCCGATCGACATCCAGGTGCGCGGCAACGATCTGGAAGGGTCCTATCGGATCGCCGCAGATATGCAGCGCCGCATCGCGGCCCTCCCCGAGGTTAGCGACACGTACATCCCGCAGGACGTCGACGCGCCGTCGTTCCGCATCGCCGTGGACCGCGAACACGCGCGCGAACTCGGCATGTCCGAACAGGAGGTCGTGAGCAACCTTATCACGGCCGTCACCTCGGACGACATGATCGCGCCGAGTTACTGGATCGATCCGCGCAACGGCAATCAATATTTCTTGAGCGTGCAGTATCCGGAGACGCAAGTCGCCTCGATCGACGACCTCGAAACGATTCCGCTCCGCGGGAGCAACGACGGCGCGATGCCGGTGACGCTCGATTCGGTGGCGAGCGTGAAGCCCGCGTTGGCGCCGACCGTCGTCAACCACGAACAACTCGGACGGGTTATCGACCTCTACGTTTCGCCGAAGCGCGAGAGTTTGCGGCGGCTTGCGGCCGACGTGAACCGGATCGTCGCGCAGACGGCGGCGCCGGAGGGCACGCGCATCGAGATTCGCGGCTCGGTGCTGGCGATGAACAGCTCGCTCGCGAGTTTCGGCGTCGGCTTGCTGCTCGCGATCGTCCTCGTCTACCTCGTCTTGGTCGCGCAGTTCCGCTCGTTCATCGACCCGGTGATCATTTTGCTGGCGATTCCGCCCGGAATCGCGGGCATTCTGGTAACGCTGATCGCGACGGGGACGACGCTCAACGTCATGTCGCTGATGGGCGCGGTCATGATGGTCGGCATCGTCGTGTCCAACAGCATCCTGATCGTCGAGTTCGCGCGGCGCTTGCAAGAGACGAGCATTCCGGAGCCCGGCCGCGCCGTCGCGGTCGCGTGCCGCGTGCGTCTGCGGCCGATCTTGATGACCTCGCTCGCCACGATCATCGGCTTGATCCCGATGGCTTTGGGCTTGAGCGCGGGGAGCGAAGCGTACGCGCCGCTCGCGCGAGCGGTCATGGGCGGCCTGATCGTCTCGGTGGTCGTGACGATCTTCATCGTGCCGGCGGCCTTCGTGCTGATTCACGGACGGCCCGACGGCCCGCTTCCGGCGGGACACCACGCTGAGCCGGCGTAGATCGTCGCTCTCGGCGGTGGCGCTCGTCGCCGCGCTGACGGCGTCGGCGCCGGGCGCCGGGTACGCGGCGCAATCGGCAAGTCCCCTGCTCACGCTCGAGGACGCGCGACGAACGGCGCTTGCCGGTCATCCCGACATTCGCGCGAGCGATTTCGATCGATTTGCGGCGGCCGAAGCCGTGAAGATCGCGCGGTCCGGCTATCTGCCGCAAGCCTTCGGCTCGGCGGTGCAAGCGGTCGCGCCGGGCGGAACGCGCATCGGCGCGTACAACGCTCTCTCGGATCCCACCGTCATCGAGCGGACCGCGGTCGGCGTCGGCATCTCGCAATACGTGACCGATTTCGGCCGGACGGCCGATCTTATCCGCGCGACGCAGGCCGATTTGGCCTCGCGCGTCGCCGCGGGCGATGCAACGCGCGATACCGTCGTGCTCGACGTGACGGAAGCCTACTTCGAGGTCTTGCGCGCCGATGCGCTCCTGGCGGTCGCGAACGCCACGCTGCGGGAACGGAACACGCTCGTGCGCCAAGCGAAAGCGCTCGCGCGCGCCGGACTGCGCTCGACCCTCGACGTCAGCATCGCCGAGCGCGACGCCAGTTCGGCCGAGCAGGCCATCATCTCGGCGAGTAACGGTCGCGTGAACGCCTACGCCGCTCTGGCCGAAGCGCTGGGCAGCGGCGATTATCGCGTCTACCGGCTGCAAGACGTGCGCGCGCTGCCGCCGATGCCGCCCAGTCTCGATACGATGATCGCCACGGCGATGAAGCAGAACCCGCAGCTCGCGCAGGCCGAAGACGTGAGGGCGGCGGCCGAGGCGCGAGCCGCGGCGACCGCGAGGCTGACCTCGCCGACGGTGGCGGGATACGGGTTCTTCGGCGCTTCGCCGTTCAAGGAATCGAACGTCGCGCTCGCTTCGCCCTACGCGGCGGGCGGCGTCGCGCTCAACGTGCCGATCTACACCGGCGGCGAACTAGCGGCCGAACGCCGCCAAGCCGAGGACGAAGCGGCATCGGCCGCCGAGCGTGCGGTCGAAGCGCGCAACGCGTTGCTGCGCGACGTGCGCACGGCTTTTGAAAACGTCCGAACCGCGCGCGGAAACATCGACGTGTCCGAGCGGCTGCTGCGCACGGCTCGGCAAGCGCTCGTTCTGACCGAGGCGCGTTACCGGATCGGGTTGAGCTCGATCGTCGATCTCAGCCAAGCGCAGCTCGCCGAACAGCAAGCGGCGATCGATCGGACCAACGCGACTTACGATTACGTGATTCAGGAGGCCGCGCTTCAGTACGCCGCGGGCGCGATCGCCGCGGCTTCGCCGCATGGGTGACGGGCCGAAGACGATCGTCGCGTTTCTCGACGAGTCCGAATCCGGCCGCGCGCGGCTCGAACTTGCAATCGAGATCGCGCGAACGTATCGGTCGCACCTCGTGGCGGCTTTCGTCGAACTTCCGCCGCGTCGCCCGCCGGCCGAGGGCGCCTCGGATTTTGCGCGCGGGACGGGCATGGACGCCGCGATCGAAACGTATCTCGAGAAGCAAGGAGAGTCGGTGAACGCGCTGCGCCGGCGTTTGAGTTCGGCCGCCCGCGAGTTCGATTTCGGCGACGAATGGCGTACCGTTGCGGCCCAGGCGCAGTTGCGCGAGGTCGCCGTGCACGGCACGTACTGCGATTTGATGATCCTGCCGCCGCTCGGAGGCGGCTTCGATGCGAATCCGTGGTCGCCGGCGGATCTCGTCCTCGTCTCCGGCGTGCCCGGCATCGTCGTCCCGGCCGCCGCCGGGTTGCGATCGTGCGGGCGGCGCGTTCTCGTCGCCTGGAACGAGAGCCGCGTCGCGCGCCGGGCGATCGGCGATGCGATGCCGTTCCTGGCGCGCGCCGAAAGCGTCCACGTCGTCGTCGTGGACGAGCGAGGGCCGCGACTCAACGCCAAAGACCCGGGTGCCGACGTCGCGCACTTGCTGGCCCGCCACGACGTCGCCGCCACCGTGGATTACGTGGCGTCCGAAGGGCGAGACGCAGCCGACGTGCTGCTCGAGCGCGCGGTCTCGCTCGGAGCCGATTTGCTCGTCGCCGGGGCGTACGGCCACTCGCGCTTCTCGGAGATCGTGTTCGGCAGCACGACGCGCCGCTTGTTGCGCGGCTCGAGCGTGCCGGCCTTCATCTCACACTAGAAATCGTATTCGGTTTGAAAGCGCTGGTATTCGAAATTGTAGGGCAGGGTCGGCTGGTTGCGCGGTGCGATGCGCACGCGGACGAATAAACCTTTGTAGGGGCCGGGCCGCACTTTATTGAGGTAGTACGTCCCGTCGAGGTCGAACTCCGAGGTCAGATTGCGCGCGACGTCGTTCGAATATTGAAACCACGCGTCGTCGGCGATCAGCTTCCATTGCTTGCTCGGCGGCGTATAGACGAACGCCGCCTTGTACGAGTTGCCGGCGCTGCGCCGATCCGCCATGCCTTGGGTGATCTGCGTCGTATACAGCGCGTCCGTCCCCAAGCTGTCGGTGTACGGGGAAGCGAGGCCGCCGTACGCGACCTTGTACAGATTCGGTCCGACCTTGACCGCGTCGCCCGTGCCGCCGCCGCCGACGAAAAAGCCCGCTTGGGCCGCGGCGCTCGAAGCCGCCGAGACGTATGCGTATCGCCAGGGCGCGAAGTCGCCGCTCGCGGTGAAAAGGAGCCCTTTCGCGACGTTCGCGCCCAGCTGAAAGCCGAACGTGTTATTCTGCTGCACGCCGAGCTGTTTGGTGCCGATGTCGCCTTCGGCCACGTACTGGAGCGCTACGTACGGGTTTGCCTTCGCATACGGATCGATCCCATATTTCGCTTCGAGATAGCCGAGGTTGGCGATATTATAGAACGCATAGTCTTGCGCCGACAGATTGAAGCGTTCGCTCGGATGAACGTTGAGACCGACGAGCAGCGTGCCCGGCGTGAAGGGATGGAAACGGTCGAGCGTCGTTTGCGGGTACGGCGCCGTAAGCAACGTGTTCGCCTCGAAGTTCGACGAATTGCGTTGTTCGAACCGCACGATTCGCGTGAACGTGAACGATACCGACGGCAGCAGTTTGAAGGTCGAGTCGATGCCCTGGTACGACGCCGGCGCGATGCGCGAATCCGAATTCGGCGTCCACGCGTAGTTGAGTTCCTGGTCCCCGACGGAAACGTAGGCGTTGGGATCTTTGTACTGCAGGTAAAGTTCGTGGATGGGCTGGTTGAGGGGGAAGCCCGGCACGGTATTGTCGATCTTCGGATTGGCGATGGGATTCGGTCCGTCGAACCCGAACGGCGTCGCGCCGTCGTAGGTATAGCCGAGATTCAACGGCGTGTCGCCGACGTGATAGTCGAAGTGCGGTTCGACGCCGAATTCGAGATCGTGGCGGTTGGGATTGGTAGAGTTCTGGACGCGGTTGAGACGCTGGAAGCTGTAGAGGCGAACCTTCCCAGCGACGGCGACGTGGTTCGGCAGCGGGGTCGCGGTCGGCGCCGGATGCGACTGCGCGCTAAAGGTGTCCGGCAGCGGAAGCGGAGCTTTCGCCCCCGGCGCCGGCGAAGCGTGAGCGACCGGGATGTTGAGCAGGTTCGTCGTGGCCTGCGCTCGCGCGACCCCGAGCGACGCGACGACGAGCACCGCGCCGAACGAAAGAGCGTTTAGGAACCGAGCGAGCACGAGGAACCTCCAGCAGAAGAAAACCTTAGGGGACGACTCGCGCGACGCACGTTGCCGGCTAAAGTCGCATTTTCTCCGAGCCGTCGTCGGAGCTGCCGGCGCCCTAAAAGTCGTACTCGGCGATGAACCGCTGGTATTCGAACGTGTAAGGTATCGTCGGCTGGTTGCGAGGCGCTATTCGCACGCGCAAAAACAAGCCCCTGTACGGTCCGGGCCGGACCTTGTTGAGAAAATATGTTCCGTCGACGTTGAATTCGGCGGTTAGATTTCTCGCGACGTCGTTGGAGTATTGAAACCAGGCTTGCGAGGCGCTCAGTTTCCACTGCTGGTTCGGCGGCGAGTAAACGAACGCGGCTTTGTACGAGTTGCCCGCGCTGCGACGGTTCACCATGCCTTGCGAAATTTGGATCGTGTAGAGCGGATCGCTGTTCAAACCGTCGGTATACGGCGAAGCTGCGCCGCCGTACGCGACCTTGTAGAGATCGTTCCCCACCTTTTGGGCGTCGCCCGTGCCGCCGTTGCCGACGAAATAGCCGGCTTGCGCGGCCGCGGCAGAGGACGCGCGCACGTACGCGTACCGCCACGGAGCCACGTCCGCGCTCGCGGCGAACAGCAGGCCCTTAGCGACGTTCGCTCCCAGCTGGGCGCCGAACGTGTTGTTTTGCACGACGCCGACCTGCTTCGTCCCGATCGCCGCCTCGGCGTCGTACTGCAGCGCGACGTACGGATTGGTTTTCGAGTAGGGGTCGATGCCGTACTTTACCTCGCCGTACGCGAGATTGGCGATGTTGTAGAATCGATAGTCTTGCAACGAGAGATCGAACCGAGGGCTCGGGTGAAAGGTCAGGCCGGTCAGCAACGCGCCGGGTGAGAACGGCTGGAGCCGAGCGGGCGCCGATTGCGGATAGGGTGCCGTCAAGAGCGTGTTCGTTTCGAAATTCGACGAGGTGCGCGCCTCGAAGGCGACGATCCGCGCGACCGTGAGCGATAGCGAGGGGGCGAGCGCGAACGTCGAATCGAGACCTTGGTACGACTCCGGCGCGATTCGCGAATCCGAATTCGGCAGCCAAGCGTAGTTCAATTCCTGGTCGCCCACCGCCACGTAGGCGTGCGCGTCCTTATACTGCAGGTACAATTCGTGCGTCGTTTGATCGAGCGGGAAGCCCGGCACGGCGTTGTCGATACCGTCGTTCGCGATCGGATTCGGTCCGTTGAAACCGAAAGGCGTCGCGCCTAGGTACGTATAGCCGACGTCGAGCGGCGAGTCGCCGATGCGGTAATCGACGTGGGGCTCGATGCCGAATTCCAGCGCGTGCCGGTTGGGATTGGCGGCGTTCCGCACCCGGTTGAGCCGTTGAAAATCGAGCGTTCGGAACCGGCCGGAGAAGGCGACGTGCCCGGGCTCGGGCGTCGCCGTCGGGGCCGGGTGGGTCTGCGCGCTGACGGTGTCGGGCAAGGGGAGGGGCTGGTTCGTGC
>Ga0209698_10000056_pt1 | contig 96757 bp, 75 predicted proteins | sample LitLauG_LLR_2012_FD_187203 | JGI IMG/M metagenome (GOLD analysis project Ga0209698, IMG submission 187203) | Freshwater sediment microbial communities from Pennsylvania, USA - Little Laurel Run_MetaG_LLR_2012 (SPAdes) (version 2) | ecosystem: Environmental > Aquatic > Freshwater > Creek >... | reverse complement strand
GCCCGCCCGCGTCTTATCGTTGATTCATCACTGGCTGCGCACCCAAGCAAACGCTACGCCCTGACTCATTCTACCGGTTGTTAATGGGAATTGGTATAAGAACAGTTACGGTTTCCGGCATGAAATCACTCGTTCTCCGCGGCCGGGCCGTTGCGTGGTTTGCCGCCGCACTGTTTGTCACAACGCTCCTTCCGTTCAACACGGCGGCGGCAGATGCTCCGACAAAAATCAAGCTGCTGATCATCGAGGGCGTGAGCAATCACGATTGGAAGCACCGGCTCGAATTGGTGCAGAAAATTCTCGCGCAGGACGGCACGTTTGACGTGGACGTGTCCATCTCGCCTTCGCGGGCGGATGATCCGGCGTGGGCGACGTGGCGCCCCGATTTCTCCAAGTATGACGTGGTGCTTTCCGGCTACAACAATCTGGGTGGCAAGCCGGGCTGGCCGGTGGAGGTGCAACGGGCATTTGAGAAATTTGTCCATGACGGCGGCGGCTTTTATGTTTATCACGAGGCGAACAATTCCTTTGCCGAATGGCCGGAATACAATCAGATGATCGGGCTGGGATGGCGGAAGAAGAATTTTGGCAGCGCCATTGTGGTGCGCCCTGACGAATCGCTCCAAATTATACCAGGAGGTGAAGGCGGCGACACCAGCCACGGCAACCGCGCCGATGTCACCGTGCATCAACTCGGCGAGCATCCCATCCACGCGGGTTTGCCGCGAGCGTGGAAGGCCGCCGACATTGAAGTTTATCGCTATGCGCGCGGACCGGCCACCAATCTGACGGTTCTCGCGTATGCGGCTGAAGCACAAACCCAGCTTCAGTTTCCCATCGAATGGACGGTGCAATATGGTCAGGGACGGGTCTTTGTCTCGACTTACGGCCATGTGTGGGCGGATCAGAAAGATCCCAAGGGAATGAAATGCGCGGCATTTCAAACGATCATGGTGCGCGCGTTGAAATGGCTGGCCAAGCGGCCTGCGGACGAAACTGTGCCTGCGGATTTTCCCACGGCGGACGCCATTTCGCTCCGCCAATGATGGACGAAGTCGTGCCGGCCGCGCCGGAGACAAAGCCCAGCGCTTCCGTTCAGGTTTCAAGCAGCGGCCACAATTTCCGCCCGAAATTTTTCACCATCGCCATCACGCATCGGAAGGACGCGGTGTATCCGGCGACGATTGTCGGCATTCCGCCGATGGAGGGTTTTTACATCGGCGGCGCGAGCGTGAAATTGTTCCTGCCCATCTTCAAAATGAACTTCCCCGAGATCGTGGACATCGCGCTGCCGGCGGAATCTATATCTCTCAGTCCGAGTTTGGCTGCGGCGCAGCGGCCAAGATATGGGCTAAGGGACGGTCAATTGATGGGTAAAGCACAGATGGCCAGCTAGGTTGAGCGCTAGAGCGGCAGCAATGATTCGCTGCCCGAATCCCGGAGCTTCGCGCGGACGCGACGGCGGTGCGGCTGGATTGCCACGCCTTCCATCTCGAACTTGAGATTGCGCAGGTGACGCGGACAGATGCCATGCGACACCGCCCCCAAGAAGCTGCCCCGCTCCTTGGGCTTGCACCAAGCGCAGATGGCTACTGGCAAAGTTAATTCGATCTGATCCGCAATCACGAAAGACATTCTACACCGGTTTTGCCGTCGCGCCAAAATAAAACGGCCTCCGCTTTCGGAGGCCGTTGTAAAACTGCGGCAACGTGCGGATTTTAGGTGCGCGCCGCGGGCTTGCCTTTGGCGGCGTCCAGAATCGTGTTAAGCACGCTGTTCGGCACCTGTTCGAAAGTCAGCGGTTCCATCGAGTAGGAGGCGCGGCCTTTGGAGAGCGAACGGATCGCGGTGGCGTAGCCGAACATTTCGGCCAGCGGCACGTTGGCGTTGACGATCACCTGCCCGGCCTTGGAATCAATGTTCTGAATCGCCCCGCGCCGGCGGCTGATGTCGCCGACCAGGTCGCCCTGATATTCGCTCGGCGTGGTGCATTCCACCTTCATGATCGGTTCGAGCAGAATCGGCCCGGCTTTCTTGAAGGCGTCCTTGAGCGCGAAAATTCCGGCCATCTTGAAGGCGAGTTCGTTCGAGTCCACTTCGTGGAAGCTGCCGTCGGTCACCTGCACCTTGATGTCAATGACCTGGTAGCCGGCATAGACGCCGCCTTTGATCGCTTCCTCGATGCCATCAATGACCGCCGGGATGTATTCCTTGGGAATGGTGCCGCCGACGATTTTGTTTTCGACTTCAACGCCCTTGCCTTTTTCGTTCGGCTGGACGGTGATGCAGGCATGGCCGTATTGACCGCGACCGCCGGACTGGCGGATGAATTTGCCTTCACCCTCGGCGTTTTTGGTGATGGTTTCGCGGTAGGCGATCTGCGGCGCGCCGGAATTCGCTTCCACCTTGAATTCGCGGAACAAGCGGTCGCGAATAATCTCCAAATGCAATTCGCCCATGCCGGCGATGATGAGCTGGCCGGTTTCCTCGTTGGTGAAACAGCGGAAGGTCGGATCTTCTTCCGCGAGGCGCTGCAATCCTTCGGACATCTTGTCGCGATCCTGCTTGGTCTTCGGTTCAACGGCCATCGAGATTACTGGCTCGGGGAAGGTCGGCGGTTCGAGAGTCACTTCCAAATCCTCGTCACAGAGCGTGTCGCCGGTGGTGATGTTGCGCAGACCGACCAGCGCGGCGATGTCGCCGGCAAACACGGAATCAATGTCCTTACGCTCGCTGCCCTGAATGACCATGAGTCGGCTGACGCGCTCGCGTTTACGGGTGCGCGGATTGTAAATCGTGTCACCCTTTTTAAGCTGGCCCGAATACACGCGGAAGAATACGAGCTTGCCGGCGTAAACGTCGGTCCAGAGCTTGAACGCCAGCGAGCAGAACTTGCTGCCGTCATTGGCTTCGACTTTGACGATGTTTTCGGTGCCCGGTTCCAGGCCCTCGGCGCAGGGAATGTCCAACGGACTGGGCAGATAATCCACCACGGCGTCCACCAGCACCTGCACACCTTTTTTCTTGAACGCGGAACCGCACAGCACGGGGATCAGCTCGATCTTGCAGGTCAGGCGGCGGATCGCGGCCTTGAGCACCGCCGGTGTGATCGGCTTTTCTTCAAGGACCAGATTTGCAATCTCGTCGTCCTTGTTGGAGACCGCGTCAATCAATTCAGCCAGCCCGGCCTTGGCACGCTCCAGATGCTCGGCCGGAATTTCCTTGATCTCGTAGTTCAGCCCCTCGTTGGCCACGTCACCGGGACCCCACACGATTGCCTTTTGGTTCACCAGGTCAAGCACGCCTTCAAATTTGTCCTCGGCGCCGATGGGCAGGAAAATGGGATAGGCGTACGCCTTGAGCTTGTTGCGCATGTCGGCCAGCGCGTTTTCAAAGTTTGCTCCCGTGCGGTCCATCTTGTTGACGAACGCGATGCGCGGAACTTTGTATTTCGTCGCCTGCCGCCAGACGGTTTCAGACTGTGGCTGCACGCCGGCGACGCCGCAGAACACGGCCACCGCGCCGTCGAGCACGCGCATCGAACGCTCCACCTCGGCGGTGAAATCCACATGGCCGGGGGTGTCAATGATGTTGATGCGGTGCGGCACGTCCTTGAACGCTTTGTACACGGCATCCTCGCCGGCCTTGGCGCATTTCTGCGTCCAGAAGCACGTCACCGCGGCGCTGGTGATGGTGATGCCGCGCTCACGTTCCTGCTCCATCCAGTCGGTGACGGTGTTGCCGTCATCCACGTCGCCGATCTTGTGGATCAGTCCGGTGTAGAACAGGATGCGCTCGGTGGTGGTGGTCTTGCCGGCGTCAATGTGCGCGGCGATGCCGATGTTGCGCGTCCGCTCCATCGTGTACTGCCGGTTCGGTGAGTTCACCGATTTTGCGTTTTCTGTGGCTGCTTGCATGGTTGTAAATTCTAAGCGTTGGCTGCCGGGAGGAAAAAGCTTTCGAGCCTTTTCAATGCCCGCTCGCATCCCGGCAAACGGAGCGGGTAATATACGCGGCTCAAAATCCGGAGGCAATAAGTTTTCCAAAGAATTTTGACGCAATCCGACTGCTTCAAAATAGGTATAAAAAGAGCTTGTCTCTCCGCCCAGAGCGGCTTATACCCAGCCCCACAACCGACCGGAGAGAATTATGCCGCAAAACCCGAATTTGAGCCGGATCCAGACCATCGTGGTGCTGATGATGGAGAACCGTTCCTTCGACCACATGCTCGGCTACCTGAGCCTGCCGCCGTTCAATCGCACCGACGTGGATGGCCTCAGCAACGATCCCGCGTGGGTGGCCCGCGCGACCAACGCCGACAACGGCCGGTCGGTCGCGCCCTTCCTGTCCAACAATCCGTACTCCCTGCCGGACGATTTCGATCCCCCACACGAGCGGGAGAACATTGCGAACCATCTGGGCGCCCCCGTCAATGGAGTTTTCCCGATGAACGGCTTCGTGAGCGCGATTCCAAATTCGGTTTCCGCCAACCCGGCGGCGCGGGATTTGGTGATGAGCTATTTCGGCGCGGCAGAAGTGCCGACCAACCATTTTCTGGCCAGCAACTTCGCGATCTGCGACCGCTGGTTCTGTTCCCTGCCGACGGGCACGCAGCCCAACCGGTTGGTCTCCATGAGCGGCACGTCTTGGATTGATCACAATACCAATCCACTGCCGAATCAAGACCTGGTGTATGACTGGTTGACGGCACGCGGCATAAGCTGGCGCGTCTATCACCAGGGCATTCCTTTTTTCACGCTGATGAAGGATCGGATTGGGGATATTCTCAATAACAACGCGCTGTTCCGTTCGTTTGAACATTTTGAATCGGACCTGACAAACACGCCGCCCGACCAACTGCCGCAAGTGATTTTCGTCGAGCCCACTTACGGCGATGCCCCGCACTTGGGTGCCAGCACCGACGACCACGCGCCCTCGGGGGTCAGCGACGGCCAGGAATTCCTGATGCAGGTGTACAACGCCGTCACCGCCAGTCCGTCGTTTTGGAAAAGCGCCGTCTTGATCATTGATTACGACGAGCATGGCGGTTTCTTTGATCACGTTTCGCCACCGCTGATTGCGACTCCGCCGCCCAAGCCAAATCTCTATCCGTCGTTTTCGTCGCTGGGCGTGCGGGTGCCGGGCTTTGTGGTTTCGCCGTTTGTGGCGCCCGGCTCCGTGAGTCACGCGGTGCTGGATCACACTTCGGTCTTGAAATTTTTCGCCGAGAAATTTGATGCGAACGGCTCCTATTCTTCTGCCGTGGACGCGCGGCCCGTGAGCAGTGTTTCCCAGGTGCTCGACTTCAGCAACCCGATCCTTGATCCGCCCGCCGCGCCAGCGCTCGAAGTTTACCTGAGCGGGCGGTTGGTTCCGCCCGCCGTGACGGTGCCCACGCCGGCCACCCCGCTGCAAAAAGCCTTCAGCGACGCCGTGGTCAACATGAAACTGCAAGGTGCTGACGCGTCTCACGCCAAGTTTGGCGCGCTATTGAAAAAAATGTGAACTCCTGAAATCGCCATGAAAATCCAATTCTCCAACCGGCTCCGTCTCCTGGCGCTCTCGCTCGTCCTGGCCGGTTTGAACAGCGGGTGCTTCCTCTTCCACACCCACAGCGGTTATGCGCCGGTTCATCAGTACGCCAAGGACGGGGACGCCGCGAAGGTCGCGGCGGAACTCGACAAACACGGCTGGCTGGCCAATCAAGGGGATGACGCCGGGCTGACCCCGCTGCATTATGCCGCGCTGCACTGCCACACCAACGTGGTCGCGCTGTTGCTGAAGCGCGGCGCGGATGTCAACCGCGCGGCCAAAGACGCCACCACGCCGCTGCACGTCGCCGCGCAGGAAGGTTGCGGCGACGCGGTGCAAATGCTGCTGGCCAAGCACGCCAAGATCAACGCCCGCGATACCGAGGACCGCACCCCGCTCAAACGCGCCGAACTCTGGCATCAGGACGCCGTCGCGGACCTGCTCCGCGCCAGAGGCGGCTCTGAATAGGTGTGTTAGAAATCGTTCACAAGTTATGAAAAACATCATTCATTACGAAAAGCGTAAGAGCGATGACTTCGTACTTTCTTGCATCCCATTTGCTTGTTGCATGATAGCCAGTGGCATTGAGATGCTGTCGGGAGAGAAGCCATCATTCTGGCTATTGGGTATCACGTTTTGTGTTTTCGCCTTTGGATTGTCTTCTCACATCCAGCGGAAACATAAGAAGGGAGATAAGGATGAAAGGCACCTCTGACATATCGCGGCAGACAACACGGGATGGGCCTATGGTTGCGCTTCGCGGCTCAAGATGGTCGGTCCCGCGTGCCTGAGTTCTGGACGTTGACAGCGCCGCAGATGTTCACGCTGCTCCGTCACCTGCTCGCGATCACGCTCCTGCCGTTCACCGTGGCGGTGCTGGTTCCGGTTTGGATCGCCGAACGTTACGGCGTGGTCCTCAGCCTCGGTCGTTCGGTCGGCCCCGTCCTTCTCCAAGTAGCCGGCCTCGTTCTGCTCGGCGTGGGCTTGGCGCCCCTCGTCGCGTCCGTGTGGCAGTTTGCGACGGAAGGCAAAGGCACCCTTGCCCCGTGGGATTCGCCGCGCGAGTTCGTCGCGCGCGGGCCGTACCGGTTCGTCCGCAATCCGATGATTTCCGGCGTCATCCTGATCCTGTTCGGTGAGGCGCTCGGGTTGCGGTCGCCGCCGCACGGCGTCTGGGCGGTTGCCTTCACGGGCCTTAATTTATTTTACATTCCGCTGGTGGAGGAGCCGCAACTGGAAAGGCGCTTTGGCGAATCCTATCGGGAACATCGCCGAAACGTCCGGCGATTCCTTCCCTTTCTCAGGCTTTGGCGCCCGAAAACGAGTTGACCGCTGTCGGTGCCGCCGTTCCGACAGCCGGGATTACTTGTCCGCCGCCGCCGCCTCGCGTAAGAATGGTGCGATGTTAGCAACCGCGCTGCGCTTTTCTTTTTTCGGACTGCTGGCAACGAAATGCCTCGCCGCCGTGCCCGCCCCGGCCCCGATCAACGCTTCCAATCAAATCCAAATCATCAGCGCCGTCCCCCCCGAACTGGCCGTGCCGAGCCACGACACCGTGCCGACCAACCTCCTAGCTTGGACAACCAAACGACAGATTCGCCAAGCCGCGCCCGGCGAGACCAATGTCCATTTCACCTTTGGTTTGTCCAACGTTTCCAGAGCGGAGCTGGTGGTTTTCACAACCGCCACCAGTTGCGGTTGCACGGTGGCAAAACTGCCAGCCGAACCGTGGAAGCTTGCGCCCGGCGCGGCCGGCAAGATCGAGGTCACGATGGATTTGCGGGGCAAACAAGGCCGCGTTTCCAAGGAGGTCACCGTCTTCACTTCCAAGGGCAACAGCGTGTTGCGCGTGGAAGCCGTCGCGCCCGATTCGGCAGCACCGACAATGGACGACCGCGCAAGGAATCAGGCGCTCGCCACCGCCGACCGCCAGAATGTGTTTCACGGCAACTGCGCCCGCTGCCACGCCGAACCGGCCCGCGACAAAACTGGTCGGGAGTTGTACGACGCAGTCTGTGCGATTTGCCACGACTCCCCCCGCCGCGCCGCGATGGTTTCCGATTTGCACACCCTCAAGGAACCGACTGACCTGAAGTTCTGGACGACTTGGATCGCCGAAGGCCGGGCCGGAACGCTGATGCCGGCCTTCGCCCGGGCGCGAGGCGGTCCGTTGACATCGAGCCAGATCGAATCACTGGCGAACTATTTGGACCAGAATTTCCGCCGTGCAGCCAAGGGAATAAAATGACAGCCGGCTGCTTAGCTTGGCCACCGGAGACGCTACGCCTCCGACTGGGACGGGTGGCCTGGACGGACTCCGATTTATTTTCACAAATAGGTTGAATTATTTTGAACATGAGGCCCAAGCCGCCGGTCAGAATCAGTAATCGCGTGAATATGCCGACGACAATTGAAACAAACTTCAAAGGTTGGCATAATTTTCGCTAACAAACTCCTCAAGAAAGGGATCAACGCATGTTTAAAGCAACCGAAGTGATAAGCGAAGCAGTGAGGAACCCGAAGTTCTCGTTCAGGAAAACCATCAACCAACCAAAAAAACCGCAAAAACACCGCTATGAACGCCGGAAAATAAAGGAATATCTCCACCTGGCGGACTGGCTCGAAGAGGAGTTGGCCTAAACCGCCAACACCACATTACGTTGGGACAAGCCACGCTTGCGCGTGGCTTTTTTTTCTTTTTCCAGGCCCGGCGACGGCGCAATTTTCAACTGGCCAAATTGGCCAGTCTGGCAAAAAGCAGTCAGCCGAATCGTCGCGGTCCGCGGAAAACTGAGCTTTCCTCTGGCGCCAGGGCCGGGGATGAAATATGACTGGAGCAATGATTTCGTCCGGCTGGCTGCTGGCTGTTTATTGCGTCTTCGTTCTGTTCGCCTCGCTTGCAGGCGGCTGGTTGCCTTTGCTGATCCACCTGACCCACACCCGGCTACAGATGGCGATCAGCTTCGTGGCCGGTCTCATGCTCGGCATCGCGCTGCTGCATTTCCTGCCCGACGCGGCCGACCAACTCCATTCGACGCACCGCACGGTGGAGTGGGTGCTGGGCGGTTTTCTGGCGATGTTTTTTTTGCAGCGCTTTTTCCATTTCCATCACCACGATCTGCCGGAAGGCGATCCGGAAGATTGCTGTCAGCACGAGCACGAACACACCGCACCGAGAGATTCCGGCCACGCGGCCCACGCGCACACGCTGGCCGATAAATCCGCGCAGCAACTTTCCTGGGTTGGCACCGCACTCGGCCTGAGCCTGCATTCTTTGCTCGACGGATTGGCGCTGGCGGCGGCAGTGGCCGCGGGTGGGCAAGGGCACACCGGGCTTGCGGGTTTCGGCGTGGCGCTGGCAGTGATTCTGCACAAGCCGTTCGACGCCATGGCCGTTTCGACGCTGATGACGGCCGGCGGTAGCTCGAGATTTTCGCGGCAGTTGTTGAACGGCCTGTTCGCACTGGCTACGCCGCTGGGCGCGGCGTTGTTTTATCTTGGCGCAAGCCAGTTCTCGGATGCCAACGCGGTGATTCTCGGCTGTGCGCTGGCGTTCTGCGCTGGAACTTTTTTGTGTATTGCCGGCAGCGACCTTCTGCCCGAACTCCAATTTCACTCCCATGACCGCTTCAAACTGTCCATCGCGCTCACCCTTGGACTCGCGGTGGCGGTGATTCTCGGCCGGCTCGAATCCTCCGACACGGAAAGCGATCACTTCACCACGCCCGCGCCTGCGCAGCCGGCGCGATAGCCAGCCGCCGCGGTTCGCCAGCCTCACCGCACTAGCTCAAACGCAAAGCCCTTCAAATACTCCGTCTCCGGAATCATCGGAATGATCGGGTGGTCGAGTGCCTGCGCATAGGTGGCAACGCGCCGCAGGATTTTTCGGGCATCGTACGCCGCCGACAACACGGTGTCTTGGAACAATCCAGCATCCACATGGTGCGAGCAGCAAAACGTGGCGAGCGTGCCGCCGGGGCGCAGCAGTTTCAGCGCACGGAGGTGGATTTCCTTGTAGCCGCGCAGCGCGTCCGGCACTGAGGCACGGTTGCGGGTGAACGACGGCGGGTCGAGCACGATCAGATCGAACTTGGGCACCAGTTTCTCGCTCGGCCCGGTGCGGGTTTGGGCCTTGAGCCAGTCGAACACATTCGTGGTCTCGAAGGAACAATTCTCCGACAGTCCGTTCGCCGCGGCGTTGCGCTGGCTGGCGGCGATGGCGTCCGCGCTCTGATCCAACAGATGCACGTGGGCCGCGCCCGCGCGGGCAGCGTGCAGGCCAAACCCACCGAGAAAACTAAAGCAGTCGAGCACCTGCGCGTCCTTTGCGAATCGCGACACTGCCTGGTAATTGCCCTGCTGATCCAGATACAAGCCGGTTTTGTGTCCGGCCACCGGATCAGTTTCAAATTTCAGCCCATTCAAATTCACGGTGAGCGGGCCGGTGAACTCGCCAGCCAAAACACCGTTCGCCTCGGGCAGTCCCTCGAATTTGCGCGACGCAGCCTCGCTGCGTTCCAGAATCGCGCGCGGCGAGAAAATTTTCTGAAGCGCGGCCACGATCAGCGCCTTGCGGAGGTCCATGCCGAGCGCGGAAATCTGCACCACCAGCACATCCTCGTATTTGTCCACAATCAAACCGCTGAGAAAATCACTTTCGGCGTTGGCAACGCGGAAGGAGGTGGCGTCAGGCAGGTGTTTCTTCCGGACCGCGAGCGCGTCGCGCAGGCGCTCTTCAAAAAAATCCTCGTTCAACTCGATCCGAGCCGGTGCCAGGACACGGACATGGATTTTGGATTGGGAGTTGAAGCAGCCAACGCCAAGCAACCGCTGCCGGTGGTCCTTGACCTGAACAAGATCGCCGTCCGCCGGCGGCTGGGTCACGCGCAGGATGGAACCGTGATAAATCCACGGGTGGCCGGCGACGATGCGGTCGGCTTCACCCGGTTTTAACAACACCGTCGGCAAGGTATTCATGCTTGGTTTGTAAACAGGGAGGGGAATATCCGCGAAATTCCGGCCAGAGGCAAGCGTGTTGCGTCAGAGCATCAAACCGGTCTGGTCCCCGGCGGGGTAAACAGGCTTCGATTTCGAGCATGATCGTCGACCGCGCTTACAATCCGATAAATTTACGCAAGTATCTAATCTTTAAATAATTACGAAATATATCCGTAAAAACACCCAACAAACCGTCGGATTTCCTTACAAACAATCAAAAACAGGAGGATGGAATCGCAACGGAATTAAATATTTAATGATCTAACTATCAAGCACTTAAGAAATTTTTAACCTCAAGTTCAACACTTGGCCCGAGTCTAGCTTGATACATCTTGAATCGTAAGTAGATTGCAGGAAAACCAAACAAACAAATAACGAAATTATGAAAAAAACTATTAAAAACTTGATGGTCGGTGCGGCTCTTCTCGGTATGACGAGCATCGTCAGCGCCGTTCCTACCTTGAGCATCACGGACGGCGTCGGTCCCGTTCAAACTGTCTTGGGTGTCGGCGGCGTGGCTTCCTTTAACGGAACCATTGGCGTGTGGACGCTGGTCATCACGACCGGTCTGACCAAGCCCGCGCTGGGCAGCGCGACGGCTCCCGCGATGGACATTGCAATCCAAGCGACCTCCTCAACCGGTGGCAGCCTGTGGATCTCCTACTCGGACACTGGCTTCACTGGCAACGGCTTAATTGCCTCCACGATCTCCGGGCACGTCGTCCAAGGCGCGCAGGAAAGCGTCGGCATGGTTGTCTATGGCAACACGGCCAACGTCGTTGGCGGTTTGAATGCCAATGGCACCGCGCTCAACGCTGGTGCGGCGATCGCCACGGTGCCCGTCCAAGGCATGCCGATTTTGGCTGGCGCCAACGGTAATCTTCCGAGCACGAACCCCTACGCGCTGACTGACATCATCAGTCTCAGCAGCCAGGGCGCCACGACGGCGAGCATTGACGGCGGCTTCACCACGGTTCCGGACGGCGGAATGACGATGGCGATGCTGGGCCTCGGTCTGGTCGCGGTGGAAGCCGCGCGCCGGAAACTGGTCAAAGCCTAAGTAAACGCGGGAGTACCTGCGCTACCCAATTACGTTCATCGCCGGCCCCAGTGGGCCGGCGATTTGCTTTTCCAATCCCAAACCTCAAAAGCGGCGCGTGACCCCCGAAAGGAACTCCAGCCAGGGTTCCAGGGTTCTTTTCACCCCCGGTTGCATCTGCGACCTCAGGCAGCACGAGTGGTTGACTTCGCAACTAAAATTTTCCCGTGGTGTTTATCTCCATCACGACTATAATAAAACCATGAAGCGCGCTGAAAAAACTCTCGGTTGGCTCCTGTGCGGGTTGGTGGTGAGCACGGGAGCAAAAGCGGCCACGGCTAATCCAGCCGGCAATCCTTACCAAGGGATTGTGGAGCGAAACCTCTTCAGTCTCAAACCCGCACCCCGGCCCGAAGACGCCCCCAAGCCGCCGGCACCGCCACCGCCCAAGATTGACCTGACCGGGATCATGACCATTCTCGGCAAAAAGCAGGTCTTGATGAAAATCCATTTGCCCGCCAAACCGCCCGAACCGGCGAAGGACGAATCCTACATTCTGTCCGAAGGCGAACGCGACGGCGACGTGGAGGTGCTGGCCATTGACCAGAGCACCGGCTCCGTTAAGCTGAACAACCACGGCGTGGAGCAGGATTTGAGCTTGGACAAAGACTCCGCCAAAATTACCGGTGCGCCACCGCCGGCGCCGGGCGGTGCGCCGCCATTGCCGATGTTCCAGCCGCCCACGCCACCAGGTGCGCCCCCCGCGCCAGATGGCACGATGCGCTCCATCCCGCTGCCCAACCGCCAACTGCGCCAGCCCGGAGGCCCGAACGCCTACAACAACCAAAACAACCAGGACGCGCCCAGCCTGCCGAGTGGGATTGGTGGCGGCTATGGCGGCACGTCAGGAACCGCACCCGCCGCAGCGCAACCACAGAACAACCTGAGCTTCGAAGAACAGGAAGTGCTTTTGGCTGCGCAACACATGAATGCTGTCCAAAGGGGTGATCCCGTGGGACCGATCATTCCGCTAACCCCTCGCGTAATGAGGCAATTGTATCCAAACGGCCAAAGTCAACAACCACCGATGCCTCCGACGCCTTGATCTTCGTGAGTGAGGTTTACTAGCTTTCAAAATCAAGCTTTGCCTCATTTCGAATATTTTTGACCAATCGGCAAAAATCCTTAGATTTTTCATGGTTCAGCGGCTTGGGCTTTCTCTCCGTTTGAAGATCGAGATAGTTCCGGACTTTGCCTGGCTTGTTGTCCCGGGTTCGACTGAGGCTGGATTTGATGGATTTGATGGATTTGGCAACCCTACTCCAAACTCGGCTGGCGTCAATTGCGTTTCATCCAGCTTCTCTTCGTTGATTTCCGTAGTCCGCACCAATTCATAATGCGCAGTGCCGTACTCCGCCCACCAATTCTGCAGCCGGAGGTGTGAGGACTCCTGCTGCAGCCAGGACTGCGAGACAGAGACAAAAACAACGAACTCCGGCCTGGCTTTTTCGACTTCCTGAATCATTTCCTCCTGCATTTTCAAGGCGTAGGCATGGAATTCCATCAGCGGATACATGTAAATATAACCCGTCGCCGAGTGGCGTTTGGCATAAAAATAAATCTCTGGTTCCGAACCAATGACGGCAATGTTTGCCTGCGGCGTGGAATTCGCCCGGACGTACTCCGCGACTCTGAGGGCTTCGGGAAACAAGGAATTGCCATAAATCTGGCGGCAGGCTTTGTCCGGAGCATACTCGAACCAGAAGGAAGACTGGGTGAGCAACTCCGACCCCAGCCCCGCAACTAGCAGGAGGAGCGTGATGACTGCCGGAATTAATTCCAGGGTCCGCTCCTGTCGCAGCACATGAATCCCCCTGCTCACGGCAATTCCCGCGAGCAGGGACAACGCCGGCAGCAACAAAATAAAATAATGCGGGCGAAAATAAAATCCAATGCTGTTGGAAACCGCCGAGCACAGGAAAAATACCACCACAAAAAAACGCCGCCGTTCCAACCGCGGCTCCCACCACATTACCACCGCGCCAAGCACCGACAGCAACCAAATGCACAGGTTCGGCCCGGCGACGAAATAAAGCGCGTAACGAAACAACTCCGAAGCATTCCCCAGCGGCACGGCGGAGATGTATTGGTTCGCGTAGGTGAGTGTCCAAAAGAAAAACTGGCGGGTCACCCCCACCGAAACCAGCACCCCGCAGGTAAGCAAATAAGGCAAAGCCATTCCTAGGCCGAAAAGGCCCCATGCGGGACCGCACTTCTGCCAGTCGAACTGAAACAGCGGCGTTTTCCCTGGCCGGTAGAGTCGCTTCCCTCGAGGATCCGGTTCAACGCGTATTGTGGCCCAGACGAGATAAGTCGAGCCGAACACCCCAAACAACGCGCCATGCTGCTTCATGACGAAGGCCAGCCCAAAGAGCAACCCGCTGGCAAAAAGCGGCCACCACCGTCTCGACTCGGCCGCCTCCAACAAAACCAGTGCTCCACCCAAAGCCGGCAGCACCACAAAATGCGTGGCGTGTGCCTGCAAACCCATCACGGAAGGGCTCAAACTCATTAAACCGTAGGCCACCGCGGCTGCGGCACCTGCCACCGCATCCAAGAGTTTACGCGCCAGAAGAAAGACAAGGATTATCGATGCTATGTTCACCACGATCAGCCCCACATGGATTCCCGCTGCGGTCTGCCCGAACACCGCCATGAGCACTGCGTAGGCCGCATAGGTCCCGGGCAGTTTCATGTTATAGACCAGCTTGTAGGGCGGAATGCCCTGCAGGATGAGCTGGCCGGCGTAAGCATATTCCCCCTCGTCGCGTTCCAACGGCATGGTGCGCAGCCGCCAGCGAACCCCAGCCGAAACCAGGATCACCAGGACCAGCACCAGCCACGGCCAGTGCCGCGATAGTTTCTTGAAGACCAGTGATTCAGGTTTAACAGTGCCGTGGGCCATTAATTCACCCAATAGCATCAGACTCCTCCGCCAGTGGCAATTCGATTCAGCACTATGGCGCTGGAGTCTATCGCTTGCCCCCACATTGCAAGGGCGTTGGAAACCGCCGCCGACTTGGTGCTTTACAACCCCCTCCTCTTTCACCGCACACTGGCCGGCAGCCGCTAATATGACCACAACCAACCGTCGTCAACCCTGGCTGACCGCCATCATCTGCCTAAGTCTGGGCTTGGTTACTGCCTGCCTTTATTGGCCCGTCCACCAGCATGGCTTCATTCTCCTAGACGATGAGGATTATCTAACCGGAAACCCGCTCGTCAAGATGGGGATCACCTCTGAAAGTGTCCACTGGGCGTTCACCCATTGCTATGCCGGCAACTGGCATCCACTGACTTGGATTTCGCACATGCTGGATTGCCAATGGTTCGGGCTTGATGCCGGAAAGCACCACTTGGTTAACGCTGCTTTTCACGGCCTCAACGCGTTGCTGCTGTTCCTGCTTCTCCAAAGGTTGACCCGCACACGGTGGCCCAGCGCGTTCGTGGCGGCGCTGTTTGCCCTGCACCCGCTGCACGTCGAATCGGTCGCCTGGGCGGCCGAGCGAAAAGACGTGTTAAGCCTGTTCTTCTTTTTGCTGACACTCCTGGCGTACACCCGATTTGGCGAAGCCGCAAAACGGAAACCGCCGGTCGCCCGCGGCCGTTGGTTGTGGTACGGACTGGCGTTGGCCGGTCTTGCGCTCGGCTTGATGAGCAAATCCATGCTCGTCACCACGCCATTTGTGCTGTTGCTCCTGGATTTTTGGCCGTTGGAGCGGATTTCACCTGCGCCGTTGAAATCGCAAACGCCAGCGGTCCGCGCTGTGTTGCTGGAGAAAATCCCCTTTCTGCTGCTGTCCGCCCTTTCCTGCGCTATGACAGTCTGGGCGCAATCAGCCGGTCGCGCGGTCGGCTCGTTTGATAATTTCCCCGTTGGTGCCCGGATCGCCAATTCCCTCACGGCCTATCTGACCTACCTTGAGAAACTGTTCTGGCCCGTCAACTTATCCATTTTCTATCCCTTCCCGGCTGAACTGCCCGTCGGCAGAGCAGTCATTGCTTTCGTACTGCTGGCTCTCATCACGGCCTTGGCAGTCAGGCACGTCAGGCGCTATCCCTATTTGTTGGTTGGCTGGCTGTGGTATTTGGGAACGCTCGTGCCTGTGATCGGCTTGGTTCAAGTCGGTTCGCAAGCCCTGGCCGATCGCTACACTTACCTCCCGCTGATTGGCTTGTTTATCATGCTCGCCTGGGGTTTCAACGACTTGACCGCCCGATGGAAACATCAAAAAATTGCCGCACCGCTTCTGGCCGGCTTGGTGTTGATCGCCTGCGCGGCGCTGACCGCCCGGCAGATCAGCTTCTGGCCGAGCACCAAGACGCTGTTTGCTCATGCCGCGGCCGTGGACGACCAGAACTACCTGGCCTGGACTGTCCTAGGCGACCAACTCCGACTGGAAGGTAAACTCGGACTGGCGGTGGATGATTTGAACCGAGCCATCCGTCTGCGCCGAAATAGCGAGATTCCCTGGCACGGCCTTGCTCTTGCCTTGACGGCGATGAATAAACTGCCGGAAGCTGAAGACGCTTATCAGAACGCGCTCAAACTTAGCCCAGAGAACACGCATCTACTCAGCGATTATGCCCAATGTCTCATCACCTTGGGACGCCTTGACGATGCCACCGAACAACTCAAGCGCGCCCAGGAGGTCAATCCCATTCTCATTGAGCCCCGTCTCCTTCACATCGTGATTCTCAAAAAGCAAGGCCGGTTAAATGACGCGCTCAACGAATGCAGGGCGATTCTCCAACTGGAACCCGCCAACGCCAACGCCCTGATCCATCTGGCTTCGATTTGCTCCGTGCTCGGCCGCCCCGACCAGGCGAGCATCGCCTACCGTCAGGCCGTGAAAGCGGATCCGGCCAATCGTCAGGCCAGAATCGGGTTGGGCCTGGCGTTGATCGAAACGCACAATCTCGCCGCCGCTCAAACCGAATTCACCGCCGTGCTCCAAACCGATCCCCAGAACGCCGCCGCCTTGGATGGACTCGGATTTGCGCTGGCGATGGGTGGTCAATCCGAAGCCGCCAAGGCCCGCTTCGCCCAAGCCTTGGAGTACGACGCCCACAATGCGATAACACACCTGCATTATGCCATGGCCTTGGCGGCTCAAAGCGAGATGAAGGAAGCCATCGGCGAATATCGGAAGGCGTTGGAGATAGATGATTCATTGGTGATTGCTCTAAACAATCTTGCATGGATTCTTGCCGCCCATCCTGACTCCGCCATCCGCAATGGCACGGCTGCCGTCACCCTGGCCGAACGTTCCTGCCGCCTCACAAATCATGAACAACCCCTGTATTTAGGCACACTGGCCGCTGCTTATGCCGAGGCCGGACGCTTTGATGCGGCCGTCAAAACTGCGGAGGCCGCCATGGAACTCGCAAAAAATCAGGGGAATCAGGCGTTGGCCGAACGTAACTTGCAACTGCTTGAACTCTATCGCACCGGCAAGGCTTTTCACGAGTCAGCGAAGTGAATTGCAGCGACTGTTGAATCCCCTTTGCATTTAAAGGATGCCCTCCCTGATGCGAAGATTCCACATTTGAGGGATCAGAGCGTCCACTGATTGGGACCCGAAGATTCCTCTGGACCGGTAAAGTCCAGACCTTCCGCGGACTCTGATCCGCTAATTTTTAAAAACAAAAAGCCCCGGAATTTCTTCCGGGGCTTGTTTTAAAAACAACAACTGTTGTTCTGATTATTTCCGGCGGCGGAAGATCAGCATTGCGGCTGCACCGAGGCCAGCGAGTGCGAATGAGGTGGGTTCAGGAACCGGAGCCCATACGCCGAATTTGCCGACACCACCTGTGAGCCCTTGGGCTCCAGTTGTTGTAGGTGTTCCTGTGGTTGCACCGTAATTATAGGCATAAGGAGCAGTCCAACCGACGGCTGCACCGGCGGCCGCCGCAGCTTGCGGTGTGGAATACGTTGCATCCCAGCCGAAGACGATGATATTAATGCTACCGCCACTGGCCGAAGTACCATTGATGAAGAACGTGCCACCGCCAGACCCGGGGTAACCATATCCACCAACTGTGCTGGTCGTTCCGAGCACCATGCCAGCGGTGCCGGCGGTGCCATTGTTCGTGGCAATCTGGTAGTTTGGATCATTCAGCAGAGCACTCCAAAACCCCTGAGTATTAGCAGCGAGATTTTGGCCGTATGAGTTCGTCGGCATGGACGCTTGCAAACTGCTGATCAGCGCAGTTCCCGTTCCCAGGAGGAAGCTGACGTCCACGTTGTTGCTGGCGCGGATTGCTCCAGGAGCGCCGCTGCCGCCGAAGTCATTCCAGACGTAGCCGGAATTGCCGCCGAAGTTGAATGCTCCCTGACCGTAGCTGGTCAAGGCAGTCACGCAGACTGACAGTGATAGTATTGTGAGTATTTTTTTCATATCGAGTCGGATTTTGTTCTGTTGTTGTTTTTGTTACTGTTTTTACTGTTGTTACTGTTGGTTTTGGTTGTTTAGTTTATTGCACGGTAAAGCTATAGTTCCAAGGCACCGCGGCAGTTTGGTGGAGGATGAAGAAACCCTCACCGACTTTCGGGAAAGTGATTGGATTTTGCGATACAAAGTTATTGTTGCCATCATACCAGCCGGTGCCGGTGCCAGGAGGCGTTCCCAAGTTGTTCTGGGCATCAGCATCAGTATACCAGGTGAAAATGTTGTATCCGAGCACCCCGCCTTTCCACTTGTAGTACACATCGTTCACACTTCCATCGGGTGAGGACGTGCCGGGATAATTGATCAATCCGCTGTCCAGATTGGTCGAAATAGCCGGCGTGATTGAGAGCGCGTTGAACCCCGGTTGAATGGTCACTGAAGTGTTCCCTTGATAGACCGTACCGTAGAGGGTGTTCGTGATGGGAGCAGCCGACGGATTATAGAGGAACGCGCCAGTGGCGGTGTTGATGGTGGCATGTGAAAAATTATTATTTGCATCATACCAGCCGGTTCCGGTGCCAGGAGCGGTTCCCAAGTTATTCTGGGCATCAGCATCTGTGTAAAACGTATAGATGTTGTAGCCCGGAGTCAGCGCACCCTTCCAGATGTAGAGGACACTGTTCACACTTCCATCTCCTGACGAAACCATGCCGTTGGTCAGATAAAGGCTGATGTCATTCGGGGTGTTGGTGGTCTGGCTGGAGATGAAGGAATATCCCCCAGCACTGGTCACCAAGTTGTAGTAGCCGACCACGTTCACGGAGTAAACGTTGGATTGCGCCATGGAGGAGGCGAGACCTGCCGCGAGCGTCGCGGCGGCGAGTAGTAGTTTTGTTCTCATAATTTTGTTCTATTTGTTACCGTGTGTGGTGGCACTATCCCAGAATCGTGACAGGGTGTCAACATTTTTTTCAGTTTTTTTTGAACATTTTTTCTTTGGTTCTCGGGCAGCATAAAGCCCTGTCTTTATTGGGTTTCTATTGTTTCCCAGGGGGGCTCCCCGGGTGTAATTCCGCAGAAATTCGGACACTGCACCGAAATGTGGCACTGCCAAAATTGCCGGGTGACCCTCCAAACTGCGGATTGGGGTCCCAACGCCCGCAGCATCGGATTCGCGGTGCCATGGAAGCCACCGTTGACTTGCCGGGTCGTTGCGGAGGCAGTTGAGAAAAAACACCGACTTCTTCGGCGGTTTGGAGGGCGGGGGCGGCTTGATCCCCGCACACGGGTGAGGGAGGGGACGAATAGGCCAAACGATCCAATTGGTTTGGGAGTGCGGCGACAGGTCGCCACTCCAAACCACCGCGTTGCCGATTTCAAGGCGGGTCAAATCGCGGCTGGGAGCAGAATTCTATTTGCTCCCGTCGGGCACCGGCACCGGAGGTTTGCTGGGCTGGCGGCGTGGTGTTGGCGGCTGGAAGCTGTTCAAAGTGCGGGGAAAATCCGGTGATTCCAGCCAGTCGGCCAGCAAGTGGAGCTCAACGGCGGTGAGGCCGATGCTGGAGCGCCGGCTGAGGGAGAGTTGTTCCGGCGCGGTCTGGAAAACAGTCGTGATGCAAGGGCCAAGGCTGGAGCCATTGGCCATGAACCAGTTCATGGCCGCGGCGGAGGGCAGTTGGGTTTTGTGCAGAACGAGGCGCAAAAACTGGCCGAGTTGCAGAAGGGTGGAGATACGCGGGCCGGTCAGTTCCCAGTCATAATAGGCCAGATTGGTCGCGGTGGACGCCTGGAGCAGCGGTGGCGGCACCGCCATTCTCGATCCGGCGTTGGGGAAAAAGCCGGCGAGAACAAATCCTTTGGCGGATTGCAAGAATGGCGAAGCGAAAGGCACGGTCAACCAGCCAAGTCCGTTAAATTCCGTGGCGCGTTCCAGCCGGCCGAAATTGTTGGTGGAAATGTACTCGCCAAATTGGAGGATGAGAGATTGCGTGATCTGGGAAACGCGATTGCTGGCATCTGTCAAGGGAACGGCGAAGAACGTGGCCATCGGAACCTCGCGGGAAGCCCAACTGAAAAGTTGGTTCGGAGCCGGGCCGAGTTGGAAATCTTGCCATGTCTTCGACGCAGCCAGCCAAGGCGCGAAGCCGCGCACGGCGGTGAAGGAGCCGAGTGAACCGCGCGCCAGATTGGTAGGAATCATCCACGGTTCCAGCGGAAGCGACAGCGCGCTGGCAAAGGTCAAATTACCCCGCGTAAGGACGGTCTGACCGTCGCCAATCATGGCCAGGGCGATTTGTGGGAAACCGTCCGGCATTTGCCAGCCGCGCGCGAAGGCGGTGCCGAGCTTGGCCAGATCGAGATCGGCCTCCAGCCAGAGATCGCCAGGGGAATCGGGCGCCACGTTGTGGGCGAGCCGGTTGCGGCTGATCAAGCCGATCCGCGCCGCCTCATCGGCCAGCAGGTGGTTGGTGCCTGAAGCCGCGCCCAGCAAGGTCCATTCTCCGGAACGCGTGAATTCGATGAGGTCCGGCGCCTCGTGTTTGCGGAGGGTCCAGCCGCCGGAAGGAGCGTTCGTCACGCGCAGGCCGGTGAGGGATTCCAAAACCGCGGCGAGATTGGTTTCCCACAGGGCCGAGCGTTCGGGGCTGAGGCGGATGGCGAAAACCAGTTCGCCCGGCTGGTTGGTTGCGCGGCGGACTTCGCCATAGCTTTCCTGGTTCACGAGGTCGTCGAGGAGCGGGCGGAGCGCCGGCGCGGCGGCGGGATTAGTTGTGGCGATGCGCGGCATTAGCCGCCACGGGGCGGTGGAAAGCTTGTCGAGCGTCTGGGTTTCGAGCCGCGCGGTTTCGGGTTCGTTCCAGATGCGCAGGAAACTGGCGGCGTTGGTTTCGGCGGCCAGGCGTTTCATGCCCAGCCAATGAAAGCGGGCAATCGGCGCCGCAGCCGGCGTGGCGGGCGCGGCCGGCACCGCGGGGGTGGCGGGCGCGGCGGCGGTGGGCGCGGATTTCCCGCAGCCGCCGAGCAAACCGGCCAGCGCGAGGGCGGCGAGAGGAAAACAAAAATGTTTCATTTCAAGTGCGGTGCGGTTTGTGCCAAAAAACGGCGCGGTTTGCAAATGGAATTGGCGGGCGGGCCGCGGAGTTTCCAAAAGCGGAAAGTGTGTGCAGGCAAGATTGGAAATGCCAACTGACCGCGCAATGGAGCGGTTTGCCGGGTTGGGCGGCTCCTCAAGGCTGAAAAACCGACTGGAGACCAGCGGCCGGGAAACCAAACGCCGGCGGGCCGGCAAACCCGGAGGGAACCGGTGCGGGCCAGAACCGTCAGCCCGCCACAACCGAGCGGTAGCGCGCAAGTTCAGCGGCGCGATCTTCGCCGGTCCAGCCAAACCATTCGCCCATCCAGCGCGCCACCGTTTCCGCTTTCGCGGCGGCGTCGCGATGGTAGTGCTGCCAACTGGTCCGCCGCACCATCACGTCATCGAGATGCACGGCCCACTCCTGGGCGCAGGCATGCTCGACCACGCGCCGGCAGAATTCCGGCGGCAGAATGCCGCTGACGTTCTGCGTCTCGCTCGCGGGCAGAAGCGCTTGCGCGGCCGTTTGGCAGTGGGAAATTTGCAGCGGCAATTCCCCCGATTGCCGGAAGGATTTCACGATTCGATCCAGCGTCTCTTCCGCCATGAGCCGATAGGTCGTCAGTTTTCCGCCGGCCACGTCCCACCAGCCCGGTTCAGGGTTGGTGATTTTGTGCGAGCGCGAAATGTCGGAAGGCCTGCCGTTGGGGTCGGCCAGCAACGGGCGCAGTCCGGCCCAGGAACTGACCACGTCTGCGCCGGTGAGTTTGACCTTCGGGAAAAACCGGTTGGCGACCTTCAGGACGTAATCCACCTCCTCGGAGTACACCGCCACTCGGTCGGCCGAGCCTTGATAATCCGCGTCGGTGGTTCCGAGAATGGTGCGCTCGCCCCACGGAATCGCGAACAGAATCCTTTGGCCTTCGGTCATGACCACGGCTTCCGGCACCGCCAACCGGCTGCGCTCCACCACGAGGTGGATGCCCTTGGTCACGCGGAGCTTCACCCGGCTGTGCGGCAAGCCGTCGGCCCACGGTCCGGTGGCGTTCACGATGCCGCGCGCTTGAACCGGGAAAATCTTTTTTGCCAGCAGATCTTCGACTTCGCAGTTCCAGCAATCGGCGCGCGAGCTGTTTTGAAAGCGACAGTAATTCAGCAGCGTGGCTCCGGCCTGCGCCGCCGAGCGAAGCGTGTCCAGCACCAACCGCGCGTCGTTGGTGAAGCCGTCGTAATAACGCACGGCTCCGGTCAAATTCTCGCCGGCGAGCCGGGGAAGTTCGCGCCGGACCGCCTCCGGATTGAGCCAGGTGGACTTGCCGAGATTGCGTCCGCGGCAGAGCTGATCGTAGATCTTGACGCCGAGCTGCAACTGCCAGAGCCGCCAGTTTGGGTTGCTGAGGTAAGTGGGAAAGATAAACGGCAACGGTGCGGCGAGATGCGGCGCAATCCGATGCAGGATGGTTTTTTCAACACTGGCCGCGTGCACCAGTCCAAGGCGGCCTTGTGCCAGGTAGCGGATGCCGCCGTGAAGCAGGCGGCTGGACCGGCTGCTGGTGCCGAAGGCGAAGTCGTGTTGCTCGACGAGCGCGGTTTTCAAACCGCGCAACGCGGCGTCCCGGGCGACCCCGGCGCCGACGATGCCTCCGCCGATGACGAGGACATCGAACGGCGCGGCCACCAGTCGGGCAAGCGCGGTTTCCCGTTGGTCTCCGGTGCTCATTCCCGAACATCGGTACGGAGGGCTTTCAGCATGTCGCCCGATTGTGCAACGTCCGCGACAACCAGATCAAGACCGGGAATGCGGCCCGCGGCGACGACTCGATAGCAAAACGCATCTGCGCAAAAAAAATCGCCGACCAGGCCGGTCGGCGATTCTCGCGGTGCTTTGCTGGAACGCGGAAGATTATTTGAGTTGGGCCAGCGTCTTTTTCAATTCGTCCGCCAGGTCGGCGGGAAGATTGGAGGTTTGGGCGCGCAGCAAGGCCGACTTGCTTTCCTTCAAGTTTTTCAGCCGAAATTGCGCCATGCCCAGGCAGAACCAGCTCCGGCCATCCGCAGCCCCCGCCTGCGTGCTGGTGTCGAGAAAGCGCGCGGCAGAGCGAAAATCCCCACGCCGGTAGGCCACGAGGCCGAGAGTGCGGGTGATGTCCAAGTCGTCCGGCAATCGCTCGTGTGCTTTGAGGGCGAGTTCATAGACTTTCTGTTCCGCGCCGGGTTGGTCGGCCTGCAGCAGAACCAGCAGCCGGATCGCCGGAAGGAATTCCGGGAAGACGGCGATGGCCTGCTCGCAATTCCGCGTGGCCGCGGAGACGTCGCCACGTTTTTGCGCGGCGGTTGCCACCACCATCAATGCGGGAACGCTTGTTGGGCTGGCCTGCAAAATCCCCTGGGCCTTCGCCTCGGCGGCGGCGGCGAGGTCGGGCTGGCCGGCTGCGGTGATCATTTCCAACATCTGCTTCGCGGTCGCTGCGCGGGTGAAACCACCAGTTTGCCGCAGGGCCGACTGAAGATCCGTGGCGGCCTCGGCAACGTGCCCCAGGCTGTAATCCGCCAACGCCAGATCGTAACTCCGTTCAGGATTTTGCGGCTGCGCCTGGGCGGCGAGTTGCAACAAATTGAGCGCCCACTTGAAATCACCGGCGGCAAATGCCAGCCGTCCGAGCGAGTAGGCGATGTCCGCGTTTTCGGGCGCGAGTTTGTAGGCGTCGTTGGCGACCGCCAGCGCCTTCTGCGGATTGTGCAGGTGTTCGGAATAGATCCGGGCCTGCGCGACGAGCCATTGGACATTGTTGGGATTTTGTTTCAAGGCCGCGTCATAGGCGTCCACCGCCTCGTCCCATTTCCCCGCATGGGCCTGAATCTCCGCCCAGCGGCCCAAGGCGACCACATCCGCGGGGTGCGACTTGAGCCGGGACTGAACGCCAGCCACGGCTTCGGGTGCGGCGTGGTTCACATCCAACGCGAGCAGCGTCAGACATTCTTCGGCCTCCGATTTGCCGGAGAAATCCGCCGGGGCGGCGGCGGCGAAGCCCAGCGCTTTGCGGGCGTTTTCCTCGTCGTCGAGCAGGTAGTACGTCATGCCGAGGTGATAGCGCACTTCCGGCTCGTCGGGGAGTTTGGCGGCGCTTTCCTGGAGCAGCGGAAGCGCGGCGGCGTATTCACCGCGCTTGTAAAGCACCCAGCCGAGCGTGTCGGCGGAGGCGGGATCGGCGGGTTGAAACTCCCTGGCCTTGCGCGCGGCGGCGAGGGCTTTTTCGGGATCGTTTAACTTCTCCGAATAGATGTAGGCGACGTTGTTCCACGCCGGACCAAACGTGGGCGCCACGGCCAGCAGTTTTTCGTAAGCCTCACGCGCGGCGGGAAAATTCTGAATTTTCTCCTCGATCATGCCCTTGAGCATGAGCAGGGAAGTTTCCTGAGGATTTCGGGAAAGACCGGCCTCGAGTTGTTCCAAGGCGGCGGGATCACGTTTGGTGGTGGAATACAACTGCGCCAGCATCAGATAGGCGGGCTGGAAGTTGGCGTCGAGTGCGAGCGCCTTGCGCAGTGCCGTTTCCGCGCCGGCATTGTCCTGGCGGGCGAGATAAACCTGAGAGAGCAGCATTTGGAGCGTCGGCGATTGGGGTTTCTTGGCCACTTCGGCCTGCAGCCGGCTCAACGCCGCGTCGGTTTTCTTTTCGCTCAGGTCCAGACTCACCAATTTCTCGAATGCGGGCAGATAGTTCGGGTCCGCCGCCAGGGATTTGCCGAAGGCCTGCCGGGCTTCCGCTGTTTTACCCTGACGCTGCAAAACGTCGCCGATGAGCGTACCGGTTTGGGCGTTGGTCGGATAAAGCTCCCCGAGCCGGCGATAATTGGCCAAGGCCTCGTCCAGCATGTTTTTCTTGGAGTAATAATCGCCCAGAAGGAGGTACGGCTCGGCCAGTTGCGGCCGGCGCTTGAGCAACTGGTTCAGCGCGGGAACGGCGGCGGTGGCGTTGTCACGCTGTAAGTTGAGTTGGGCCTGCAACAAAATCGCCTCATCCAGGTTCGGGTCCACGTTCAATGCATCTGCCAGGTTGCTCAAAGCGCGGGTGCTGTCACCCTTCCGGGCGTAGGCCAGTCCCAGATAATAGTGCGCCGGCGCCGAATGGGCGTAGAGCGCGGTCATCCGGTCCAGGTCGGCGATGGCGCCGTCGTAATCACCGGTGCCGAGTTTTTGGCGGGAGTTTAACAACAGGCCTTGATAATCATTCGGATCCTGCCCCAGCGCATGGCCGATGAGCGTTTTGAACTCGTTGGTTTGCTGCTGCACCATGGCGATCTCGGCCAGACCGAGCCAGGCCAGCAACGCGTCGGGCGTGTCTTTCGTCATCTGGGTCAGCAAGGCTTTGCCCGCCTCCACCTGACCCGTTTTGATTTTGAAACTCGCGTATTCCAGGCGCTGGGCCGCGCGTGGCGGCGACAAATCCGCCGCGGTTTTCATTTCCGCGTCGGCGTTGGTCAAATTATTCTGGGCCCAGTAAAGTGAACCCAAGGCGCTGTGGATAAGGCTGTACTTTGGGTCTAGCGCCAAACCCTTTTTGTATTCGGCCAACGCCCCCGGAACGTCGCCTTCCTGCAACCGCAAGGCTCCCTGGGCCAGCCGGACCGGCGCGGTGTCGCCGATCTGCTTGGTGAGCTGCCCCAGGCGGTCGCGGACTTCCTGAAGGTCGGTTTTGCTGAGGGCGGTGCGGGCCAGCAACACCGGCGCATCCGCGTTCGTCGGGGACTGACTTAAGATTGCATTGGCGGCAACCCGCGCTTGTTTCGGGTTGCCAAAAACCAGTTCCAACATCGCCACCTTCACCGCGATGTCCATGTCTTGGGGAATCAACTCGTGCGCCTTCGTCAAGTACGGATAAGCGCGGGCAATCCGGCCTTCCTCGGAATAAATGGTGCCCAACCGGGCGATGCCGTGGGCATTGCCCCGGTCCAGTCGGAGCACGTTGAGGTATTCAACTTCGGCCTCCGAGTACTGGCCGGCCGCGAAGTAACCGTCAGCCTGCTTTTGATGCCGGGTGGCCCGCATTTGCCGGCTACAGCCGGCCAAAGCCGCGACGAACAGCACGGCTACGATCCAGTTTAGGTAACGTTTCATGTTATGAAGGATATGAAGGATTCAAATTCGTTTTACCGCCGGTCGCTCACATCGCCGCAGGCTCCAAAGCAACAGAAAAAACGGCAGCAGCGAAACCACAAAAAACAGGGGTCCGCCGCGATGGTGCAGGCCGGAATCCATGATCTTCGGATTAACGTGCCGGCTCAGTTCGGCGAGCGAGAAGATCCGAAATCCATTGCGCAAAATCCCCAGACCGATCACCCCCACCGCCAGCACCAACTTGGTCCAAGGCCGGCGCAGCAACAAATGCCCGGCCAGCAACCCCGTCATAAAGAGCACCAGCGTGGACCGGATGCCGCAGCATTCCGGCGCGACGTTGAAAGGGGCGATGCCGGGCACCTGAAATTCCGTTCCGGCGCGCAATACCGGCGTGTTCGCAATTTCAAACAACAGGCCCACGGCGTCGGCCGAACGGTGTTGGAGCCAGTTCACCACTTGCGACTCCAGCGCGGACGGCAGTGGGATGGTGAACACCAGAAAAGCCAGCGGAAACCGCAACACCTTCACCATCGCCATTCCCCTAAACCAAGCGACACCGCCCACCACGCAGCACCAGCCGGCGAACGTGGCTAAACTCAAACGGTCATTGGGAGTCGCCTGCCAGCGGGAAAAAACCTTGAACCAGTAAAACCCCGCGAATCCCAAGCCAAGCACCAGCCACGCCGCGCCCCACCCGGCACCCGACGGATCGCGCGCCGGCAATTTGATCCGCTGCAACCAGACCAGGTAGGCACTAATGGCAGGAACCAGCAGCACATGGGAATACAAATCATTGCGGAGCCCGAACTGGAACAGCTCCAACAAGGGTTTGCCGAAGCACGCCGCGAGGAGGACAAGAAAAAACACCAGCCCCGCCGGAAGAGCGCCGTTCGGCGTCGAAGCAATCTCAGGCGTGGCCGGCTTATTCACACGAACGGGAATCGTTGCCGCACTCAATAAGCATAGGAAAGTAGGAGTCCGATTTGAGTGCTATTGTAGCCAAAACCAGCGTTGTTGGAGGCGTTGCGGCTGGCGGAGTATGAAAGGGATGCCGAGCCGCGTTTGAGAAAACCCGTACTCAGGCCCGCAGAGAAAAAACTATTATCATCCTTTCGCCCGCTGACCGTGCCCGCCCGCGAGGCTTGATATCCGGTGGTGGAGAAGCCGGTGGAAACGTTGGCCATTAATTTTCCCAGCAGACGCTGGCTCACCCCGGCGCTGACCGAGGTGCCCTTGCTTACCTGGTTGAGGTATAGCGAAGGGGTGACACTCCGGTTGGCGCTCAAGAAGAAAGTGGTCACTTCAAAGGGTTGATAAGCAAGCGAGGCGCTCATGACGGGAGTGATCAGGCTGCTTTGGGAGGAGTTCAGGAACTGCATGATTTCCAAGCCGCCGCTGAGGGAAAGGTTGATCCGTCGGAGCACACGCCAGGTAAGTTGGCCGTTGAGCTGTTCTGATAGGCTGTCTGAACCGCCGCCGGCACCCGAAGTGGCGTCGGTGGTCGCATAACTGCAACTCACGTTCACACCCGTGCCCAGATTGGGTTCCCACTGGTGGTTCAATCCGGCATTCCCCGACCAGGTTTGGCTGTTTTGCAACCCCGCACCCGAAGTGAAATTCAATCCCTGCGCCGCGCCGAGTTGCAGTGAATTCTTGCCGTCCATTTGATACCCGGCGCTTAAACTGGTCGAGTAGGATTGCCGATCCGTCTGCTGTGCTGTCTGCACGTTTGGGTCGGAAGAAAACGAAACGCCTTGAGAAAATCCAAAGTTCCAATCCTCGTATGAGGTGCCGCCAACCAGATTCACCGCATGGTCCACCGAATCTTTAAAGTGCTTGTCGGAATAAAACATCAGGGTCGGCGTGTAATCCAGCCGCCAGACGCGGCCCCAATCAATCCCCGTGCCAAGGCCAAGCGTCTGGATGACGCTTTTGTGCGCTTGTCCCGGCTGCGACTGAAGACCGTCCCCGTAAGTCACCGAATAGGTCGGATGCGGACGCAACCGCAACGGTCCCCACTGAAACGGGTTCTGGACCAAGGAAAGTCCAAGGCCAGCCAGAGAAGCGCCGCCCGTGTCCGCCCCGTCCGCCGCTGATCCTGTTTCCACAGGACCGGGCTCACCGGCCAGCGACGGTGGCGGCTTGGGCGCGGGCACCAACACGGATTGCGCCCAGCCGTTGATCGCGAGGAGCCACGCGCTCAAACCCGCTGCGACGACTGGGCCGTAACGACGAACGCCACAAAATCTTTCGTTTGATGCGACCATTACGTCCTCTTGTGTTGCCATTCGACCCTTGAACTATCAGAAAGCACGGACTTTATCAATCCATGATTGGTGCTGCGCGATGGAATGCCAGCGCGCCAGGGATTCCTCGACCGCCTGCCGCGCGAAGCGCAGGTTTACCCCGGTCGCCAACGCCTTGGCCGAATCCAGCACACAATCCGCCGGCCCCACGCCCTTGACGGGGCCGTGGGTCTCACCGTTTGGCTCTGCCATTGCCATCGTCCGCGGCGGCGAACGAAGCTGCTGGATCAATGCCCCCACCTGGTGCGTGGTCATTCCCCCCGGATTGGTCAGGTTGTAAGTGCCAAAGGGAGCGCCTCGCTCCCATAGTTCCAAGCACGCCCGCACAAACTCCCCGCGATGCGTCAGCGAGTGCAGTCCGTCCTGGGCCGGGGCGGCGGTTTGAAGTTGCGTCAGCCAGTTGCGCGGATGATCGCACTCGTCAAAGACCCGGCCCGGCCGCCACACGAAAACATGCTCGTATCCCTGCAGCGCTTCCTCCGCGAGGGCCTTGGTGCCGGAATAAAAACTGCACGGCGGCGAGCGGAAGGAAAAGTTCGGCACGTCCGTTTCGTTGAATCCAGTGAGGCAGTCTGGTCGGGCGGCAAGCAAGTCCCTTAGTTCCGGCCGGCCCAGATCACGTTCAATCTGCACGCCTCCATTCCGCGCGACCTTCGCGCCGGAATAAATGTCGCCGGAGGAAACATGCCCCCAGGCAGTGTTGGTCAGATAGCAGACGCGCGCCACCGTCTGCGGCAGGAGTGTGTTGGCCAGCACGGCTTCGGAGCGGCACGTCTCGCAGCCCAGCGGTTCCGGTGCCCCGGCGCAGCCCGCCGCGTTGATCAGCAGGCGCGGCTTGGACGTCCGGACATACTGGAACAACACTTCGAAACGGGTGTAATCCATCACGCGGCGTGTCAGCGGCACAAACGCCAGCTCGCGCCGGCGCAGTTCGGTGGCAAACGCCTGGCCGAGATGGCCGGTGGCACCCAGAAGCAAGATCATACGCGGCAGGTTTGAGTCCGAAGATGGAAACCGTGGAATGAAGTTATCCTTCGCCCGTGGCAATGGCAGCTAACCAATCAAGCCTTCCAGACCCGGCATGTGCCGGTAGCTATTCCGCTCATGGCGTTGCGCGTATCCACAATGCAGCGCGACCACTGGGCGAGTTCCGCATAATTCACGCTGCTGTGTTTCGTCGCGATCAACACCAGATCATAACTTTGAAGCGTCGCCTGGTTCCAGGCGACCGATTTGGTGCCCGCCCAGTGCGCGTGTTCACGCGTCGGCCGGATCACCGGCACGTACGGATCGTAATAATTCACCGTCGCGCCGCGGTCCTTGAGCATTTCCATGAGCACGTAACTGGGCGATTCGCGCTCATCATCCACGTCCGCCTTGTAGGCCAGGCCGACCACGAGCACCCGGCTGCCCTTGACGGATTTTGCGCCATCGTTCAACGCCTCAGCCACGCGATGCACTACGTATTCCGGCATCGCCGTGTTCACTTCACCGGCCAGTTCGATGAACTTGGTGTGCTGGCCATACTCGCGCGCCTTCCAGGTCAAATAAAACGGATCAATCGGAATGCAATGCCCGCCCAAACCCGGGCCGGGATAAAACGCCATGAACCCGAAGGGCTTGGTCTTCGCCGCGTTGATGACCTCCCAAACGTCAATGCCCATCGCGCTGTAAACCACTTTCAGTTCGTTCACCAGCGCGATGTTCACGCCCCGAAAGGTGTTTTCCAAAAGCTTGGTCGCCTCCGCCGCGCGGCAGGACGACACCGGCACCAGCGTCTTGATGGCGTGCGAATAGAGCGCCTTGGCCTTTTCCAGGCACGCCGGGGTGTAGCCACCGACGACCTTGGGAATGATCGCCACCTTGCTGTCGGGATTGCCCGGATCTTCCCGCTCGGGTGAGAACGCCAGGTGAAAATCCACGCCGGCTTTCAAACCGGAAATTTTCTCCAGCACGCCGCGCAAGTCCTCGTCCGTGGTGCCGGGGTAAGTCGTGGATTCCAACACCACCAGCGTGCCCTTTTGCAGGTGCGGGGCGATGGCGCGGCCGGTTTCCAGGATGTAGGAGATGTCCGGCTCGCGATTTTTATTCAGCGGCGTGGGCACGCAGATGATGACCGCGTCCACTTCCTTCACGCGGCTGAAATCCGCGGAGGCGGCGAAGCGGCCGGCCTGCACATGCTCCGCGATGGACTGCGCGGTGATATGCTTGATGTAACTCTGGCCGCGATTCAACGCTTCGACCTTGCTGGCATCAATGTCCAGACCCAGCACCTGCACCTGGCTCCGGGCGAATTGAAGTGACAAGGGGAGCCCGACGTATCCTAAACCGACGATGGCTATTTTCATGTTTTTGATTTTGTTGGAAACGGAAATTCAACTGGCGGCCGCGTGGGACGGATGAAAGAAAAACCGGGCGTAAACATAAGCGATCGTTTCGCCGATCACCTCGCGCACGCCTTCGCTGTAATGCCACCAATGCGCTGCGTCATATTCTGGATTCGGAGCCGCGAGCACCCCGACTTGGATCCCCGCGCCGAGCGCCTTCTCGAACAACAACCGGGTGCGCCGGGCGTGGGCGCCTTCGGTCACAACGTTGACGGCGCGCACCGGCAAATGGTGCTGCCGCAGCCAGACGCCTAGCGCTAGCGCCGCGCTGTAAGTCCGATCCCGCTCCCGCACCTGGCTGGGAACCGCTTGGATGACTTCCGCCGCCAGCCCTGCCGCTTGCAATCGCCGCGCGCCGATCTGCGCCAAAGACCTTTCCTCCAACCCGTCCAGGCCGGTGCCGCGCAGCGGACCGCCGGTGGTAAACACACGCTGATACGCGCCCGCCCCGAACTCAGTAACCGCGACCCGGATCGCACTCTCGGAAATCCAGCCTTCGACCACCATGACATCCGTGGGCACGCGTTGCGTTACTGCAAGAAATGGTTGCACCACCAGCACCAGCCACGCGCCGGCGGAAAGCACGCCAACCGCCAAGACCAGCCAACCGCGCAGCGAAAACGTCCAACATTCTTTGCGTTTGACCAAACCCCAGCACCGGCACCGCGCAATGGTTTCGTCAGGCATGGTTAACTTGCTTTTCCCTCGCGATTGCAGCGCAGACAATCCTCCGCCGCCGCCCAGACCCGCGGCGCAATCGCATCCCAAGTCCATTTCTCCAGAAACGCGCCGAACGCGCGGCCGGCCATTTCACTGGCAGACCGCTTGTCGCGAATCAAAGTCACACAGGCATTCGCAAAATCCCGCGGTTTGTCCGCGAGCAAGAGTTCGCGGCCGTGTTCCACCTCGTAACCGAACGCCCCCAACCGCGTGGACACCACGGGGCATTTGCGGCTGAATGCCTCGGCCAGTTTGACGCGCGTGCCCGCGCCGTGCCGAACGGGAATGACCATCGCCGACCAGGTCGCGATTTCGGCCGCGGGGTCCGCCACCCAGCCCAGCGCGTCCACGTCCGGAGCGACCGGCCGGAGCGCTCCGTCCGTGTCCTTGCCGGCGAGCCGGAAACGGGCGTCGCCACACTGCGCCTTGATACTGGGCCAACATTCGCGCAAGAACCACTCCACTCCTTCGCGATTCGGCAGATAACTGTGAAGCCCGATGAATCCGATGCGTGGAGGCGCTGCAGGATTCCGCGCCGGCTCGCCCGCGGGTTTTTCAAATCCATTCGGGATCACGTGAATGTGAGCGCCACCACCAAGATATTTTCGATCGGCCTCGCTGCAAACGGAAAGCACGTCAAAACGGTCCCGCAAAAACTTTTCGCGGCGTTTCAACAATCGCATCTGCACGCCAGCCCTGAATTTCGTGCGCAGATCCGAACCATTCTGCCAGACCGTGCGCTCAAACGTGCTCGGCACGTCGTCCACATCCAGCACGGCGCGGGGCCAGCGCCAGACATCGAGGATGTTCGGGGTGCGCGAATTCAGCACCCAGATCAAATCGAAATCCTTGAACCGCCGGAGCAATCGCTCCCGATCCGCGCTCTCCGCGACACAGCCGTGAACATTGAGGTAGCGCGGATCGAAGGCCCGGCGCAGCCGCGCGCCCAAACCGCGGTTGGGCCGCGTGAGAACGCGGACTGGCGGCTCGACGCGAAATTCCTCCGCCGTCCTGCGGCTGACCTCTTCGTCCACCTGATCCGAACTGACAACCCAGACCGTCACCTCGCCGAGTTGTTGCAGCGCGCGGCCGAGGCTCAAAGCCCGCAACTGCCCGCCAAACGCACGGTCATGCGGCCAGCAGGAAGTCAGGAATAAAATGCGACTTGGAACAGGCAAAAAATTGAAAAACCACTCCCGGGACGAGAGTCGCGGATAGCTATGGCCCTGAAGAGGGGTCCGGTAATGCGACGACCACCGGCCGAAAAAACAATCTGGCATCCAGCCATACCGCCACCCGCCGTCCAAGGGCTATGCCGGGCGTTTCCACCAGCCGATGCAACAAAGCGGCCAACGAGTAGAGAGGGAGGGTCACGGCGACCAGGCATAATGCCAACTGCTTCCAATCCGGGAGTCTAGGATACCAGGAAGTGGCCTGAAACGCGCTTAAGACTGGGTATAAAATCAAAACGTGGACCAAGTAAACCGAATAGGAAGTGTCCCCCGCGAACTTGCCCAGCGCACTCGTCAGCAGTCTGTGTGCAAAGTCATTCGCACGCTGATCAAAATGGATAAGGCACATCGTTCCGAAGATAATTCCTTTCACTTGAACGGAGGTTCGCAACAGACAAATACAGCCTAGCAGGAGCCAATATAAACTTCGCACGTTGGCGCGGTCGCGGTAATGGTAGGCCAAACAAATGCCCGCCATGAAGATGTCGAGCTTGAAAAACAGCAGCCCGGGCTGGGGAAAGTTGCCCAAGACCCTGGCCGGATTGTCATACAGGCTGAACAGGTGATTGGTGACATAAGTTACGACCACGGTTAGCCCTATGGTGGTAAGGGAGCCCAGTCGCAAAGCCGCAAGCAGGAGCAAAGGAAAAAATAGATAAAACTGCATTTCCAGCCCAATGCTCCAGTCCGGCAGAATGTTGTTGGAAACATATTTCGGAAAGGCGCCGAAGAGGAAGGAGTAATGCGCCAAAGCGTCAACCGCGTGCCGGCCCTGACCTGCGACATCGGCTGCCGTCGCACCTGGATGCGTGACCTGAAAGAAGTAGTTGCGCCCCAGAAAAGCCACCGTGAACACCAAATAGTACAGCGGGGCGATCCGGAAAAAGCGACGGGTGTAGAAATCCACGGATTGTCGGACCCCGCTCTGAAACTTCCTTTCGCGCGCCAACCAATGGTAGGTCATTAGGAAACCGGAAAGAAACATGAACACATCCACCGCGTTGGCCGGATGCCCGAAGCGCGGCACCGTTCCCAGACAGGCAATTTGCAGATGACCATAAAAGACCCAGAAGGCCATCGCGCCGCGGAGGCCATCCAAGATGCCGATATGGTCGTCACGAAAGGTGTCATTTGCGCTTTTCCGGGGAAAAGAGTCCGACGGGTTCGCGATTGATCCGGTCCGGCTGGACGGTGGTGAAGGATCAGTATTCAAAATGACGTTTGAGCGACAGGAAACGCTTCTCAAAGAGGTGATAACTCAAATAAGCCAGGCCAAAACTGACACCCACCGCGTAAAGATAGTAAAACCCATGAAGTATGATTGGAAGCCCCCATTTCGCTGGCACGCGGTCGAGTGGAAACCAGCCCGCCAGTGCAGGACGCAGAATGCCGTGGATGACGTAAATCCCGTAACTATATTTTCCAAAGGCCACGAGGAAGCCCGAGCGAAGGATTCGATGGGTCGCTTCACCCGGAAGTGAGCGCAGCGCCCGTAGCACGAATAATCCGAAAAAAAACACGATTACTGTTTCCCCAAGCGTGGCCACAAGCACTGAATGCAGGGTTCTGGGGACCAAAGCAAGCGCCAGGAATAAAGCGAAGGCCCCTCCCAAACCTCGTGAAAGCAGCCGCCCTGCGGGCAACCATCCTCCGAACGTCGGGTCGCGCAGAGCAATGGCCAGCATCGCGCCAACTGCGAGTCCGTCTACCTTTGTCAGAGTCGGCCACTGCAGGAAAACGGGGGCTGAGGCCCCCCCCCAACCGACCGCCGCACGGGTAACAATACCGATTCCCAAGATTCCCCAGCATAACTTCCAAAGCGTGCTTCTCGAGCAAAAAAACACGAGCGCCGGCCATACCATGTAAAAATGCTCTTCCACCGATAAGGACCAAAAGTGCCCCAGCAGAAACTGGTTCGAGTTATCCCAAATATACGAACTGGGCCAGTTGGCCAGATACGTCCAAAGCCAAACTTGGTGCGCGGCAATTTCGCGCCCCCCGGCGTCAAAGGCCAAGAAGTGCGGCAGCACACCGAAAATGATGGCCAGTGCGCCGTAGTAAAGTGGAAAAATCCGCAGGATTCGGCGCATGTAAAACTTGCCAAAAAATCCAGGTTTCGCCTTGGTATCCAGGAGAATTCCGGTGATAAGCAGACCGGACAGGACAAAGAACAGCTCGACACCGTATCCGCCCGGCGCGAGCGCGCGGCCCAAAAACTTGCCCAACAGCGGATAACTAGAATTGATCACTTCCCGCTGGTAAAAATGCACCACCAAAACCATAAGAATGGCGATGCCGCGCACGCCATCCAACACCTGAACATGCCCGCTCAAACCCGCTTGGGAGCAGGGTTGCACCTCGGCCGCGTTTGTTTCCGTTGCCATCAGAACCGGGTTGGTGAACTGACCTTGCAAGAGATGATGGATTAGAGCGATTCGAAAAAATGGTGCAGATCACGGGCGTAACGTTCGATGTTGTAATAACGCTCCGCCAATTGGCGTCCCTTCCGGCCCATTTCCTCCGCGCGTTCCTTATCATGTCCTAAGGTTTCGATGGCTTCAGCGAGTGCGCCGGGATCTCCCGGCGGGACCAGAATGCCGCAGCCCTCCGCTTCGACGTTGATCTCCGTCGGCAAGGCGCCGGTGCGGGTTAGGATCACTGGACGCGCCATGGCCAAGACTTCGATGATCTCAGTAAAACCGACGGCCGTGTATTCAACCTCGTCCTTCTTGAGGATGATCAGGGAAGCGGCGCTGCGGGCGTAAAAATTATCCAACAACTGCTGGTAGCTGACTTTTTTGGCTTCAAAATTCCAGCCCCGCCCGCTATCAATCACCTTGGCGTTGGCTGGCCAGGTAACGCCTTCAATCGAACCGGGACAGAGGACTTCGAACGACCGGCTGGTTCTTGCTGCCGCCAAGCTCAGGGTTTTGAAATCGCGCAGAGCAATGCCGCAGGAAAAAAACGCTTCAGGACGGTACGGTAGCCTGGGATAAATGCTAAGATCGGCGCCCCATCCGAGCGGCGCCACTTTTACTTTCGGAGCAAGCTTTCTGGCCTGCTCGGCTCCGGCGCGCGTGAGGCCAACGATTCCGCTGTGAGCGTTGGCAAAATTCAAGGGTTCGCGCGCCCAAAGGTTGGAGACGATATGGCACCTGATCAGCCGCAGCTTTCTTAAGAGCAGGGTCCAATAAAGCACGTTGTGGCCGCAGAAAATGATGCCCTCCGGTCCCAGCCAGTTCCGAATAAGTCCTAGCAACCTCAGGTCGTGGGGGAGGCATTTACGATTGAAATAGAAATCCGGCAGCGGCTCGGCCAAAACGACTTCATAGCCCATCCGCACCAGTTCCAGACAGCCGCGCAAGTGATGCGGCGGCATATCACCACGTTTGATCTTCTCCCACATTGAACGCCCACCATAGTTGTCAAGGTAGATGAGACGTCTTAAACAGCCTCCCTGAGCGGGCAACAGCAAAATATAGCCCTGCTCCTCGCGCTCGACCAATCCCTCAGTTACGCGCTTCGGAACACCGGCAGTTTGAATTTGCATGGATTGCTTGAAATTGAGCCGCGATGTCAGTAGCCTTTGCCCTAAAATAAGGCTCAAGCTTTGTTGCGAAGCCAGATGCCTTTTTCGATTTGTCGCCGGCCCCAGCGCGCCACTAGTTGGCCACACAATTTCAGCGAAGGCCGGTCGAGTATTCTTTTCAGCGACTGGAGATTGTCTTCATAAACCTCCGGGTGAACAATGTCGAGTGGTCCGGGAATGAGGGCTCCCTTTTTTAGCAGGTCGGAAACCGGATGCGAACGCTTGGCGTACAATAGCAAGTTCTGACGATACCATCGCTCGACCCGCCGGTCCATCCAAACCCTTGGCCGGAACAAATCGTAGTGCTGGTAACCTGCGGCGTCAAAAAGTTGAGCCCAATAAGATTGCCACTGTTCGTTGACATGATTCGTACCGCCCTGCCCTTTCACGGCCGCGCTGAACAGGACGATCTCCGACGCCGCACAAAGCGCCTCGACGAAAGCACGAGCCCGATGGTCGCGCAAGTGTTCGGCCACCTCGACGCTGATGCACAAGTCGAACTGTTGCGACACCTTGATCCCCTCTTCCAAGTTGGCATGGGAGAACTCTATCTTCGGACTCAAGAGCGCTGCTGGATCCACCCACGGTCCATCAATCCCAGCCAACTTAACACTGCCCAGTTCCTCCGCTGCAGCCAGCCAGGCTCCTTGACCGCAACCAACATCTAACACGGAAGCCGGGCGGAATGTCTCGAACAATATCTCTAGTATGACCCGCGCAGATTGTAGTGCGCCAGGCATCTGGCCCGCGTAGAAAGCCGAGGAATAAGCCTGGCGGGCCACGTCAACAGTTCGGGTTTGAATCGCGGAATTTTTCATCATAATAAAACACCTTTTTACTTTACCATGCGGTGCGCCGCAAAAATCTTTCGAACAAGCGCACCCACCAAGTGGAACGCTGGCCTTGCGAATTCCGCAGCAGGCTGTGGATCGCCTTCTCCCCCGCCGAACGCGGGTCGGTCAAATCTCGGCCTTTAACTCCTAGTCTGCGCGCCAGCGCATTCCAGTCCGCGTCCCAAATGGCCAGCTTGCGGAATCGTTCCGGACCGTGTTCGTTCAGCAGCCGCACCATTTCGCGGTCCCACCAAGTCACCGGTTCGCAGGCGAGGGAGCGATAGTCCACTCCGACTCGATCATACCCCTCGAGCCAGTCGGGCTGCACGTCGTGAATTTCACTGGCGTCCCAACTGCCGAACATGTGGTGGTACTGCCGGAAAATCTGCAGAGGAGTCTGCTGGGGGTTGTTTAAGTATTCCCAAACTTGGTACCATCTTTGTTTACTGAACACCCGTTCCCAGACGACATATTGAAAGTGTAAAACAACGATTTCCTGGAGGTCCAATACCGGCGCCCCGGTGGGCCAGGGAACGCGGGGATTGTGAATGGGTTTGCCCCCGTGCTCGGTCCCATCATCCACCAGACCGCAGTGCAACGGCGTGGGCGGAATCCAAGCCCGCTTGAAACCTGGAAGGATGTTAACCCAGCGGAATCGCAACACCGTACCCGGTCGGGCCTCCGCAATTTGATCCCATTCCCGGCTCTGCCGCGCGTTGGCCGAAAGCGCCTCATCGGCGTCGAGCGCGATCAAGATCCGTTTTCCCGGGATTCGCCTGGCTGTATTGAGCAACAACCGCTGCCGATGCACCTCGTCAAAGGTGCTGGAATCGTTGATTACTGCCTCGACTCCCGGCGTGCTGCGGGCCAGTTCCAAGGTGCCATCTGTTGACCCCTGGTCAGCCACAACGATCTTATCAGCCCATGATTTTGTAGCGGCCAAAAATGGTTTCATAATCCACGCCTCGTTGCGCGTGGGGGTCAGGCACACACGAGAGCAGGAACCGTTGGTGGATGGCTCTTTACCTGGAGGGATCATATATGCTGGCGCTCTTGACGGGAGGTTAGCTAAGTCCTGAAGTCCGGTTGCCCGCAGAAAGACGCTGGTAGACTTCAGCGTGGCGTTGCGCGGATTGCTCCCAAGACAGCACAGCGGCCCGCTGCTTCCCTTTCTGAATCAACTCCGCCCGCGGTAATTTGTCATTGGCGACGTTCAAAATACATTCCGCCCAAGCACTCTCGTCGGCCGGATCAAGCAGTATCCCGGCCTCCCCCACAACCTCCGGCAGACTCGTCGTGTTGGAGGTCACGGCGAGTGTGCCGCAAGCCATGGCCTCCAAGGGAGGAATGCCAAACCCCTCCAGTCGAGAGGGATAAAGGAGCGCTGCACTGCTTTGATAAAGCCGTTGTAACGTCGGTTCGTCAGGAAGAGTCCAGGCCTCCACCCGATCCGTAAGCCCCAGAAAATGAATTTGCCAGCGTTCGTCTTCGGTCAGGGTAGGCCCCGCCACGCACAAACGGATGCGCGCGTGCAACTGGCAAGCTTTGGCGAAAGCCCGCAGGAGAAATAGAAAGTTCTTATACGTGCCCCGGCGCCCAACGAAAAGAAATTTTGGCGATTCAAGAGGGTCAATTTCCGGCGGCGCGGATGTCACGGGAAAGGACGAGCCATGATAAATCACTGTCGTCTTGCCGGCGGCTCTGGGATAGTGTTCCAAAAGATCCAATTCGGTTGCACGAGAGACGCAGATCAAATGATCCGCCCGCAAAATGGCCTCGCGCTGACAACGAATCGTCGCTTCCGACTCCGCTTCCAAGTGAGGAAAGTTGGCTTGAATAAAATCATGAACGGTGATGACAACGGGGCACTTAAAATCTGAAAACCGCAAACCGCCAGTCAGTGTGTAGTAAGTTGGATGAAGCAACTGTGCGGACTTGATCTGGCATTGCTTCCACCAGGCCCGCTTCAGCGGTTGGCTGAAGCGCCGCGGCCGCAAGGCGCTTAAGGCTGATGTCTTAAGACGCGGATGGCACGGAAGATTGCCGTTCACCTCATTCAATCCAAGCAACGTCGGTGTCCAGTCTTCTGGCAGGCGGGAAATAATCTCGGTAAAATAACGGCTGATCCCCCCGGCCTTCTGCCAACGAAAGATATGGCCGTCAAATAAGATTCTCATGGGCCTTAAACAGATGAATGCCGGCCTGCATTGAGGCCGCGCGCGAAACCAAGGCCTGCCAATTCCACTTCATCGAGGTTTGCCGAGGCGTGGAGGGCGATCACATCAAAGTGCTCCCCTGCCCGGTGGTTTACCGCAAGCAGATAATCAAATTGTTTTTTCAGAATTTCTCTCGAACACCCATCGCTGAAGTGGCTGAAGGTTCCCACATTGTTAAACCAACAGAAGCGGGTATAACCACAATCTTTGAGCGCGTCAAACGCGCGGAAAGGTTCGTTCCCAGCGTCGAAGATCCGCCTGGGATCCCATTCAAAAATAACCGCCGGCTTGCAGCGCTGCAAGGTGTTGGTTGCCCCCGCGATCACCTCACCATCAAATCCATCAACATCGCTCTTGATAATGTCAACGGCAACACGGCTGATGGCTTCAATGGAGTCCAAGCATACAGCCTCGACGCTTTTATCTCCGATACAGGAGGCTGTTCCGGCATGGTGCTTGACCAAAGATTTGACCTGCATCGGTTTCCGCGCAAGGATGGAATTAACTATGGTCACATCCTCAAACTGTCGCATGTTTGCGGCCAGGAGAGCATGAAATTCCTCATCCCCTTCGACGCAAATAAACTTTCCCGCCGCACCGGGGCAGCGATGCTTGATTAAGAGCACTGTATCGCCGGTCGCCGCGCCAACATCGATGAAGACCAGCGGGCTTGGTTTCGCGCGTGCAACTTGATGCACGAGTTGGACGAGCGGAGCGTTAAACAGGGGACTGCTGTGGAGAAAGAACGGATAAAGATTCCCTCGATTTAACAAGACACTAAATCCGTGAAGTTTGGTTTTCACGGGCGGCCCTTCGGAATCCCACAAATCATACATCGCCCAATACAGGCGCCTTAGCAGGGGGCCGCGGGCATAGGGTTTTAGCCGGGGAAGCAGCTTCAATAGCGCTGAATAAAACAGGTTTGATTCTCGCATCCGGGTTATGCTTTCAATTATACAAACAGGAGTCGATCCACTTCTGAAGTTCGAAGAACATTGTTGAACGAACGACGCTTCTGGCTAACTCGACGGCTGCGGATTGGCGGGCAAGGAGGTGGTTTTTTACAATGCGTTGGGCCCCTCCGCCAAACCGCTTGCAGGAAGAAGGACTTTTCAGAATTTATTTTGAACTTTGACTTCTGCACCACCGACCGAAAACACCTGATTGCTGGCGCGTTAAGCTGTCCTTAGCGCTGTCTTTTCCAGCCTTTGCATGTTTCGAATTATTTATCTTGCGCTTTGGCGCTACCTTTTTGCGAGCATTTATCCAAAGCCCGTGCAGGATGACTGCGACGACAAAGCGCACCAAATCTCGGAGGTTCGTAATGGTTCTCGGCACTGAAGGGCATGCAAAATTTTTCACCGCAAAGATCCTCCCGGACGAAAAAGGCATTGGTGCCAAGAAAATCGCAACCCACCAAGTAGTAGCCAAGTCGCCTACCCAGCAGTTCGAATGACTTCAGGCTTGCTCCGAAATTGTGACTGCCGTCCCAAGTTGTTGTTGGACCATAGTCAACAATCCACTCGACGTCCGGCGGAAGGACGGAATTATACTCGACGACGACGACACGCGGACGAAACCTGGCCAGCGACTCCCAGATGTAATAAGTGTTCTGGTCCACGTCAATTGAAAGCAGATCAACTTCAGTTGGGGTTCCAAGCTCATCCAAAAGAGAGCAAACATTTTCTTTAGTCACGAACGCCTGTCTTCCCTTGATTGAGCCATTTGTGAGCCAACCCCGAGCGTCTATGTTGCTCAAGAACTCCGGATTGCCATCCATCCAAAACCCCCGCCACCCCTGTGAGAGCAGGAAGGCAGTATTATTCTCGTCTCCTGAACCCACCCCAATCTCCACAAAGGTCTTAGTCGTGGCTCCGATTCGTTTGTAGATTTCGTGAATCATCCCATCCTCACCATTTTGGGAGCAAACTTGGAAGGCGTAGCGCAACAGACGCTTCGGGTCACCATATCGAGGATGATTTGCGAGGTCAAAATCCAAGAACCGGATTACGCCAAAACTGTGCTGGTTCTCCAGTTGCCGTTGAATCGTCGTGAGGAGTCGTTTGGCATCTGAAAGGGAATCGTTGAGGCGTGGCAATTCCCGCAGATAAGGTATTTGCCGGTAAATTCGGGAGAAAATATTATCTTTCATATTTTAGTCGCTGGCAGATCTCGGCGCACTGTGCTCACGGGTGAAGAGCGGCTTGCGCTTCATCACTATCGGTCTCGTTGGCTGTCGGCAGTGCGTGCGTGGACCAGTCAAGTTTGGGACAGACAGCACCAGGCCATTTCTCAGGAAAACGGGAACTCACGCCGCCGGTCTGCTCCACGGTGAATCCGATCGCGCTTTCTTCATGGAATAATACCTGTTGGAACGGTATGTCGCCCGAAACGGTCACAAAATACTGCCCCTCGTTCAGCAGGTTCCCGGGAACTACGCAGCGGCATAGGTAGTTACCGGGGCCGGTCGGCTTGTTTGCGAACTCGGCGCTGGCGCTATCTGCCGTCGTAAAGGCAAGCGTTCCGTCACTTGTAAAAAACCTGAAGGCGACTCGAAACATGGGCACCCGCTGCAGAATCTGATAACGCAATTCGATGCTAAATGATCGCGTGATGTCCACGTGCCCCGAGGAGTTTCCTTCCGAGTTTAGCACACGGACTTCGCAGGGACGAACGGCGGAACGCGCCCACTTCTCCTCGTGTGGGGACCAAATCCTGCTGCCGGTGGTTTCAGCCCCACTGCTCAAGTACTCTGATATGACCTCATTCGTTGCCCCCATGGCGGCAATCCGGCCGCGTTGAAGCATGATCGAGCGCGGACACAAACGGCTGATGATTCCCATGTTGTGGCTCACAAAGAGAACGGTGCGTCCCTCGGAGGCGGCAACCTCCTCCATTTTTCCGAGGCATTTTTTTTGGAATTGCGAATCCCCCACGGCGAGCACTTCGTCAATGATCAGAATGTCCGGCTCCATGTGAGCCGCAACCGCAAAGGCCAATCGAACATACATGCCGCTGGAGTATCGCTTTACCGGTGTGTCGAGAAATTTGTCAACTTCGGCAAAGGCGACGATCTCGTCGAATTTCCTTCGGATTTCAGCCCGAGACATCCCAAGAATGGCACCATTGAGGAATATGTTCTCCCGGCCAGTGAGTTCCTGGTGAAAGCCGGTGCCCACTTCGAGCAGGCTTGCCACCCGACCACGGATGCGGATTTTCCCTTCCGTTGGTTCGGTAATCCGGCTGAGAACCTTCAACAAGGTGCTCTTTCCCGCACCGTTTCGGCCGATAATTCCAATTAACTCTCCTTTCTTAACTTCGAATGAGACATCTTTAAGTGCCCAAAACGCCTCCTTCACCCCTCGCTTGGTGGCCGAGGTGGAAACTTGTAAGGCATTGCCCGAACCGTTTGACGAGGCCTTTCGCCCCCACCAATGGAATGGGCTCCGCAACACCTCTTCAACGCGATGTCGGATGCCATCACGAGCATCTCGTTGGTGGTCAATAACGTAGCACTTCGACAAATTCTCAACAGAAACTAGTGTAGGCGGAGGCATGGGATAATTTGGGGTGGATGTCGTGGTCGCAACGAGTGACGCTCAATTTGAGGTAATATTTTTTAAAACCTGATCTGCGGCTTTTTAACACTTGAACCAAGTAGATGCGGGTTGGCACTTCGTGGCACGGCCTGAAAGCCAGGCCGGTTCAAGACTCCTTGTTCGGACAGCCGCGAATATGATTTTAAGATCTGTAATGCGGGGATAAAGTCATCGGCTTTAAGTAGCTCACGGCTGAAAAAATCCGAAATAGGCAATTTGTAACAGTGATTCATTTCCGTCTTCCACGTTCAAGATTTCTGCTATCGTTTTAGATTATATCGGCAAAAGTCCGCTCGGTCTTGCGAAAGTACCATATGCCCGTGAACATGAGGGCCATCACCCCGCCGATCGACATGACCAATCCTGACCAGTCGATGGCGTGTTCACCACCGAGAATAGCCCAGCGGAACCCGTCAATCACACCTACCACCGGGTTCAGCGAATACAGCAGCCGCCACTTTTGGGGCACCACGCTCGAATCAAAGCCTACCGGTGAGATGTAGAGTCCAAACTGGACGATGAAGGGGACGATAAATCGAAAATCGCGATACTTCACCATTAGCGCGGCAATCCATAGGCCCGCCCCAAATGAAGCGGCAAAAGCAAGGAGAATGAACAAAGGAAGCAGCAGAATATTCCATGACGGAATAAAATGGTACCAGAGCATCAGGGCCACGAGGAAGGCGGCAGAAATCAGGAAATCAGCAAAGCTAGTGATCACACTACTAGCCGGCACCACCAGCCGAGGAAAATAGACTTTGGAGATCAGATTGGAATTTGTCACCAGGCTGTTCCCGCTCTCCGACAGAGCCGTGGAGAAAAACTGCCACGGGAGCATACCGCAGAAGACGAGGATCGGATAAGGCACCCCACCCGCCGGCATCTTGCCGAATTTTCCGAACACCACCGTCAACACGATCATGGTCAAAAACGGTCGTATCAGGGACCAAGCCACGCCAACAACGGTTTGCTTGTAGCGGACCAGCAAGTCACGCCAAGCCAGGAAATAGAAAAGTTCCCGGTAGCGCCACAAATCTCGCCAGTACTGCCGCTCCGTCCGGCCAGCTTCAATGATCAGTTCGTTCATGTCAAAAATATTGGAGTGAAGACCCTCAAAGGGGCTGGTTTAGAAAGTCCGGGGGAGAACCTGTATCTGATTTTAGGTTTCTCCCGGCGAAGGTAAATGTTCCATTGGGCGTCGAACAGACTCCAGGAACTGTCAAAACCCGGGAATCCTTCTCAAGCCCGCAACTTTCGTGCGGATGCCGACCACCATCGAGTAATTGCTGGTGTCTCCCGCCGCATCCACGGCTGCAATGCGGTATTGGTAGAAGGTTGCCGCGGCAAGTGCATTGTCAGTGAAGCTCACGCCGGCCGGGGTTCCCACCAGATTAAAAACTCCGGGGGTCAAGTCAGAGGTGCGCTCGACCCGGTAAGTAATTCCCGCCGCGCCGGTCGCAGGACTCCAGTTCAGATTGATCTGATTCGTGCTGACTGCGGCAAGCGATAAGATAGCCGGAGTCGTCAGACCGGTTTGATTGGTGTTACTGACCTGAGCGCCCTGGTATCTCAACTGCGCCGGGATTGGGGCGGCCATTTGCGTGGTGTTCGTGGGGTCAATCGCTGGCCAGCGGTAGTGGTTGGTGTCCCACCAACCCGGGGCTTCGTTGTAGTACAGAAAAGACTTCTTCAGCGCTTGGGGTCCGTTCGCATCCCATTGGACGAGGTTGTGATAGTAGTCGAAGTTCCCAGTGATCAAATGCGTCTTTCGATCCGTCGCCTGAATCTGCTGATACCCGACCGCGCCCGCGACATACATGGTCCAGCCGTTCGACACGGTAAAAGTGTCGTTGATTGTCATGTTGGATGACGTGATGGAAACCGGGTAAATGTTGTTTCCGGTGGGGATAGTGTGGTAAAGGTTCGTATTGAGGCTGTCCTGAAAGATCAGGCGCAGCACCGTGGAATAGGGCCGAATGCCCGTGGCGGCGAAGTTGCCCCAGAACACATTCGTCGGCCCCTGCGTATTGGTAAAAGTGTAGGGTGTGTATGGGATGGTTTGGGAAGTTCTGGTGTAATCAAAATAGTAGGTGCCGGGAAAGTTCCACGCCGAATCGTTCGTGATGATGCCGCCGTAAAACTGGTTGCCAATGTTGGGCAGGCCCAGGGTGTAAATAGCAGGAATCGCCTGGCTGTGCTCATCCGCCGAATAGTTCCACGACGGCCCCGATTCTCCCAGCACATTGCCCACCACGTTCATCTGCCGCGACCAGCGGTTGAAGCGCACACCGTAGCCAATGTTGTTGCGGAACAGGGTGAAATGCGAACAGGATCCGAAATAATCGTCCGTTTCAAAGTTGCTGTCGCTTACGTTGGCTTCAAAGAGGTCCATTAGGGGGTGGGTTCCGTGCATGTCCACCCACCAGCCGCTGTTGGTAAAATAATTGGCAAAGAAGGCATTGCCCCAGCCGCCATCCAGTTCGATGCCGCTGGTCAACATGTTCGCAAAAATGTTGTTCTCCACCAGTCCGCCCGACATGGAATAGACCAGGCCGCCGTGGCCCGAGCCGAAGCTTTGCGCGGTGTCAAAAAGGCAGGCTTCAATCTGGGGAAACAACACGTTCTCCAACAGCGCAAAGTGCTGATTGGCATAGGACAGCTCGCAGTTGGTCATCCAGAAATTTCTTGCCCCGTGGACATGCAGGATTTCAGGGCCCGTTCCATATTCCGACGAAGGAGCATTGGTCATCGTGAAGGAAATGCCCTCCAAACCGACATTGGCCACGCACTGATTGCCGGCCTGATTGTTGCGGGTCAACTGGTTCAACACCGGAGAATTGGTAAGATCCAGCGGCAAAGGCAGGGCCAGGGAAATGTTGCTGCCACTCCCGCTGATGGCCGCCACAGCATTAAGCAATGATACCCCCCCGGTTCCACTACCCGGATTGATGCTGTGAATCGCCCCGGTGATCGGCAGCGTTTCATCTATGGTAAAAGTGTCCCCGACATTCAAAACCTGGCCGTAAGCGTCATTGGCTGCCGGTATGATCACGAGATTGGTTGATCCCAAAGAAGCCCCACCGACGATGGTATAGGCGTTTCCAACTTGTCCCGCTCCAACTTCCATCACTACGGTATTGCCAACTCCATTTACCAAAGTCTTTCCCAGCCCATCTCCCCGAAGGGTCAGGTCTGATTTGGCTATGTAAATGGGGGTGGTCACTTTGTAATTTCCCGAAGGGAGATAGATGACCGTATTGCTGGCCCACAGATAAAACCCTGCATCTGTAATTGCCCGGTTAATGGCCGCCGAGCAGTTGGTCCGGCCCGTTTTGTCGGCAAAGTATGGAGTCTTGGTCACGTCCACGATGTTGGTGCGCAGGGGAATCCCCCCCGGAATCCCGACGGTGACGCCGGGAATCCACGGCACCATGCGCTCTGGCGGAATCACGTCGGCCACGACACGCATCGCCGCCAGGAAAAACACTGTCAAGACCAACTTCTCCTGCCAAAATTTCCCACTCCGCTCCAATTGCAAGCGAGACGTTTTTAACACAATCAAGTTCATCAACAAGAATATTCTATGCAAGCGCCTTGCCACCCACATAACAAGAAACTGCCAATGATTTAATATTCATTTCCCGCGCGGCGGTCAAGCAGCGAACGCAGCCCGGAGTAAATCTGCATCATCATCTGGGGACAATGCCCTAATGTTTGACAGTGGCACCATCACGGCACGACTTTCTGGGGCGTGAGGGGCGCCTTTTCCCCACTGTCCGCTGACACTCGACGATCCGGGAGGGCGGCGAGACGCCGGGCAATTTCGGCGGAGAAAAGCTCGGCACCGGCGCGGTTCATGTGCTGGGAGTTGTAAAAGAGCGACTGGTTGCGGCAAATGTCCGACTGGCTGTAATCCCAGAACGGCGTCCGAAACTGCTCGGCGATTTTTTGAAACCGACCGACGACCTCCTCGCGGTTGCGGGACATGGTTTGACTCCCGATGTATTCAGGTGATAGAACCAGAATGACCTGAATACCATCATTTTGGCAGGTTTCCACCAATTCCACGAGCAGTTGGACACCTTCCGACTCGACGTTCAGTCGCACTCCGTTGGTGTGTTGCGCTTGAAATCGCTCGAAATCGCCGGTCCACTGTAAATCTCTCGGATTGTAGCCCAAGAAATAATCCTCCCGCGGATTCAGGCCGACCACCCCCTTGAGAGCTTTGATCCAGGTAAAATTCATGTCCTCCACCGCGTAACCGTAAAGGGGAATGTATTTCCATTTCCATGCAGCAGGATTGATTTTGCGCAACGGCTCGTAAAGCGTGGGTTCGTTCAAATACGGCAGATATTGAGCGGGATCATACACTTCCCGCGTCAGCACGAAAGAATACGGGTCGAGGTTTTGGAGAATCCGAAGCGGTTTCACATTGTGCCGGAGATAAGTTTTAAGAAAGGCCAACTGCATGTCCGTCTGGGCCGCGTTCCGGCCGAGGTTGTACGTGCTTTCACCGGTGATCCGGCCGATAATTCGCGGATCGTAATGCACCAGCGCCCGCGACGAGCCGTTGATAACAATCTGGGCATTGACTTGTCCGGAAATAATCAGGTTTGAGGCGCCGAATTCAGAAGTTTTGATCCGGCGCAAACCGAAATTAAAAAGCCAATTCAAAACCACGGCAATTACGGCGAGCACAAAAAAAAAGGACATTAGCCGCAGCCACTGCGGTCGACTGGCTTTACTTGCCAGTTCTTCGGCAGCGGCACATTGGGTTTCGGACGACACCGTTTCCCCCGTCGTCGCAGAAGTGCTGTTGATCGCTTCGGTCATTTCAGAATTCACGGAGTGACGATTTCCGGTCGGGTCAAAACTGGAAATAAATGAACTGCGTACTGCGGAACACACCAAAGAGAATCACAAGAAACACAAAACTGGAATAAGCCGCCCAGCGGGGCAACAACTGCACCTGCCGGGCAAGCCGACCCCAATGCACCCGGGCGCTGAGAAGCTGAACGGTCTCCAGAAACAGTATCGCCCCGACGGCCACGGGCATTTGCCTGAGCAGAAATTGCTCGGTTTTGATGGATCCAAAATCCCAGTGCCGCCAAAAGTGCGTGAGAACGTACCCGGCATCGCCAAGGCTCCGGGCTCGAAATACAACCCAGCCCACACAGGTGAGCAAAAAAGTCGTGCCAATACGCAGGCCCGTACGCCCGCGATTTTCCTCCGGCAAGCCGACAGCTCTAAATAGACGGCTGCGAGCGGACTGGGTTACTCGGCCGCACAGTATGTAAAAGCCGTTGAGCAGACCCCAGACTACATAAGTCCAGTTCGCCCCATGCCAGAGTCCACTCACTGCAAAGGTGGCTAGGATGTTGCCGCACCAAACCAGAAAACTCACGCGACTGCCACCTAGGGGAAGGTATAAGTAATCCCGAAACCAGGTGGACAGGGAAATATGCCAGCGATGCCAGAACTCGGAGATTGACTGCGAATAATAGGGCGTTTTGAAATTCTCCATCAACTTGAAACCCAGCACCTGCGCCGCCCCTAGGGCGATGTCCGAGTAGCCGGAAAAATCGCAATAAATCTGGTAGGCGAAAAAGAACGTGGCGATGCTCAATTGCAGGCCGTTGTAAGATCGGGGAGCCAAGTACACGTCGTTGACGTAGAGCGCCAAACGATCCGCCACAACCAGTTTCTTGAACAGCCCCCAGGCGATCCGTTTCAGCCCCGCGGTGATTCGTTCATAGTCAAAATCATGCCGCTCGTAGAACTGATGGAGCAAGTTTTGTGGGCGCTCGATCGGTCCCGCCACCAACTGGGGAAAGAACATGACGTAAGTCGCATAGACCGCAAGATTCTTCTCTGCTTTGAACCGCCCATAATACACTTCTACCACGTAGCTCAGGCTTTGGAAGGTGTGAAAAGAAAGCCCGATGGGGAGGATGATATGGAGGACCGGCTTGGCCAAATGCCAGCCCGCAAGATTGGCCAGCCCAGTGAAATTGCCGGTGAAGAAATCAAAGTATTTAAAAACAAACAACACCGCGCATGTGGAGATGATGCTCATTATCAGCCAGTTCTTGCGCGCCGCTCCCTGGCATTTTTCGATGTAGATCCCGGCGACGTAATCGATTCCAATCGTGATGAACAGGATCAGGATGTAGATTGGAATGAAGGCCATGTAGAAGACGCAACTGGCCACCAGAAGCATCGGCACACGGTGTCGGTGCGGCAGGCTGAAGTACAAAGCCGCGACCAGCGGAAAGAACACGGCAAACGATAAGGAATTAAAAAGCACGATCCAGCTTTAGGCAAAAACGCCGCGATAGACCCTCTCCAAAATCCGGCTGCGTTTTCGCGATGAGTCCACCGCCCGCACGGTGAGAAACAGCAGCAAGGTTGTCACAACGGCAACGATGCCGACGCCCGTCCAGTGGCTCGGTTTGCCGCCCGCAATGTGAACCACCGACCGTAGCAGGGCAATTTGCGCCAAGTATCCAAGCAAGGAATATTTGCCAAACTCGGCCATACGCTTGCCCAACGCCGTGGCGCCAACAAGGTGCCGGGCACAGGAGAAAAGCAGGAAGACGCTCGTGACCGCGCCAAAGAACTGAACGGGATAAGTTTCACCGCTCAGGTAACTGCCCAGGCGATACAGGCTGTAGAGCGCCAGACTCGGTATCCAATCGCAAGCGAGACGATTAATCCTGCCAATCTCAATTAAGCCCAATGCCGTTCCGATGATTCCGGCGCTCAACAGCGCCAGGTTCTTGGACGCCTGACCGCGAAACTCCAGCCAGCTGCACAATGCGAAAACCCCCAACGCCAGCAAGCCAATCCAGGCACGGTTTCGTGCGCGCAGCCAGAGAAGCACCGGCGCCAGCATCAGGAAATAGCCGATCGGCAAAAGCACTTCAAAAATTCCGGTGCGCCCGTTTCCAGAAATGAACATGGTTCGCGCGCGCTCGCCGAACTCCCCCAAACCGTCATAGACACTATGCTCGGTGAGGATCAGATTACCCAGGTTTAGGAAGGCAAACAACGCGATTAGTTTCATTCCACGGACAGTCAGGCGCATGTACGGCTTCCGCGTGCCCAAGTCATATTTAGTCGCATAAACCTGGCCCACCAGGAACCCCGTGATCAAGATGAAGGAAGATGGCAGAAATGCCAGATACTTAAATGCCAACGGGCGGAAGGCCGAGTAATTAACGGCGTGATAGACCACCATGAAAAGTATCAAGGCCCCCTTGGTCCAATCGAGCGCGTCAATCCGCGCTCCGCCGCCCGACGGCGTCTGCGCCTCCCGAATCGCTGTCGGTGTCACGGTGCGTGTGATGTCGGTGGCGTTCACGCTGGAGGCTGAATTCGCAGCCGGGCCTGCTCAATCGTGAGCACCTCGGCACCGGACTGGGCGACCTTGCCGACCACGCGTTCAAACAAATCTGGAGTGCAGCCAAACCGTGTCGGCGCGTCGGCCACGTCATGCGTGGCTAGGATCAACCAACCCTTGGCGCGGGCGTTGTCGTCAATTACGCGCTCAATCAACTCGAAACGATCCCTGCTTTGCTCAAGAAAAAAAGCCTGCAATTGATTTAAATCAGTCGGTCCTATATTGAAAGTTTGTCCGCCGCCACGCGCAGTGGCGTAGTATTTTTGGGTTCGCCGCTTCGTCTGGGGACGGGGACAGCTTTTGGGATAGGAAAAATTTCTGAGCTCCACGCCCGGCAAGAGTGCCGCAAACTGGTCGCGGTTGCGGCAAATGGAGGCCTCGAATTCCGCCGGTCGGGTATCCCAGGCATGATAATGGTCAAAAGTATGGCAACCAATTTCGTGCCGACTACGCACCAGCTCTTCCAAATCCTCGCGCAGAAAAATCTGGCCGGTCCGCGTGGTCCGGCCCATCAATCCCAACGCCGTGAAGTAAGTTCCGCAAAAACCATGACCGGACAAAATTTGGCCGCCCCGATAGAACGCCGAGCGGGGAAAATCATCAAACGTGAAGGAGACCACCGCTCGTGGCAAAGCTACGTTGACCATGCGCCGGGCGAAATGCCGGGCCAGCGAACGTTGGTAACGGCCTCGGATTCTTCGAACCATGTTGGGCAATGACGCCATCCGCTGGCGGGTAAATTCACGCGCTAGGATGCCGCGATGATTGGCGCTGATTGGACGCCAGAGGAGCGCGTTTTTCCGAGTTTGGCGCTGGCATTCGCCAATCGCGCACGACGCCGGCTTTCCCACAGGCAAGCCAACCGACGGCGCAGATACCCCCCCCGGTCACGCCACGAGCCCTCCATTGCGTGGACGCCAAAATCTCCGAACTGATGCCACGTCTCGGGGTCGCATACATTCTGCGGGAACAGCACTGTCACATCCTTCGTCAGTTGCGGATTCTCCGCAAGGGTTCGCGTCAACAGTCCGGGACCGGTGGTGTTCAAGACGTAGAATTCGGATTGGAACAAACGGGGAATGCCCTGCATCATGGGCTGAATCCAGGCCGGTTCCCGCTGCGCGCGGACGCAGTTCTGAATCACCGCCTCAAGGAACGGATGCCCCGGCGTAGCGCCAAAGGCATAGTTCCCAATCTCCCAATCCATCGCATGCCGGTCGCGGAGATGCCGGCTCAGGGTCAATTCCTCGAACGGAAAAACGCATTTCGATTCCAATAGTGGTTGCAGACCGCCCGCCAGGAACACATCCAAATCAAAGTAAAATCCCCCCAGCCGGAATACCGCTAGGTAGCGGAAGAAATCATATTTCTGTATGCGCCGGGGAAAGTTCTCGAAGACCTCGCGATACTGCGGGAATTCCGCCGCAACAAAGGCGTTAACTTCCGCATCATCAAAAAAACGGTATTCAAATCCCGGATTCAGCGCCTTCAGATTCGCCGCCGCCGCCCGGGCTAGCAGCGGGAGGTCGCGGTGCTTGCCGGTCTGGAGGAGGCGCGCTGGAATCGTGGTGGCCATTAGCTGACACCAGGGGCGGAAAACGCTTCGGGCTGGGCGTCGTTGGAGCCGGATTCGCCCTCGGCAGCAGCGACAGCACGACTCGCCGGCTGCGGGTCCCTGACCATGGGGGCATACCCAATGGCGCTCAACAGGAAAATAAAACCCAATGGACTCATACGGCCCCAATGAGATTCGGAAATGTCGCCCAACAGGATTGCAATGAAGACAGCGAACCGGATCAAAGCGTAATTGCCGCCGCCAGCGAGGTCGCGATTGATCCGAACGCCCGTAACCAGCAGCATGATGGCCAAGAAAAATACGGCCGCATAACCGCCGTCTAGGTAGGTTTCCAGGTAGCCGTTGTGCGCAGAGACCCCCACCCAGTCGGGAAGCTTGGAGAGATAGTTTTTATCGGACCAGATGCTGCAAAATCCGGTGCCAAGGAAGGGATCGGTTTTCAAGTTCAACAACTCCCGCCACACGTCCGTGCGTCCGGTGAACGTGGCGTCACGGCCCAGGCTGCCTAGCAAGGCGGACTTGATGTCAAACATCCAGTCGAGAAGGAAAAAAACCATCACACCGAGCAGTGCCAGGAATCCGAGCGCGCCGACGCGCGCCCGCAAAAATGGCAGCCTCGAGGCAGCCAGAATGCCGCCGCCCAGCAGCAGGCAAAGGATTGAGGTTTTGCTGTCGCAAAGGTAGAGCAAATAAGTTCCTATCAGAAAGAGCATCACGGGAATCATGCGCTTCATCCAGCGGCGCTTGGGTTGATCGGACGGATTGCGCTCGAACCAATCCCAGATGAGCACCAGCCCGCAGACCACCACGAGAATGCCCAGCGAGTTTTTTTGCATCGTCACGCCAATGACCTCCAGACCGCCTCCCCGGAGATAGCGCCGGCCAAGATCCGGAAACCAACGCAGAAAGACCAACGAGAGCGGGATCAACACATAACCGCAGCGCACGAAGACGGCGCGAAAAGCCTGTTGTGGATCTGCCTCCGTCAGAATCACCAGCGCGACGAATATGTTGCCTACCTCTTTGAACCAACGCTTGAAAGACACAAAGGTGTCCGGTGCCCAGGTCACACTCAAGAGATAGTAGGCGAAGAACAGAAAAACAGACCAATTAGTCGAGATTATCTGTGACCAGAGCAAGCGCCGACGGGAGAGCACGACTAGGGACACCAAAATCATCCCGAAGTAAAAAAACCGGTCGAGCGGACTGCCTTCCAGCGTGTCGTCACCACCGCCAAAATGCAGCCACATGGAAAGCGGCCGTGACAACAGGATGCCAGCCCAGAATGTGGGAATCCAGATCGCTGACGAAAGCCCCAGCCGCTCGGCCATGTCCTTTCGAATCAGCCGCCAAAAGACGACCAGCGAAAGCAGTAAGATCAGGTGCGCCATATCAGCGGCTACTATATTTGGCTTGCAACATCAACCACCCTACATCCGCCGTTCGTGGACTGGATTCAAGCCCACCAAGGCGAGCAGTCGGCCTGTATGGTCGGCCAATTTCACCAGGTATTTCATGAAGTGATGGTGTCCCGCCAGGAGCAGCACCGGTAGCGCCAGAGCATAGGCCGGAACTGCAAGAACCGATTTTAATAGATTGCGCCGCCGATTCTTCCGGTGCCGGAATGAATTCCGGCCGCGAAGCAAAGCCCGACTTAACATGAAACGACGGCTCCAGCGGGCAGATGGAACGGTTTCAAACGCGACTGCCTCGTCACACCAAATAAACCGATGCCCCTGCTGAATCATGCGCTGGAAAAAATCCTGGTCTTCCCCGCCGGTCCCGAACTCGCGCCGGAATGGACCCTCAACCGAGTCAATTGCTCTCCGACGAAGCAGCACATTGCCAGTGCGACACTCCTGCCATGAAAGTTCAAACCCAGTCGGATGCGTCGGGCGATCATAAAATTTTCCGCGAACGATCCACTGCGGCGGCGGCTGGTCAAAGTGCGGTTTCACCGGGCCGAGCACACCGGCGACTCCGTTCGCTTGGCAGGTTTGAAAAAGGTTCCTCAGCCAGCCTAGGACTGGGAACTCGTCGTCGTCAATGAAGACGAGGAACTCGCCGGTGGCGTGCGCCACGGCGGTGTTGCGCGCCAGCGCGATGTTGCGTTCAGGTTCCACGGTGTATTTGACTTCCAGCCCGCATTCCGCGGCGCACCGCTCGGTCACCGCCCGGCCTGACTGCGCGGCGTCGTTGTCCGTCACCACCACCGCAAAGGTAAAGGCCGCACCGCAGTCTTGCTTGGCAATTTCCCGCAGCAGCCGTTCCAGCAACTCGGGGCGCCCACAGGTGCAGATGCAAATGGAAATGTGTGGAACTTCAGGCATGGCGCTCAGGCCGGCCGCAATGGCTTCACCAAAATGGTCACCTGGCAGTTGACGGCGAATTTCTTGAGCAACTTTGGGACTGGAAACCGCAACTCCCAATTCAGCAGGTGCCCCACGCAACCTTGTGGCAGCGGCACAAAAGTCAGAATGCCGAACCCATCGCGGTCCAGAACTTCGCCGCCGAACCGCGCCAGGGTCCGCTCGTGCCAGCCACGGGATCGGTAAAATTCCGGCTTCATTCGCTTGCCCAGCAGCCGGGCAACGGGCCGCAGAACGGTCAGCGAAAGGCCGTAGAGCGAGCAGCCGTTTTTAATGTGCAACACCAGACGCCCCCCCGGCTTACAGACCCGAACCATTTCCCCCAGAGCCTGCGCGCAGTTCTTCCGATCCAGATATTGCAGCACACTAGCACAGACCACCTTGTCGAACGAACCGGAAGGATACTGGAGCTGGGTAACATCCGCCGTCGCGAGCCGGACGTTGGGCAGGTGCTCGGCGGAAACCCGTTCCTGCGCCCGCTGGATCATCTGTTCGGAGTAATCCACCGCCACGACTTCCTTCACAAGCGGGCTGAGGATCGAAATGTTCCGGCCCGATCCACAGCCAGCATCCAGGACCACGTCCTGCGCTTGCGGACTGACGGACTGGAGAAATTGCGCCAAAGCATGCTGCTCCAGTTTTTCCACCCTCACGGTCGTCTGCCGGTTCAGGGCGTAATCGGAACCGGAACGCCGCGCCTGTTCGTTCCAAAAGTCTTTCCAATAATTCGTGGGTGCCCTCATAAGTTGTAAAACTGATTTACGGATGGCACGGCTCAGGCATCTAGAAACCGCCTGCAGGTCAGCTCCAGCGTCAACGCTCGCTCGATGTCATCCGTGTAATTGCGATCACCCTTGATGTGTCGGCGGACCATTTCCTCAATGAACGACCGGTTGAAATAGCCCCGCCCGGTCGTCCGCGAGTCCAGCAGGATTTCTCGGACATAGGGCGCCAATTCGTTTCGGAACCAGACGCGGGAGTGTGCAAACCGATGCGCGCCGATCACCAGCTTTTCGGGCTGGAACGGTCCCAGGAAATAGTGAACCTGCTCCAGCCACTGGGGCATCCCGCTCTTGTAACAATAATCCGCCTTGAACAGAAATTGCGACCATTGTTGGCGCCAGTAGGAAGAGTTGCCCGTGTCGGTCGGCAAGGCGGCCAGTTCCGGAGCCAGGCGGGCGATGACGCTGCGTGCCAGCGCGCGGCTGTCGTTCAGCACCGCCGGCCGCCGGTAGAAGAGCCCGACGAAATCGTTGTCCATGAACGGGGTGCGAATGACAACCTGAGACTGCTCGATGGCCAGCCGGTTGTAGTAATACCAAGGCGCCTGCTTGAAAACGCTGAACGAAACCGAATGCCCTGGCGTGGCGCCACCAAACCGCTCCACCGCCGACGCCAGTTGGGGTTGAAAATCCGGATGAATCAGCCCCGACGCGGGCCACACTGCTTTGAAGGCGCGGGCGCCGCGCATCACCTCACTGCCATAACTGCCAGTCAACCGGACCGTCGCCACCTGCCGCGCGAACTGGTTCAGGTACAGTTCGTAGGCATTCGTGACGCCCAAACAACCATCCGAAAGATTGACCGTCTTTTCCGCCAGACTTGGGAAGGAGTTGAGAAAGGACTGGCCGAGTTCGAAGACCTGGTGCTTGCAGCCGCAGAGCTGGGCGACTTTCCTGGCGATTTTGACATCGAAACATTCTCGGTACATGCCGCCGAACGTGTAAGAAGGCAATACCTGTCGGCTGCGATTGAGGCAGGCCATGACTAACCGGGTGTCGTACCCGCCGGTCAGGGAGACCGCGACCGAAAGTTCCGTCGTACCCAGACAGCGTTCAACCGCGCGGGGCAAGGCCTCGCAAACGGCCGCATGAAACTCGGGCGCCTGCATCGGTGGTTGCGACTCCCACCGCGCGCGGTCGAAGTACTGGTATTGCTTGGTGAGCGACCCGCGCGAATACTGGCGCACGGAGCCGGCGGGCAGGGTGCCCAGGCCGGCGAACAAACTCCGGTTCTCCAGCACACAACCACACGACAAAAACTCGCCAACACTCTGCGGATCCAACTTGCGCAGTTGCGGCCGCACCGCGAGCAACGCCTTGGCCTCCGCGGCAAAGACAGCGCCAGCCGGATCGTGATAAACGTGCAGGCGCTGCATCCCGTAGCGGTCGTTGAACACCACCGCCTCCCGCATTCGCACGTCCACCAACAGGCCGTGGAACCAGCCGTTCAGGCGCGGCAACGCCTCCAGACCCAGCGTCTCGAACAAGCGGAGCACGGCGCGCGCGTCGGTCAGGCCGTTGGCCTCGCCGTTGGCCAGGTGCTCGCCGTGAAAGAATAGCAGCTGGTTGCCGTTCGCGCTGCGCAACGGCAGGCTGGCGGCGTACGAACCCGGCAGGTTGACCCAGCCGGCATAAACCCCAAGGTCCTCATCTACATAGGTGCCCGAGGTGTAAAACGGCTCATGCCGCATGGTGGAGACCATGCGATTCAAGTCGCTTTCGTTCGCGTCTCTGCCGGCAGAACTTAGGATGATGGCCAAACCTGGCATGACTGGGATGGAATCTAAGTGGAGCGGGCGGGAGGAATTGAACACTCCATCTGCTGGCTGGAAGCCAGACGCTCTAGCATTGAGCTACACCCGCAAAAGGCTATGAAATATCAAAAAGCGCCGGCTTCAAAGCAAGCATAAAGCACCCGTGAATGCCAAAACATAAACTTCCCATGTCAACGACCTAGCCAGCTGGCCCGACCTCTGCCGTCTTGGTGGTAGACGATGGGTTACTAATGGCGGCGGCTTTGCGGGCATAGTACCAGGCCCGCAACTTGAGCAACGCCACCACCATCGGTTCGGGCAGCAATTCCGACAAGGGAAGTTGCAGCCGCAAACTTATGGCCAGCCTCCCCCGCCAGGACAGCGGCACATGATAGCACGGCACCAGCACCTTCTGAAATCCGTTTCGACGTTTGAACTCAGTCAGCGGATCCTGAATGTTTTTGTGGTAAACATACTTGCAGTAAACCAAGTGTCCCATTCCCTTTTTAGCGCAGAGTTCAACCGCCTTGGCCACTAAGGCGTTCATCACCTTCTTGTCCTGGTGCGAGTTCTTGCAGAGAATCTGCATGATGCTGGCCAGCTTGTCCACATAGACCATCTTGATGAAACCAGCCAGTTCGTCGCCCGCATACGCGGCGATAAATTCGCTCCGTTCACGGTAAGTGCCGTTGTCGCGTTTGACCGTCGCCAAATCTTTGCCGTAGTGCCAGAATCGCCGGCCCTGCCGGACAGAAGTTTCGTTGTAAATGCCAGCGATGCCCGCCACGAGTCGGTCGTCAAATGGCACCGCCTCCACCCGCAACCCGCGCTTGCCAGCGAGCCGCACATTGCGCCGGGTTTCCTGCGACAGGCGAGCCCACCAATCTTCGTAACTCTGTGTCGGCACGACCGCCACGTTATCCCAAACATAAGGATAGGCATGGCGCGGCGTGGTATCCGGCAACCGCTGGGAAAATGAGAAGATATCCGCCTGGACACGCCGTTCGGCCAGAGTCTGGATAATCAACTCCGGATCGCCCACCGGATCGCCTTCCATGTATTGCTCATCCTGAATGGTCACGGTTCTCAACCAACCCCGGCTGACCACCAACTGCCGGTTGCCGACACTGAGCGACGGCACGCGAACCTGCACACCACGAACGCTGATGCTGACTTCATTCATGCTCTTTTAGTCTGCTTATAAATCTGGCACAATCTTCAACCGGTTAGGCCGGCGGAATTATACTTATCATCCGGCTTTTAGCGAGACATTCCGTCCAAAGATACTGTTTAACCGCTCCATCTGCTCCTTTCGATGAAACGCCACCAACTCGGGCGAAACCGGGCGTTCAATCCGCTTCAGCCATGCCCCCAAGTAGCCGCTGATAAACCATATCCCGCCCAAGAGCAGCGGCTTCTGACGCATCTGGAAGAATCCGCGCAGAATTTCCCAAAGCGGATGACCGCCGACGTAATACGCCTTTTGACCGTACCGAAATTTCACCATTAATGGATTATCGTTGCCGGTGCCCAGCTGCCGGTGGTGCAGGCAGACTTTCTCGGGAAAGGTCCGCGTCGTCCAACCGTGCATCCGCGCCGTGGTCACGGCGATCCAGTCAATTGCGCCACCTTTGATCGGCACGTAACCGCCGACCTTCACAAAACATTCGTGACGAAAAAGCTGGCAGGCACCGGAAACATGCTCGAGTTGCGCGAAACGATGCGCGTAGGTGTGGCGGCCGACTTGCGTTGCGTCCTCGACAAATGGCGTGCCGGCCACCCCTAGTTTCGGATTTTCCGCGAACTTACCCAGCAGAAATTCGAAGTAATCCGGCTCAAAGGTGATGTCGGCGTCGAGGTTGCCGACGATGTCATAGTCCACGCCTTGCAGCTGGGCGTAGCCGGCATTGAAGCAATGCGCTTTGGCGGCAAACTGGCGGTCCCGATGCTCGGGCATCCGCCACAGCTGAATCCAGTCGTAGCGCTCGGCGTATTGCTTGACGATCTCGTCGGTGCGGTCGGTGGAACCGTCACTGACAATGACCCATTTGGCTGGCTTTACCGTTTGGGCCGCCACCGCCTTGATGGTTCCTCCGATCAACGCTTCCTCGTTGCGAGCAGGCGTAATGATGGCGTATTTGAGGGACGAGGGCGGCATGTCAGACGGCAATTCCAGCCGGCACGGCTGCGTGGGATCGGCTTCCGGCCGGGCGACTGGTGGAAGAAAGCTTGGTTAACAAATGCGCCAGCGCCTTGAACGTTGTGCCTTGACCCCAATGAAACATCGGCGTCTTGTTGACGATCCAGCCCAGATCCCGGTAATAGAAATGGCCGTCCGCTGCCTGCATATGCTCGATGGTCCAACGCGCCACTGTTTGCGCCAGTTCCAGCGCCGGATTGTCTTCACCGGAAAAGTAAGTCAAGGTGTCAATGGCCTGCGCCGCGCATTGGATATCAGTCGGATAAGTCCGATCATGATAGTATTTAGGCCGACCATCCGGCTCGAAAAAGATTCCTTTGAAATAGTCAAAGCCGCGCCGCATCTCCTTGTCGAAGGTCTGATCGCCAGTGCTATCCTGGTACCGCTTCAAACTATCCAGGTTATATCCGGTATGGAAGTTATCAATCCAATGGTATTTCAGCGCCTCACCGTAGTACCACGCACCGTCGCGATTCTGCCGCGTGCAACTGTAAGTCATCGCCTCCCGCGCCAGCGCCAGCGCTTTCGCGTTGCCGGTCAATTGACCCACCTGACCGAGCAGCGCGGCACCGAGCATGTTGGAGTTATGAATCGAGCTTTGTTTGAAAGCCACATAACTCACGCAGCAGCCGGTCTTGGTCTGTTCGCGCGGCAACGCCAGAATCCATTCGGCAATGCTGGCGGCAATCTCAAGATACTTATCCTCGCCCAGCACCCGGTGGGCTTCGAGAAAGGCCTGACCGATCAGACCGCTCCAAACGATGGTCGGCTCGAAGGCCTCGATGGTGCCGCCCCGGGTGGTGAAGGCGAAATGGTTACCCCAGCAAAACTGCCTCCATTTCGGCGCGCGGTGGGCCACCAGCCAATCCAGACAGTGCCGGGCGCGTTCCACATGGTGCGGGTCGCCGCTGAGGGAATACCACTTAAGGTAAGCCCACGCGAGATAACCCATGCCTTTGGTCGAGGTGTGCGGCCGGATGCCGAGCAGCGGTCGGACATTGAATGGCACCCGCAGCACGCTCGCGGTGAGCACCTGGCGCAGGAACGGCTGGTTGAACGTGAGGCCGCGGAAAAAGGACAACTGGCCGTCGCCCGGATCGTACGCCTGATCGCCATGCGCCTCCACCCAGCCTGACACCCGCCGCAGGCTGGATAAGATCGTTTCCTTCATTGTGGGTTCCACCATAGGATAAACTTAGCCGAGGGAATCGAGCAGTTGGAGATAATCGTGCCGGCGGGATTCCCAGCCGTTGCGGGCGACGTATTGGAAGGCATTGGCGACGAGGCGTTCGCGCAAACTTTGATTTCGCAGCACCTCTAATATCCCTTCCGCGAGCGCGTCGGCGTTGCCTGATTCGAAAAAACGGACGACTGAATCGTCAAAGTAATAACTGTCGATCTTGGTTTTGGAAACCACCACCGGCACGCCCAGCGACATGAACTCCATGATCTTGGTGCTGTAGGCTTCGTTGCCGAAGGAATCGGCGCGCTTGGGCACCACGCCGATGTCCGCGTTGGCCATGACTTCCACGATCTGATGGACCGGCCGGGGATTAAAGAAGCACACTTTGTCGGCCAGGCCAAGTTCGGCGGCCAGCGCGACCAGGTTCGGCTTCATGTTGCCGCTGCCATAAATGTGAAACTCGGCCTGGGGCAGCTGCGCGAGCACTTTTGGCAACGCACGGATGGCGATGTCCAAACCCTGATGCCATTGCAGGCCGCCGGGAAAAAGAATGATGGTCTTGCCGTCGCGCCGCGTCCGGGGCCGGCGCCGGAAGGTGTTCGTGTCCACATTATTGATGAAGACGGAACATTTGCCGTTGGCACCGGTGCGGGCGGCGTACTTGTCACGCCATAAGTGGTTCGAGACGATAACGTGGTTGGCAAAGTGGGCGGAGGATCGTTCCACCCCCTTGAGCATCCGCACACCGATGCTCTCGCGGGCGATCTGGAATTTGCTCGTGTAAAATTCCGGCACCATGTCGTGAATGTCTAAAATCACCTTTGCGCCGAGCAATTTGGGAAGCCAGGCGGTGAAGACCAGAAAGTCGGGGACGTTGTGCACATGCACCACGTCGTAAGGTTCCTTAAGATGATGCCATGCCAGCCGCACCGAGGTGGTGACCCAGAATCGGAGGATGGGCACGAGGTAGGATGTCTTGCTTTCCTGATTTTTGCCCAGGCGACATTGCACCCGGTGAACCTTCACGCCGCTGAGCACCTCGGCGCTGGCCTGCCTGCGATCGCTTTTCAGCGAAAAAACCTCCACCTCGTCGCCCCGCCGGGCCAGTTCCTCGGCGTAGCGCAACACCCGGTTGTCGGTTTCGTAATACGAGTACGAAACCATGGAAATCTTTTTTGCGGCCGGCCGAACCGCCGACCGTGCGGGGGTCCCGTTCCAGGCCGTCGCCATGTCGGAGGAGGCAAGTTCGTACGGCATTCCCGCAAACGCAGGTTCCGCCGACCGCGCCGGTACCAGCGCGGTTCGATACCATTGCACCAATTCGCGCGGAGTGACATGCCAGTAGGCGCCGGCATATTTGGCGCGGACCTGTTCCAGAAACTGCTGGTACAACTCGACTGGATACGTCCACGAAGAGCGTCTCGATCCCGGCGTGGCCATGTAGTCGGGATGGGTGTCTATTAACGCCATGCCGCCGTGGCGCACGACCCAATCCAATTTTTGGAACCAGACATCGGGGTTTTTCTCCTGCAGGAGGAGGAACATGGTGGAGTCCTGCGCCAGGGTATAGGGCAGTTCGACGAAGCCTTGGCCGGTGTTTTCTCCTGCGCGGGGGTGCGGCACCCAGAACGGAAAAATCGTGTTGCGCCCCTGCGGCTGCGGCTCAAATGGGTCGGTGTCGAACGTGGAGGCGTCGTACTCAATGTTCAGATCATGCAGCCAGTCGAGGTTGTGCAGCATGAAGCCAGAGCGGAAGCCAACCGCGCCCCAGTTCCGCAAGTACTCGTTGATCCGGGTGGCGTTGCGCAGAAATCGTTTCCGGCTCTGATAGAGTTTTCCGTCATGGTGCAAGTCATGCACCCCGACTTCAAAACCGTTTTTAGCCAACTCGCCGCGCAACTCGTCACTGACGGAGTAGCCGGATTCCGGGATGATGTTGAAGGAGGAGCGAAAGCCCAACTGGCTCTCCAGCGCCATCAACTGCGGGGTTTTGTCCAGACCGGATTGTCCTTCAATATCATGGGTCAGGACAAAGGCAAATTGCTTGCCTTCCGGCCAGCCCGGCCAGCCGTTGGGAGCCTTTTCGGAACCAGGCAGGATCGGCCACACATCCTTGAAGCGGCCGCGCATCCGCGCCGTGAACCAGCGGCGGAGCATCAGCCGGCTGGACAGCGGCAACAGCGGCTTGATGCTGTAATAGAGACTATTGCGAAGCAAAGCGAAGATTAGGACTGAAGCGTTTTTTTCGGAGGCTCACAACTCCTGCTGGAGCCGGCGCGGCAAGTAGTTGTGACTCTTGTTGAACACGACGCCAACGGTGGCTTTGGCTTCCGTCAGCAGGTCGGTGCCCCGTTTGATCACGTCGCGATCGGTCTGCTCGGCCTCGACGACCAGGAAGACCATGTCCATGAACCGCGCAAGTTTCGGAGTGGAACTGACCTGGCTGACCGCCGGCATGTCGAAAATGATGTAATCGTAATCGCTGGCCCGCAGTTTGGGCAGGAGGGTGGAAAACCGTTTGTGCATGATTTGCGGCAGCCGGCCATTGTTCGAACTCTCGGAAACGACGTAGAGGTTTTCCTCCACCAGGGCGTGATCGCGTTTCTCGGCCTGCAGGGCGTCGTCCAGACTGCATTCCAACTGGCCTTTGTGGAAATAATGGGCCACGCCTTTTTCCACATTGTTCATGTCCACCAACAACACATTGCCCTCGCCAGTTTTCGAAAGGCTGGCCGCCAACCCGCTCGCGACGGTGCTGACGCCGGAGCCTTCGGCGCAACTCGTCACCGCAACGAGCTTAGGTTTGTGCGAGAGGTTGCGGATTTCAAAATTCATCACCAGCCGGTCGCGGAGCGTGTCGAAAAATGGCAGCATCGCGGGGTCTTGGGTCAAGGTGTCCGTGCCGCGGTGGCCGTTGCCATTTTTGGCAGGCCCTCCGTTGACCGGGACCAGCGGGGCGTCTGCTGGTGCGCCTGTTACTGGAATGGTGCCATTCGTAAGCAGCGGCCGGGCTTTCCGCCCGCCGAGCAGCCAGTGTTTCCGGTCCTGGCTGACTCGCGGAATCGAAAGAAACAGCGGGATGCCCAGCTTGGATTCAATTTCAATCGGACGCTTCAGCGAGCGGTCGAAGTAAAGTTCGATCACGAAGCCGATGGCCAAGCCGCCCAACAGTGTGCCTCCAAGAAGCATCTTCAAGACTTTGCCGAGCTTGGCCTGGTCGCGGGCCGGGAGCGTGGGGGATTCGATGACGCTGATGTTCTCCGTGCCGCTGCTGGCGAGGGATTTGTTGAATTGAACCTTGTCCACGCTGGCCGAGTAGTCGCGCAGTTTCTGCTCCAACAAATCCTTCTTGCGTTGCAGGCTGGTGATTTCATTTTCCGCCAAGTCCAGGGCGTCGCTCTCCTTCTGGAGTGCGGCCAATTGATGTTCCATGGCGTTCACGCCCGCCTCCAGGGACTTCAATCTCATGCGCTCCATCGCCACATCCCGGGCCGAAAACACGGGCTGGGTGCCCGTGCCGGCAGGAGTGACTTGATAACTGGACAGTTGAGGATATTCGGCTTCCAGTTTGGCCTTGGCCGCCTCGTTTTCCGAAACCTTGTTGGCGATTTCCTTCACCAGCGGGTTGTCCGATGTGTACTGCACCGCGAGTTCCTTTTCCTTGGCTTCAAAGGTCTCGAGCAATCCGCAGATGCGCTTGTAGGCGTTCACCTTTTCGGGCGGCGGGGGCGGCGGGGAGGCGTCATTGGTTTCGCTCGACGCAGGACTGGTATCGGTAATGCTGGCCAGGCCCGCCTGGCGCTCGACAATTTCGGCTTTGGCGTTGAAGAGGTTTTCCTGGATTTTCGCTATCCTTTCGGCCAACACCCGGCGGCTGTCCTCCAAGGAGGAAACACCCACCTTCAACTTTGCGTCGCGCAAACTCTTTTCGGTCTGGGCCAGTTCCGATTTGAGCGAAACCAACTCCTTTTGGAGAACGTCGTCGGTCGCACCGGAGGCCATGTGGACTTCGTTATGCTTTTTCTCATAACTTTCAATGACCTGTGCAAGAACCGGTTGCACCACATCGGGATCGGCATGATGAAAAATGACCTGCATCATGGCGGAGTTGGCGATCGGCTCCACTTTCAATCCGAACTGAACCTGACTGGCGGCCGAGACCATGTTAGACCCACCTCCGCTTTTGGCGAGAATTCGATCAGGTCCTAGATTGGTAACCACCATGAGGGCGAGATCGAAGCTGCCGAGAATCTGGGCTTCCGCCTTGATGCTCCCGGCGCCATCAGCATCGGGGGTTTTCATGCTTGAATCGTTGAAGACCGGCCGGTACGGTTTGTCCTCGAGAATGTACTTTACCAAGAGCGTCGCCTGCGACTGATACGTCACCGGCCAAGCAACCTTGACCACGGCGGTCGCCAACAACCCGATCACCCAGACCGACAGGATCTTATACTTCTGCCGGAACAGAATGTGATAAATATCCACCAGCCCCAAACTGAGTCCAGGCGGAGGGGGCGTGTTTTTTTGCTGCATAAATTTTCGAATTGAGCCTGACAGGTTCGACGCCTCGTCAAGTCGAGGTGTTCAAGCAAGACCGCATTCAGGCCCAATGCCGGTACAAAATCTCGCCGGCTACGCGGGCCAGCGCCACGGGCAGGTGTTGGAAAAGGCGGTTGTGCCAACCGAAGGCGGCATCGTGGTCCAGGACGAACTCGTCGCGCCGCAAATCGTATTTGAAATAATCCAGCGTGTGTTCCTCACCGCCCCACCCGAGCTTGTAGCGGCGCAAGCCTGCGTTAGCCAGCGAGGTGCGTCCAAAATCCAAGTTCTTCACCCCGCGACCAGCCAGCCAGCGGATGGCTTCCCACATCACCAGATTGTTCGCGCGCAACTCGCGCTGCCCCGGATCGGAAGCGCCAAACTTGTAAATCGCCTCATCACCCTGGAAGAAAAAGATCGCCGACGCCAGCGCGCGCGATCGCTGCCGCGCGGACACCACGCAGCCCAGGCCGGCTTCCAAAATGTGCCGCTGGATCTCACGAAAAAAACGGAAGGGTTGCGGCGGCAGTCCGTGCTCGCGGCGCGTCTGGCAGTGCAGCGCGTAGTAGGTTTGCACCGCCGGCAAATCGCGCGCAAACTCGACTTTTAGCCCAGCGCGTTCGGCCTTGCGGATTGCGCGCCGGACGGAACTTTCAAACCGGGAGAACAGGTAATCCAGGTCGGGCAGCAGACGCAACTGGTGACTGAAAAAAGAAAGCGAAGGCGTCGCGCCCACGAATAGCGAACCGCCGCCGCGACATTCCAGATACTTCCACCGGCGGGCGCGGCCGTGGCGCACGGCTTCCTGAAAAACACTTTTCAGCACGGCGGGCGAAGCCCCGACGGGTTCGCAGTGATCCGTGAAGGGAAGCGAAACCCCGCGCCGGCCCGTCAGCCGGCTCTCCACCTCCATGACCGGCAACACCGCTTCGACGCGATTGTCGCGCACCGCTTGGAAATAGACAGGCGTGTAACCGTAGGTTTCCGTCAGCACCCTGGCCCAAGCGGCGCCCTGGAAAAACGAGGCGTCCCGGTTTTCGTTGTCGCCCGCCGGCGTGGTGCCGGACAGCGGATTTACGGCTTGAATTTGGAGCGGCGTCAAACGGCGATTTCCGCCAGCCGGCGATTTCACTTCGCGCGAGAGAGTGGAGGACAGCACGGCAGTTGGAATGGCTGAGGGGTGAAAACCGCGCAATCACGCGAGCAGGGTCCGGCCAGCGCCTACGCGGGCGAACCACTGACTTCATCGCGTACTGCCGAATCCGCCGCCACCAACCGGCGGACGACTCGCGCCGGATTACCAACGACGACCGCCCAGGCTGGAACATCCTTGGTCACTACGCTGCCGGCCCCGATGACCGCTCCCTCCCCAATCGTGATGCCGCAGAGCAAGGTCGCCCCGGATCCGATTGAAGCGCCGCGCTTGACCACAGTGGGGATGCACTCCCAGTCAGCATCGGTTTGGAGTTGCCCCGTGCCGGTGGTGGCGCGGGGATACCGGTCGTTGGTAAACATGACACCGTGGCCCACAAAGACTTCATCCTCCAGGGTCACCCCTTCGCAGATGAATGTGTGGCTGGAGATTTTGCAGCGTTTGCCGATCTTGGAGCCTTTTTGAATTTCGACGAAGGTTCCAATCTTGGACTCGTCGCCGATCTCGCAGCCGTAAAGGTTGACAAAGCCGAAGATGCGGACGCCCTGGCCGAGCTTGACGCTCGCGGCGATGATCTGAAATGGCGGGGTGGACTGACTCACAAGTTAGGCGCGCAACACGCTTTCGTGCCGGTCCGCGACCACCGCGGCGCCGGCATGCGCGCCGCCGTTGGCAACCGTTCCGGCGTGTTTGGCCGGGCGCAAGGATTCAACGTGATTTGGCTCACCTTGTAACGTCACGGGGGCACCGCCCTGCTTGAGCGAGGCCGACGAAGCTTCTAGAATTTTGACCAATTCCAGCCCACGTTTGCCATCCGTAAGCGGACTGATGCCTTCCCGGATACAGTCCAAAAAGTGCTGGCACTCAGATTTCAATGGCTCTTCCTGTTTGATGTAGGGCACGTACATGTCGCCGTAATGATAGGCGTAATGAAACTCACCGAAAGTGTCGTAATGCGGCGGACGTTCCACGCGGGCATCGTACAATTTGATTTTCTCGATCTGCGCCACATCGTCGTACACGATCATTTTCTTGTTGCCGACGATGGTCATCTCCCGTGTTTTGCGCGGATCCAGCCAGCTGCTGTGAATGATCGCGGAGCGATTGTTGGGGAAGTTCAGGCACATGCTGGTCACATCCTCAATGCCCGGGGTGACGTGCGCGCTGCCGCGGCAGTTCACGCTCACGGGCAATTGTTCCATGATGTGCAGGATGATGGAGATATCGTGAGGCGCGAGATCCCACGCCACGTTGATGTCCTTCTGGAAGAGGCCCAAGTTGAGGCGGCGGGCGCAGATGTAGCGGATTTCGCCCAAATCGCCCCACTCCACCAGTTCCTTGATTTTCCGAACCGCCGGCGAATAGAGGAACGTGTGACCGACCATGAGCACCAAGCTCTTGGCCTTGGCGATGGCGACGAGTTCTTCGCACTGCGCCGCCGAGGAGGCCATGGGTTTTTCGATGAAGGTGTGTTTGCCGGCCAGCAAACTGGCCTTGGCCATCGGGAAATGGTGTTTGACGGAAGTGGCAACCACCACCGCATCCAGCCCCGCACCATTGAGCATGTGGCCGTAATCGGTGGCGCCCTCCACCTCCGGGTAAAGTTGTTTGAGGTGCTTAAGGCGCGCCTCGCTGACGTCGCACATCATCCGCAGGTTGCAATCGGGCAGCGCCCGGAAATTGCGGATCAGGTTGGGTCCCCAATAACCGCAGCCTACGACTCCGACTTTGATTGGTTTTTTCATAATATTTCTTAGTTTACCAGGATTCCGCTCGGACCTCCTGGTTGCATGACCCGGTCAACTTTGTCCGACTGGTGTGCCCTGGAGCGGCGGTTTCACAGCCGGGTTCGGCGCGATTTTCGGCGAGGCTTTCTGCTCGGACATCTGCTCCGACATCCGCGCGGCTTTGCGCCGAATCCGCTGCTGCTGCGCCTGACTCCAAATGGCAGGGATGGTTTTAAGCAAAATTCTCAGATCTTGCGAAAGCGACAGGGTACGCGCGTAACGGATATCCAAGTCAATCATCTGCTCGAAGGTGGTTTGGTTCTTGCCGCTGACCTGCCACAAACCGGTCAATCCCGGAGCGGCATCCAATCGCATGCGGTGACGCGGGGTATAGCGCTTGTATTCATTGGGAATGCAGGGTCGGGGTCCGACCAGGCTCATCTCGCCCCGCAGCACGTTGAATATTTGGGGAGCTTCATCCAGACCGAGGGCCCGCAGAAAATTTCCGCACGGAATGATGCGGGGATCGCCTTTGGCATCGAGTTTAACCATCGGCTCATTGGAGGTCTGGAGTTTGGCGACATGCCCGTCGTGAATGTCGGTGGCGGCGTCCACCCGCATCGTGCGAAATTTGAAACAGGTGAAGGGTTGGCCGCGGTAACCGATGCGCACCTGCCGAAACAGGGCCGGGCCGGGCGAAACTAATTTGACCACCGCCGCAATCACCACCATCAGCGGCAGGACCAGCGGCGCGACCAAAAGGATGCAGGCGATATCCAGGCACCGTTTCCACACGGGGATGCCGGTGGGGGAATGCCGCGCAGCCGCCGGCAGCGAATCGAGCTCTTGATTTTTATTGGAATTCACGTCCATCGCTATCGCGCACCGCAATCAAAATTGAAAAAGGTCCCGCTGCGCGGGCCTTGCCCTGGTTTGGGACAGCGCCCGACCAGGAATCTGACATGGCTCCGCACTTGCTCGCCGGCTGTAGCCTGGCCAGTTTTCACGCGTCCTGCATTTAACCCGCACATATCCTTCCATTCCACTAAGGGAGGCGACCATCCCGCTCGCCTCTACCTGCCCGACCAACTTTGTCGCCCTCGGAGCCGACACCCGCGCAGGATACGCGCAGCGGTCGGCATCCGCGTTACTTATCGGTTACTTTCCGGCGAACTCGAGCGCCGCCTGCCGCGCTGGCTCAGGTGCAGCCAGAGCCGGCAGCCACGCCGCCATGTTGCGGTGTTCCAAGTTCACGGTATGCCGGTCCACTTCGACGAGCGTTTGCCGGCCCAAAATGTCCAGCAAAACCTGCACCCGCTGCCGCGCCGGCAGAGAGCGCAAAACAATCGCGTGAAAGCCGCGAAAAGCGCCCTCCGCAATCGAAACCTCCGCCCCCGGCAACAAGCGGTTTTCCACCGGCAGCGGCTCTTCCGATTCAAAACAGTCTCGCAGTTCCGCCACCACCGGATCCGGCACGCTCGGAATCTGCCCGCCAAAATTCACCAGCGTGCTCACACCCGCGACGTAGCGGATGTCACTGAAAAGTTCCGGCACGCATCGGACAAAAACGTAGCCGGGGAAGAGTGGATCCACCGACCGCACAAGACCGCGGCGGGTGGCGCGTTCGATCCGCAGCCGGGGCAGGAACACCTCCAGGCTCAACAACCGCGCGAGATTGCCGGCCGCAATGTGCTCATGCTTGGGCTTCGTCCGCGCGCAATACCAGGCTTCCTGTTGTTCTCGATTCATTAATTGACTCGGCTACCGCAATTCCGCTGCCAACCCCGGGCTGCTCGACAAAATTCGCCCGGGGCCTTCAGGCATGATTATGCGATCCCCCGAAATTTTCATCCGCCAATGCTGGCAGACTGGGACAGTCTTGTCTGTCGTGTACATTCCGGATGTTTCGTCCTTGAAAGCACTACCCGACCGTAATGGAATCCGCCACAACGGGCGGCCCGCCAAATCAATACCAAGTGAACTTCTCGGGCAGATAAACAATATCCGAAGGTTTCAGGTAGAACGGTGTGGAGTCCAGGCCTTGCAGCACGCGCTTCAAATTGACCTCGTAGTGCTCCATTTTGCCGTTGTTGCTGCGGGTCACCGACACATGCTTGAGGTCGGCGCGGCTGACGTCAAACCCGCCCGCCTTCATGACTGCCTCCAGGCAGGACAATGGCCGGTCGGACGCGACTTCCCCCGGATGCACCACCGCACCGGTGACAAACACCGAGAAGGCCGAGGCTTCAATCGTCACCAGCACTTGCTTGGTGAGCAGTTTGTCCTTGTACGCCTCCAGAATGTCCTTCTCCAATTCCGGAGTGGTTTTTCCGGCGGCAACCAATTCGCCGACTTGCGGCATTTTGATTTTGCCATCGCGCTGGATTTTATAGGCCGAGGTAAGATTGGCGGCACCCGGAAAATCCACCTTGATCACGTCGCCTTCGCGCAAGCGCAACGGCTCTTGGGCGGGCGCAAGCTGACTTTGGTCACCGACCATTGGGGGTTGCGGGGTTGCGCAGCCAGCCAGCACCATTGCGCCCACGCAGCCCAGCAGACCCAGCCAGCGCACGGGGAGAAAAAATTGCCACCGAATCAGCGGCGTGAAGTCCAGAAGGTTGTTCATGTATTTATAAAAGTGAAGTGGATTGCGGAAATTCATCTGTCGCTATTTGTTTAACGACCAGCGAATGGCCGTCTGGAGCAATTCTGAACCGCTGGTCAACCCCAGCTTTTCCTTGATCCGGGCGCGGTACGTCTCCACCGTACTCACGTCAATATGCAAGGATTCGGCGATTTGATGGGTGTTTCGGCCCAATCCGATCTGCTCGAACACCTGCACCTCGCGCGAGGACAATTCCTCGACGCCATAGCCGTTGGCGGAATGGGCAGCGGAGGCAATTTTTGAGGCGACCTGCGCGGCGGCCTTTTCGCTCCAGTAAATTTCTCCGCCCAGCACCTTGCGGACGGCCTCAATGATCTTGGCGGGCGCCTCTTGTTTCGAAACGTAACCCCGCGCCCCAGCACGCACGACGCGCTCGGCCGTCATGGTCTCGTCCTGCATGGAAAGCACCAAGCTCATCACTTTGGGATGCTGAGTGCGCAAGTCCTTCACCAGTTCCAATCCATCCGAACTGCGCAGCCGCAGATCCACTATCGCCAGATCGGGAGCGGCCAAGGCGATGGCCTTCAGTGCCTCTTCCCGGTCTTCGGCTTCGCCGCAAACTTCCAACCCCCGTTCGTGCCCCAGCGCATTCCGAAGCGCTTGACGCACAAGTGGATGGTCATCCACCAAGAAAACACGAATGTTTTTGTCTTTTTTCACCGTCTTCCTCATACGACACCCGAACAGCGACGGCAGAGTAGTGCGAATCCCGGCACCAAAGCAAGCGAAAAACCCACTCGGTTCCGAGCCTCAAAAACACTCTGCAACCGCCCCCTTCTCAAGCCCGGCGGCTCAGCGGTTTCGAAGACCTGGCGGCATTTGTCCGCCCGGCGACGGGAACAGGCGCTCGCGCCACTCGGTGCGCGAGAGTTTGCCGCGCGCACTGGCCGCAAGGGAATCCACGATCCGCCAGTCACGCGGCACCTGCCAGGCGGGAAGTTCGGCCAGCAGCCATTTTTTCAGCTCTTCTGCCGGCGTCTCCGTCTTCAGCGCGACGCATGCCACAATCTTTTCGCTCCGTTCGACATCGGCGCTCGGTGTGCCGAAGACGACGCACTCGCGCACCGCCGGATGCGCCAGCAATACCCGCTCGATGGTTTCCGGGGAAACCTTGCGGCCGGCGACATTGATCTGGTCGCCGGACCGTCCCCGCAAATAAACCAGTCCACCCGACAGTTCGGCCAGATCGCTGGTGCGGAAAATCCCGTCCTGCAACTGTTCCGCCGGCTGAGGCCAATAGGTTTGGCCCACGGCGGAGCTGCGCACCTCGAGACAACCCTCCGATCCCATGGCGCATTGCACCCCGTGCAACGGCGCACCCGCGCAAGTGCCGTCCTGCCGTGGCCCGGTGCTTGCGTCGAATGCGATACCACCGCATTCGCTGCTGCCATAAAAGTTGTGAATTTTCAAACCGCGCCGCACAAACGCCTCCTCTTCAAGCGGCACCGGCAGCGGCGCGCCGGCGGAAATCGCCAGCCGCACGTTGGGGGGAATCGCCTCCGCGTCCAGCCACGCGCGCCAAAGCGCCGGCACTGCGGCCAGCGTGAGTTCGCCTTCAGCCGCAGCCGCGCGCCGGACAGATTCGGGCAGGGGTGAATCGGCCAGAATCAACGGCACGCCGTGAAGCAGAAGCGGCAGGATCAAATTTGAAAAGCCGTAGGAATGGGCCAGCGAGATCACGCCCAGATTCGGCCAGTCTTGGCGCAAGCCCATGGTCGCAACGATGTTTTCCGCGTCTGCGGCAAGTTGCTCGGCGGTGAACGCCACCAGCCGCGACCGTCCGTTGGTGGCGGAAGTGGTTTTTAGATGTACGATGCCTTCCGGCGGCGGCTCAACCACCGGAGCCGCCTGCCCCGGCTCTAACGGACAGACAATTCGCCGATCCCGCCACGCCTGGAGCACGTGAATGACGAACTCCGCGGAAATGCCTCGGGGATATGCCACTTTGCCTGCAACGGATTCACGCTTTCCGCCCGCGTCGGCCAGTTCACCGAAGGTCCACTGCCGGCCACTGGCCCCTTCGCGCAGGGCGATTTCGGCGGGACGTTCGAGCGCGGTCCGAAGCCAGTGTTCGTAAAGCATCACCAGTTACCTAGCGCACCCGCCGCCGGACGCGCAAGCCAGATATGACGGGAGGCGGCGCAAACAGAATGGGTTTTCCCTCAACTCCACCGCTCCAAGCGATGAATGAAATCAGCCCCGCGCTGGCACGGCGCGCCGGCGTGGTAACGCAGGCTGGCTTCCTTCGGCGTAATGACCACTTCGGTATAACTAACCGTCGCGGCCTCGTCCCGGTGCATGCAAATTGCGAACGGCCCGGTTTGCGGCGCGTGGGAGCGATGCAGCCGGCGCAGCCACACCAGGCTTCCGACGGATTTTTGCCTCCGGGCCTGCCGGAAGGTCTGGCTGCGCACGCGCCGGGCCATCGGCTCATCGAAACCGGACGAAATCCATTGCCGCGCCTGCCACGGCAGATTGAAGCGAACCAGTTTTTTCAAGTCCCAACGCCACTCGGCGATTTTGCGCGCAGCCGGAAAAATTCCGACCAGCCGAAAAGGATTGGTTTTTCGCAGCGGCAAGACCTGTAGCCGCCTGGATGCGGAGGCTGGCGAATCCAACGCGCCCACGGCCCGAACGACCTGGCCCCGGCTGACCGCGCGGGCGGGAACCCGCGCTTTAACCTCATACCAGTTAATCAGCGCAAAGGTGACACCCGCATCGTTGAGCGCCAGCCAGGTTCCCCCGCCCGGTTCGGACGGCGCCAGCACGGTACGGCCCGCGACGCTGGTTTCGGCCGGCGGCATGGCGGCGATCCGTGTCCGCTGTTCGTCGCGGTTCATTGCCAGCGCGTACCCGCGCCGGCGTGGCAGGAAGGTCACGGTACACATGCTTCAATCCGCGTCAGGATAGGTCGCGGAAATTTGCGCGTACTCGCGCCACTTTTTCCAGAGGGCCGGAAATGGGGTCGTCCCGCATCCGCGCCGTTGGTTGGCCGCGCCGATGGCGAATACCAAATTCCACTGCCTGAAAAGCGTGCGATAGGCCTGGAGGAGGGAATAGCGCGCGTCGTAAATATTAGCCGCCTCGGCCGCCGCGCCGTTCAGCTCGACAATTTGAAAATTCTTTCCCGCGCGCAAATCTTCCGCGCTCGCATACCGGAGGTCGTAGCGGCCGATAAAAAAGCCGTTCAGTTTCCGGGAGATTTCGTCCAGCCGCGCTTCGAGCGCGGGTGAATTCAGGGCGATTCCGTCGCGGAATATGCAGCCCTGCGCGTGATTGCCGGCCTCGACCAGTCTGAGCGTTTCGCCTGCGCACAGGATTTCGCTTTGCCGCGCCCCCAGCCGGGCCAAATATTTTTCAGCCACAAAACAGGCCCGCGGATCGCGCCAGACCAACTCGGCCACGGTGGATTTTCCGTCGCCGGTTACCGTCGGAAAAAATTTTTCCGTGATGGAAAAGACCCGTCCGCGCGGCTCGTCCGGGAAACGATAATAAAAAACGCCGACTTCCTGGGGACCGACGGCGTAACGCTGGACCAACAGCGGCGCGCCGGTCTGCTCCAAATAGGCCCAAGCCTGGGCTTCGTCCCGGATCAGTTTGACGCCCACGCCACGCTGGCCGACATCCGGTTTCAAGATGAACGGATAGGGGATTTCGCGCCGGACGCAAATTTCGCGAAGCGAAGACAGACGCGCTTCAGGCGTTGCGCCAGCCAGCAGTTCTGCGTCCGCGGTAAATTCCGGGCTGGCGGCCATCAAATCGCGCAGCGTGGCCATTTTGGACTCGCCGACCATGCCGCCGGAAAAAATGCCGGGGTTGGCAGCGGTAGGCAGCATCAAGCCGCGATACTTAAGCGCCAGCCAGCCAGCATGAACCATCACGGGAGGATAAAAGAGCCACGGCGGCCAGAATTCCCAGTGCCGCCAGCGTGCCAGACTCACGGCCCATTTGCGGGCGTCGAAATTCAAGGACGCGCGGCGGAGCAGTTGCAGCGCGGCCAGCAGAAACAAACCCGCACCCAGCAGCAACCAGCCGCCAAATTTGTATTGATGGAGCCATTGGGAAACCTGGGAACCGAATGTCTCAGCGAGCCACAGCACTAGCCAGGTCCAGGTGAACGCCGCCGCGCCGGTGACGAGCAGAAAGCGACCGGCCGGCACGCGCAAAAATCCGGCGGCAAGATACGTAGGCAGCCGCGCACCGGGCACCACGCGGCTGAAAATCAAAACCGGCGTGCCGCGCGCGGCAAACCATTGCTCGCTCCGCGCGACTTGAGCGGAAAATTTTCGGAGCGAGGAGCGCTCAAACCAGGCACGCCCGGCGAAACGCGCCAACGCGTAAAGTCCGGCGTCGCCCAGCCAGATGCCGAGAAAACAAGCGGTGAACGCCGACGGCCAGGAGATTTGCCCGCTCGCCAGCAGCAACCCCGCGCCGACGGCCGCCACGTCTTCCAACACAAAGGTGGCCAGGAAAAATCCGGCCGCTTTCGCGCCGGGCAGCCATTCGGCAATCGCGTCGGGCGACAATTGAAAAACTTCAGTCATTCGTGGGGAGATCCCTTAGACCGCAAACACCGCTGCGTTGCGGCGAGTTTCGGAACCGAATGTCTCATGGTCGAAGTTTCTTCATCTGCCAATCAGGTAGCTTGCGCGGATTCCGCCTGGTGCCGGAGCGTGGAGGCCGCCACGCCAAAGCCCGCCGGCAGTTTCAAATCCATCAGGGCGCCCATCACCCTGATGAGTGCGTAGTGATGCACCGCGTGCGCCACCGCATACATCATTTCACGGCCGACCGTGGAGGACGCCGTCTGCGAACCGCCCGTGGAAAAGCTGGTTTGGCAAGTCACTTTCAGCGGCCGCGAAAGCAGCCGCGGATCAAGCTGCTCAAATCTGTGAAGGAGTTCGCGTGTCGCATTCAAGGCGGCGAACCGGTCGTGCTCGATCACGGTGCCGCGCTCACGGCGGTCGTAATCCAAATCACCGTCGCAGGCGGCAGCCAGCAGGCCGCGAAAATGGTCGAGGCAATGGCGGTAATGGCCGCCGATGCAGGCGTTGAAGACGGCAGACAGCTTGCGCGCGTAGCGTTCCTGACCCAGTTCAGCCAGCAGCGTTTCACCCTGTCGCAACGCGGTGAAGACCGAACCGATCAACTCACTGGCATCCGTGGGCACGTTTGAATTCATGCGCTTTGAGTTTTTAGCCTGCGGGCAAAGCCGAACATTCCATTACGGTGCAGAAGCGCAGCCAAAGCGCAAGTGACAAAAACCGTGATGGCCAGACCAAGCGGCAGCCGGCCGTCACGCCAGACCACCAACTCCAGCCGTGCCCTGGCCGGTTTGGCGTCGGCAAAAAAAAGCAGCCGGATCATGGTCCGAAATCGCCACCGCCGAAAAGCCGAGATGCCGCAACATTCTCGTTTGCGCCGGCGCCGCCATGGCCCGCAGCGCCAACGAGAGGGACGTCAACAGTTTTCAGTTTTCTCATGTGCCAGTTCGTCGCGGGAGGAGCGGCAACCTTACAGGGATTCTGCCGGGCGCGAGCTCACCAACGGTCACGGCTCAAAACTTCAGGGCGATAGCTTGGTTGCGCCGGAATGAGCCTGGCGCCTAGCGGCGGATGAATTATTCATCCCGCTGAATGGAGAATGAGCAACTAACTTGCTACAATCGGCGTCGCTTCAGGACGAGGTCCGGTGCAGAACCAAGGCGTGGTCGGCAGGCAAAAGTAAAGCCAGCCGTGGTCTCCTAATCCCCCTGGTCGCCATGCCAAACGCGGAGGGGTAGGGAATTATTTTTGCCGGTCGCGGCCCTCAACTTTATTGTTGCCGCCAGGGGTCGGGCGATAGGAATTCTCCGAGGCTGGCGCCGTCGGCGCGGTTTTTTCAATGTACCGCGATTCGGACGGCTTCGAGAAAATTGTCGGGGTTTTGACCACCTCCCGCTCGGGCACGGTGACGCGCACGGCCGGAGCCGGCAAATTTCTCGGGGTCAGGGTCTCGCGGGCCGGAGTCCGGCTGGCAGGAGCAGCAACCGGCTCCCGATTTACCGGGGAGGAAGTCGTCCTGGCGGGCGTTTCCCAAGTGGCGCGCTGGTTTCGGAGGTTGCCAACTTCGGCAGTTCGGGCGGTGAACTGCTGGCGTTCGCCAGTGCTGATGCGCTCGAACTTGAGCGGTGTTGACTGCGCGGCGGCATAATGCCTCACCGACTCAACCAAGGGTCGTTCCGGTCGCTGGTCGGAAGGGAGGCGTTTCATTTGCGCCTGCAAATCCGTGTAGTTGCGGGCCGGGCGCAGGTCCCGGTTGGACTGGAGTTGCTTGAACTGCTGCGCCTGATGTCTGGCCCAGTCTCGGTCCGTCCGCCCGAACTGCCATTTGTCATGCACGTAAAGCGGGTCATACCAGGAGTGGAGGCTCTCGCATTTGAACCACGGATAAATGCCCGCGCGTTGGTAGGCGGCGTCGTAGTAATCGCCAAAGCAATAGTGGTTGTAACGCGGGTTGACAAACAGGTTCAGCCGCAACATGCCGAGGTCCACGCAAAGACCGGGACTGAACACGAAGCCCAACCGCACCCGGACGCCCGCCGGGAAAAACACCGGGCTGAACAAAACACCGCGATTGTCGAGGTCGTAGTCCCAGTGGCCGGGGCAAAAAATGAAGCCGCGCGGCGTCCACGCGTAGTGCGAAGGCACCCACACCCAGCCCGCCTGCTGGGCAATCCAGTAGCCGTGACGCTGGATATATCGGCCCTCGCTCCAGTACCAGCAGCCCGGCACCCAGATCTGGTCGGGTTCGGGCGGCGTGCCGACGGCCTCGACTTCAACGGCCGCGGGCGGAGCGGGAAGATAGACAATTTCCTGCTGTGCCTGGGTGCCCAGCGGTTTCCAAAATCCGGAGATCCATTCCCAGCCGTTGTCCAGTTGCAACCAGTGGCCCGGCACCCAGTAGGTGTTCGGCGGCGCGTTGCGCCAACAACCGCTGATCCAGATGAAGTCGTTGCGATCCTCGTCCCAGGCCCAGTAACCCGGCACCCAGACGATGTTGGCACCAGTGGGTTTCTCGGCGGGCGGCATCTCCTGGAGCGACGCTGGCGGCGCTTGCGACAGGATCAGGGGCGCCTGCGGATCGGTGGTTACAGGTTTGGCAAAAGCCTCGTGAACCGGTCCCCGGGTCAGCAGTTCGCTGCCCTCCGGCAGTTCGGCCGCGGGCATGGCGGGCGGCAGCACCGAGTCCGCCGTCTGGGCGAAAATGGTTCGGGTGTCCACCAGCAAGGCCAGTCCGATCGCGAACGTGAGACCCGACAATTTAAGAAGTTTGGTGCTCATGATGATTGATGATATTTGTTGTTCGTTTCAATGCTTCGCAAAGTAAGTTGCGCCGCCCTCTGTTAAGGCCACCGTCTTGGCAGGACACCGCCAACTTAGCGCAAAGGCCGGAAGGCGCAATTCAAAAACCGGACGCCGCGAGTGGATGGGCGAGCGAGTCATAGCAACAAGCAGCAACAGCGCTGCATCGGGTGGTGGAACTTCCGGGCGCAAAAACAATTTTGTGAGTTTCCGCTGATAGGTGCCCCACTCGCAGACTTGAGTTGAAATCCGGGCAACCTGCCGCGCCTCAAACGTCCGCTGAAACATTCACTGGCCGGGCGCAAAAGCCGATGCGGGAGGGAATTCATGGCACTCGTCCAGACACCTGACATTGCCTGCAGCCACCAAGGAGTTAAGGCCAGTCACCCGCCGCTTTTGGTATCGGGTTTGGCCATTAGTTTCTCCGCGTCCAAGAATGGCTTTCCAGAATGCCGGACTGTCGCTGCGAACAAAATCGAGAAAACAGGGCGGTGCCGGCGGATGAAATTTCCGGGAGCAGTTCGACATCGTTCCCGTCTGACTGGACATGGAAACAAATTTGGAATCGGTGAAACTAGGCCGTCACTTCAAACGGGAGGTCGTTATGCAAAAATGCCTTTTTACCATGCTAGTTGTCTTTTTCGGACTCGTTTCAACCACCTGGTCCCATGCCAAATCCCCTGCCCCCGCGTCGTCCGGCGCGCTGGCCATCCGCGAGGTTCACTACGACGCCAAACTCGCCGAGACCGAGGCGCGGTTCACCTTGGACGCGGAGGTCGAAGCGACCACTCCGGGCGAAAGTTTCACGCCGCTGCTCGACGGCGACGTGGCGATTCTGCCCGGCAAGCTGCCCGACCAGTTGAATCTGGTACGCGAAGGCAACCGGTATCTGCTCGTGGCATCACATCCGGGACGGTTCAAACTGCGCGTGGAGTTTGTGGCCAAAATCCAGCCTGACGAGCCGTGGAACCGGGTTTCGTTCACGGGTCCAACCGCGGTGATTGGCTCCGTGTGCGCCCAAGCGCCGGGCGCGGACGTCGGGTTGGAGTTGCTCACCGGCACGGTGCTGGCCGCCAGTCGAACGAACGGCGTCACCCGCGTGGAAGGCTTTCTCGGCGCGGACCCGGCGCTGACGCTGCGCTGGCAAAGCAAGGCTGCGGAGGTTGCGCACAAAGACGTTGTCTCGGCCGAGATGCTGGCCAGCGTGCAGTTGACCCCCGGAGTCGCCAAGTATTCCACGGAATTTCGCGGCGACGTTGTGCAGGGCAAGCTGAAGCAAATCCGGTTTGGCTTGCCGGCCGGCCATTCACTCACGCGCCTGGTCGGCGATCAAATCCGCGACTGGCAGGTCACCACCGAAAACGGCGCGCAAATTCTCGCGGTCGAGTTTCTCGCACCGCTGGAAAAAGCGTTCACGCTCACCCTCCTCTCCGAACAGGCCGTCGAGCCGTCCGCCCAACCGGTGGCGCTGGCCATTCCGCTGCCGCTGGACGTCCAGCGCGCCGCGGGCCAGCTCACGCTGACCGCCGAGGACGTGACCGCCGAAATCAGCGAGGCCGGCGGTTTGCAGCAGATCAACGCGCCCGGCGGCGCGCTCGCGGCGTACCGTTTTTACGGACCGCAATTCCATCTCGCCGCCAAACTGCACCGCATCGAGCCGGCGCTCAGCGCCAGCGACCGCGTCACGGCGCGGCTCGAAGAAACGCGGCTGCTGGTTGCGCACGCGCTCACGCTGACCGTTGAAAAAGCCGGGGTTTACACGGTGGAATTGCAGCCGCAGCCCGATTGCGTCGTCGCCGACGTGCGCGGCGACGGCGTGGACGACTGGAAAATGGCGGACGGAAAATTGCGCGTCAGTTTTTCGGGCCGCCTGCTCGGCACCCGGCAGCTGGACGTGCAACTGGAACAATCACTGAAAAAATTTCCGGAGCACCTTGCGCTGATGCCGTTGCGCGTATGCGGCGCGGCGAAGGAAACCGCCCAGATCGGCGTCGGTTCCGCGCCGGGCATCCGGCTCAAAACCGCCGAGGTGGCCGGCGCGCGGGAAATTCCCGTCACCAAACTTGCCGGGCGCGCGGACGACCTGCTTGCCTACACCGCCGACCAACCCGATTGGAAACTCTCACTCGCCACCGAGCGGCTGGAGGCCCGCGTCGTGGCGGACATTTTCAATCTCGTGACCATTGGTGACGGCATCGTCGGCGGCAGCGCGACAATTCGCTACGGCCTGGTCAACCAGGGTGTGCAGGAGTTTCGCGTAAAAATTCCCGCGCACTGGAAAAACATCGAGTTCACCGGCCCGAACATCCGGCGCAAGGAGCCGGCGGGCGCGGGCGCGGACACCAACTTTGTCTTTTGGACGATTGGGTTGCAGGACAAGGCATGGGATGGCTACACACTCGTGGTCACCTACGATTTTCAATTCGATCCAAAGGGCGCAGTGCTACCGGTCGGCGGCATTCACGTCGTGAACGTCGAACGCGAAACCGGCTCGGTCGCGGTCACGACCGCCGCAAGCCTGAAACTCGATGCGCGGTCGGTGGCTGATCCGCTGCGGCGCGTGGATGAGACGGAATTGGCGGCCAGCGACCGCGCGCTGGTGACGCGCTCCGTGCTCCTCGCCTACCAATACACCGGCGGCCAATACGACCTCAGCATCGAGGCCAAACGCTTTGACGAAGTGCCGGTGCTCGACGCCGTGGCGGATCGCACCCAGTTGACCACGGTGCTCACCGACACGGGCGAAATGCTGACGCAGGCGTCGTTCATGGTGAAAAACAACGACAAACAGTTTCAGAAATTTCAACTGCCCGGCGGCGCGACCTTCTGGAGTGGTTACGTGAACGGCCAGCCGGTCAAAGTCGAGCGCGACGGCGACGCGCTGCTCGTGCCGCTGCCGCGCGAGGCCGACCGCGACCGGGCGTTCGCGGTTGATTTGGTTTACGCCCAGACCAACCGCTTCGCCGGAGCCACGTTGCCGGGTTCGCTGCAACTTGAAGCGCCCAAAACCGACGTGCCCAACACCTACGCCGAATGGCAACTTTACGCGCCCGCCGCCCAACAGCTCTCCGGTTTCGGCGGCAACATGACCGTTGCGCGCGGCACGACTTATGGACTGCGCGACGCCTGGCAGCGGTTCCTGGAATTTTACGGTGATCTGATGCGCGAGGCCGGACCGGGATTGTTCCTGCTGGTCATGCTCGTCGGGCTGATCGCCATCCTCATCGGCTCGGCCATTCGCCGCGGCGTCAGCGGCGTGCTGACCGTGCTGGCAGTGGTTTCAATCATCGCCATTCTGGCGGCGATGCTGCTTCCCTCGCTGGCCAAGTCGAAAGCCAAGGCGCAGCACATCAGCGCGGTCAACAACTTGAAACAAATCGGCCTGGCCGCGCACATTTTTGCCGGCGACAACCACGACCGCTTGCCGGTGTCGTACGAGGAAATGAAAAACGAACTCAACACGGACACGATCACGATTGATCCCAACACCGGCCAGCGTTTTGTCTATGTCGGTGGCGGCCTGAACTTGAACACCTTGAAACCCGACTCCGTGCTCGCCTACTCGCCGGCCGATGACAAAAACGGCCACGCGGTGTTGTTCGCGGACGGCTCTGCGCAAATCGTGACCGGCGCGAAGTTCGACGAGTTGTCCAATCGCGGCCTGCTCCAGTTCAACTCGCCGGAGGAAGTCGCGCACCTCGAACAAAGCGAAGCGGTGCGGCGCTTGCAATTTGCAGCGAAGGAGCCGTCCGCCGCCACGGCTGCGCCTGCGCCTGGGAAGCCGATGGACGGCCTTGCGAGGGCCGTACTCACTCCGGTGCCGTCCGGATTCAGCGGCGGCATTGGCGGCGCCGGCAATCTCGGTTGGAATGGTGCCGTTCCCGCGGGCCTTCCCGCCGCGCCGATGCTGACCGCCGGCCTCCGCTCCATCCGCATTGACATTCCGCGCACCGGACAATTGTTCACGTTCACCAAAGTTTTGAACGTAAGCGGCGAGCCGCTTTCCGTACGGGTTAAAATGATGAGCCGGCACGTTTTCCAGACGGTGCAAATGATCGGCCAGGTCGCGCTCTTCCTCGCCGGACTCGCGCTCGGCGGATGGCAATGGCGCCATTCGCGCAACAGTTTCCTGCTCACGCTGGCGCTGGCACTGATGCTCGGCGCGGTGGGCAGCCTGCTCATCGCCTGGCGGCTGCTGCACGCGGCGCTGATCGCCGGCCTGCCGCTGGCGGTGCTCGCGCTGATCGCTTTTCTGCTCTGGAAATTCTGGCCGAGAAAGTTGCCGACAGCCGCCGTCGCCGACAGCCACTTGCCGCAAACGCCGCCGCTCGCGCCGATGATTATTGCCCTCGTCCTCGCGTCGTTCGCTTTCGCCGACCGGGCCTCCGCGACCCCGGGGGTCACGCCCGCCATCTCGATCCTGACGGCGCAGTATTCCGGCGCGGTCAGCGAGCGCGTGGCGCAGGTGACGGCGACGCTTCAACTCTTGGCCGTCAATGCGGACCGGACAATTCCGCTGTTCGGCGCGGACGTGGCGGTGCAAAGTTATTCGTCCAAGCCCGCCGGCGCGAAACTCGTCCGTTCCGGAGCCGGCGTGGCGGTGGTGCTGCCGCGCCCCGGCGAAACCGCGCTGGAACTGAAACTGCTCGTCAAACTCGGCGGTGACGCGACCCGGAGGCAGTTCGAGCTGGCCATTCCCGCCGCACTGACCACGCGGATGACGCTGGCGATTGACCAGCCGGACGCGGACGTGGATTTTCCCAGCGCCGTTTCCTTCCAGCGCACGACCACCGGCCAGCAAACCCACGTCGACGCGATGATCGGCTCCGGCGAGCGGATTGAACTGGCTTGGACGCCCCGCGTGAAGCGCGCCGCCGAAGTCGCCGCCACGGTTTTTTGCCAGAACAACTCGCTCGTCTCCCTCGGCGGCGGCGCGATCAACGTTCGCGCGGTTTTGGATTATCAAATCACGCAGGGCGAACTGCGCCAGGCGCGCGTGCGTCTGCCGGCCGGCCAGCATTTGCTGCGCGTCGAGGGCGCGGGCATTCGGACATGGGAAATTAAGAACGAAGCCGATACCTCAGTGCTTATGTTGGATTTGAACAAAGACCTTCCGGCGAACTGGCGGCTCACCCTCGAAACGGAACAGGCGCTCGACAAACTGCCGGCGAGTGTGCCGGTGGAAGTGCCGCACGCGCTCGACGTGAAACGCGAGACCGGCCTGGTGGCGCTGCGCGGTACCGAGGAGTTGAACCTCTCGGTCGAGTCGGCCGTGGATTTGCCCCGCGTGGACGCCGACGAATTTGCGCGGGCATCCGGCCTCAAGGCCGACGGCCTGGCGAGCGCGTTCCGTTTTTTGAAACCGGAGTTCGCGCTGCGCGTGCGGGCGGAAACGGTGCGACCGCAGATTGAGGCAGTCGTGCGCGATAATTTCCAACTGAGCACCGAGCAGGCAACGCTGACCGCCACCATTGATTACACGATCAAGCGCGCCGGAGTCTTTGCGCTGAAGGTGTCATTGCCGGAGGATTATCGCGTCGAGCGGATTTCGGGCAGCAACGCGCTTCAATGGACGGAAAATTCCGACGGCGGCAAGCGCGTCCTCGAAATCACCTTGAAGGAGCGCACCAGCGGCGCGTATTCGCTCCAGCTCGAACTGGCCCGCAATTTCAAGGAGCTGCCGAAGTGGTTCGCCGCCGCGGGCGCGCAGCCGCTGGGGGTGACGAAACTCTCCGGATTCGTTTCCGTCTCCGCCGATCCCGGTGTGGCGATCAAGACCGAGGCGTTCGAAGGCCTGACGGAAATCCCCCTGACCGCGCTGCCCGACGCCCGGCAGTTGAGCGGCGCGGGCAGCGTGCTGGCGTATAAATTTATCGCGGCCGACCCGGAGTCCGCGCCGGACTGGAAATTGAGCGTGGCCACGGAAGCCGTCGCGGCCTGGATGCGGGCGGAAATCGTCAACACTTTCATGCTCACGGAATCGCTGGTGAGCGGACGCGCGCTGGTGCGCTACGAAATTCAAAACGCGCCGGTGAAGGAATTGGAAATCCGGGTGCCCGATTCGTTCCGCAACGTCGAAATCTCCGGCCCGAACCTCCGCAGCCGGGATCACACCGGCGGCCTCTGGAAAATCGAATTGCAAAACAAGGTGCGCGGATTTTACACGCTCACGGTGACGTGGGATCAACCGCCCGCGTCGAAAACGAGCCCGCTCGAAATTAAGGGCGTGACCACCGTCGGCGTCGAACGCGAGACCGGAATCCTGGCGGTCATCGCCAGGCCACCGCTGCAGGTCGCGGAAAAAACCGCCGCCGACCTGGTGCGGCTGGACGCGCGAGATCTGCCGGACTGGGCCGGGCGCGCGGACGACGCGGCGCTCGTGTACCGGTATTTGCGCCCCGGCTACCAACTCGCGCTGAATGCCCGACGCTTTGATGAAGCCGAAGTGCTTCAGGCGCTGGTCGAGGACGTGAATCTCACCACGGTGGTTGCGGACGACGGGCAGATGATGACGACGATGTCGCTCGCCGTGCGGAACAACGGCCGGCAACATTTGGAAATCTCGCTGCCGGCGCAGGCGACCAACGTGTGGTCGGCGTTTGTGGACGGACAGGCGGTGCGGCCCAGCTTGCGCGGCGGCAACCTGCTGCTGCCGCTGGCTCGTGCGGATGGCGGCGACGCGCCGGTACGCATCGAGTTGACCTATGTCGGGGCGAGTCCGTTTCCGCAGGGGCGCGGCGCGGTGGAATTGATTTCACCGAAACTCGATGTGCCGTTCAAGAACGCGCGCTGGGAATTGTTCCTGCCGCCGGATTACGCCTACTCGGAATTTGCCGGGACGATGACACGCGAAGCCGCCACCGCGCCGCAGGCCGTGAGTTTTTCTTTTCTCGATTACAGTGAGCGCGAAAAACAGATCCAGACCGTGGCGCAGCAGGCGGTGAAATCCGAGCTGGACGTGGCCAAGAAAAAATTGTCCGAGGGCAACGTGAAGGATGCGGTCGGGAATTATTACCGGGCGCGGAGCCAGTCGGCGGCGGAAGGGGATCGCGACCAGGGGGTGCGACAATTGGGCGACGATTTGCGCAAATTGCAAGGCAGCAATCTGATCAACGCGCAGCAGAATTTCAGTTTCAACAACGGCGGCTCCACGCTGGCGGATCAACCGGCGGCGGGCTATGTCACGGCGCGCTACGACGAAGCCACGGCCGAGGCGCAGTGGACGAAACTGCAGCAGGCGCAGGAACTGGCGGTGGCGAAAGTAAGCCCGCTGCGGGTGAATCTGCCGACGCGCGGATTGCGTCACGCCTTCACGCAGGTGCTGCAAACCGAAGTCGGCAAACCGATGACCATCCGGCTCCAGGCGGTAAGCACCAGAAACACTGGATGGGTAAAACCGATCGCAACGGCACTGCTTGTGTTCGGAGGATTGTGGGCCGGGATGACTTTGGTTCTCGGCGCGAATCGCCGGTTGGCGCTTTGAGCCGGAACACCAACAGATCAAAATCATAGTTGTGCGCAGAATCACTTTTGCGGGAAACCGTCCACCGCGCGCAGGGGAAAGGTCCGCTCAAAGCAACTGCGGCACTCGATCGGCGAATCGTCAAGGAATTGCGCCAGTCGCTGGCGCCTACGGCAGTTGCACGCAGCGATAGAAGTGCTGGCTGAAATTGGTGATTGCGGCATCGAAGACGGTGAAGGCGTTCGTCGTGCAAACGTTTGTGCTGATCGCAGTCCAATTGGCTAGATCCGGAGAAGCTTGCACGACGTTGGTTTTGCCAGGAACCACGCCATTGACGGTTAGTTGCAAGCAGTTTCCCGGTGTCGCCAGGCTCGCACCAATCGTGAAGCCGGTGAACAGATCGGACAAGTCCGTGGCGTTGGCCGCATCGGCCAGCCAAGGCCTCACGCCGAAAATTTCCTGCATGCTGCGCACGAAAGAGCTGTGCGTGTAATTAAGATTGTTGAAATAGCCCCCCCCGCGCGCCAGTGGCGAAAGCAAAATCATACCGATGGGTGCCGCCGTGCCCACACCTTCATCCCAAGTGATGAACAAGGCGCCGCAGTTGGACCAGGCAGCGGAAGCGAGAATCTGGGGAACCTGCGCCGCCAGCCAAGTGTCGGACTGGAGCACCGGATCGTAGAATGGTGCGCAGGAATTGTGGCCGTCGTTGCACACGTTGGGCGTGATGAAATTGTAGCGGGCGACGGTGTTGTTCGCAAGGTCGGTGGCCAGCTCACCAAAGGGCCGAATGTGGGCAATGCCGTAGGCGCAGTTGGGATCGTTGGTGCCGGTGACATCGTCAAAATAGACAAAAGGATTGTGGCGGGGCACGTAGGCATTGGTGGAGGTAAGTGGCACGTACATGCCGTTGATATCCTCTTCATAAGCTTTCCAGGAAATGCCGGCATTCCGAAGCAGGGTTACCAGATGATTAGTGGCCGACAAATGATCCACGGACGGATCGCTGTCATTCCCGACGCCGAAATTCGTGCCCGCCTCGAGCCAGAGGTAGTTCGGCAAACTGGGATGCAGCGGCGTGAAATACTGTTCGCAGTGCGATGCTTGCGGCAGCAATGTGCCGTTCAAGTAGGGGGCGCTGGCGCTGCCTTTGATGCTCGACCAGTTATGATTTTCAAAAACGATCACAAAGACCGTTTGGATGGGCGGGAAGGTACCGGCCACCGCACCGGCAGCCGCCAAAAAAAAGAGAAAAACAGTCGCGTGAGCCAGTATTCTCCGCCTCAAACAAGCGGACGGTTGAAGTCCAGCGGACCCGCGGCGGTTTCCCGTCGGAAACCGCTCCGCCTGCCGAACGCGATCAGGGAGTTGGGAGAGGAACCGTTTCATGTGATCAAAATATCACACAGCATTTCTTATTGCAAATTTGATTATCATCAGTTATTGTTTTCCTCATTGAGGTGGCAATTGTCCGGCGGCCACGCAGGCAACAAGCCCAGCGCGGTTTAAACGGCAGCGCCGGCAACGCCGTCACACGACCGGTTGAGGGAGCTTTGAGGTTGGGAAACTTAGCTTTTCCAGCACGGTGGTTTGGGGAGCCTCGGCTTCCGAACCAGCCAAGGTGCCGGCCCAGTGATGGAGCGAAGTGCTTATGAGAAAGCTTCTCAGTTTTTGGTTGGCAGGAACCGTGGCTTTCGCAGCGAACGCCGAAACGCTCATCAACACCAACGCCAACTGGCGGTACCTTACGGGCCTGACCGAAGCCTCCCAGCCGGACCCCACAGCTTGGCGTGGGCTGGGATTCGACGACACTTGGTGGACCAACGGAATGGCGCCGTTCTACTTCGGCACCAACTTCATTGGCCAAACGGCGCTGGCCGACATGCCGGGTAATTACACCTGCGTTTTCCTGCGCAAGTATTTCTTCGTCACCAACGCCGCCGCCATCGCGCAGTTGCAGCTCAACGTCCGGTGCAACGACGGCTTCATCGCCTGGATTAATTGGAATGAAGTCGCCCGTTTCAACCTGCCCACCGGCAGCGTGGCTTTTACCGGCACCGCCTCCGGCGAGCTGTCTGGAATCGGACCCGCACAGATGTTCACTTCCAGCAATCCGAAAGATTATTTGTTTCCCGGCACAAACATTCTGGCGGTGCAAGCCTTCAGCGCGGGGCTGACCAACGACGCCGATTTTTTCATTGATTTGTCGCTGACCTCCATGCCGGACACGACGCCTCCCACGGCGGTAACAACGCCCGCCGACGGCGCCACCGTCAGCGACTTGTCCACTTTGGAAGTGGATTTCAGCAAGCCGGTGACCGGCGTGGACGCCACCAACCTGCTCATCAACGGCAGCGCCTCGGCGATCTTGATCCCGCTGGACGGTTGGCAGTACCTGTTTCAATTTTCCGCACCGCCCACCGGCACGGTGCAGGTCGCCTGGGCCACGAACCAGAGCATCACCGATCTTGCCGGCAATCCCTTCGCGGGGGGAAGCTGGTATTACAACTTGACACCTGCGCCGCCGCCTCAGATTTCCGAGTTCATGGCGGCAAATCAATCGACGCTCAAGGATGAGGATGGCGATTCCTCGGATTGGATCGAACTGTTCAATCCGTCCTCGCAAGCCGTCAACCTCGCCGGATGGGCCTTGACCGACGATCCGACCAATCTGATGGCATGGACTTTTCCGGATTTCGTGCTGCAACCGGAAAGTTACCTCGTGGTTTTTGCCTCCGGAAAAAACCGCACGAACGTAACGGCAGAGCTGCATACCAACTTCAAGTTGTCCGCCAGCGGCGAGTTTCTCGCGCTGGTGGACCCGGCAACCAATCTCGTGTCCGCGTTCACGCCAATGTTTCCACCGCAAACCTCAGATGTGTCGTACGGCCGTGACCCGATTTCGCCGGATTTGACGGGCTATTTCACCGTGCCGACGCCCGGCAAGCCGAACCTCGCGCCCGGCGCTTTCAACTCGGCGCCGGTGCTGTGTTCGCGGTTGGGCGGGACGTTCGTCAGTCCGTTCAGCCTGCAACTCGCGGTGGCGTCCTCCAACGCGGTGATTCATTTCACGCAGGACGGCAGCCTGCCCACCGACGCCTCGCCGCTGTACATGGCATCGCTGCTCATCACCAACTCGGTGCAAATCCGCGCGCGGAGTTTTACGCCGGGCCTGCTGCCAGGTCCAATCACCAACTTCAGCCTGGTGCAACTTGATCCCGGCATGGTGTCGCGGACGGCCGACCTACCATTGATTATTCTCTGCAATTTTGGCGCAGGCACGGTGCCGGCCAGTGATTCGCAATCGGCCAACCTCTCCTTTTACGAACCGCAGAACGGCATCACCTCGCTCACCAACGCGCCGACGTTGAGCGTCCGTGCCGGCGTTCACGCGCGCGGTTCCAGCACACTCGGTCTGCCCGATCAAAGCTGGGCCGTCGAATTCTGGAATGATTTGAACGGCGACCAGAATTATTCGCCGCTCGGTCTGCCGGCGGAATCGGACTGGGTGCTGTACTCGCCGGACTTTTATGAGCCGGTGATGATTCATAATCCGCTGATTTATCAGTTGAGCAACGAAATCGGACGCTACGCTCCGCGGACCCGTTTGGCCGCCCTCTATCTGAACACTTCGGGCAAGGCAGTTTCCGAAGCGGACTACAACGGGATTTACGTGTTGGAGGAGAAAATCAAAATCGGCAAGAACCGCGTCAGCATCGTCAAACTGAACGAGACCGACAACTCGCCAACCAGCGTCACCGGCGGTTATTTGGTGAAGGTGGACCGTCTGGACCTGGGCGATTACGGTTTCGTCGCCGCCGATCAAACCAACGCCTACGTGAATCCCGACGAGAGCGACATCAACACGCCGCAGCGCGCCCCGCAAAAGCAATACCTGCAAAATTATCTGGATGCGTTCGGCGCGGCGCTCTCCGGCACCAACTATCTGGATCCCACCAACGGTTACCGCGCCTTCGTGGACGTGGCCTCCTGGATTGACTACCACATCCTCAACGTGATGACGTTCAACGTGGACGCACTGCGCCTGAGCGCGTTTTTTTCCAAGGACCGCAACGGCAAGCTGGTGTTCGGCCCGATTTGGGACTTCGACCGTTCGCAAGGCTCGAACGACAGCCGCGATTACTGGCCGCGGATCTGGTGTTCGCCGCTGGGTACGGATTATTTCAATTACTCCTGGTGGGGCCGGCTGTTCACCGACCCGGATTTCTGGCAGGCTTGGATCGACCGCTACCAGGATCTGCGCGCCGGCGCGCTTTCCACCAACCACATTTTCGCGGATATTGACGTGCTGGCGAACCAGTTGCGCGCCGAGCAGGTGCGCGAAGCGGCGCGCTGGCCGTCCTGGAACGCCGCGCCCTACCAGGACCGCGTGGATTTTCTCAAGCAATGGTACGCCGACCGGCTCGATTTCATGGACACCAATTTTCTCGCGCGTCCGGTGTGCAATCAAAATGGCGGTGGTGTGCCGCCTGGTTTTCTGCTAACACTGACGAGCCCCAACGGAGCAGCGGTTTATTACACCACCAACGGCGCCGATCCGCGTCTGCCGAACGGCGGTATTGATGGAAACGCGCAAAGGTTTTCCGGTCCGGTCATTTTGCAGACCAATGCCATCATTCTCGCCCGCGCTTACGACCTCACGCACAGCAACCTGACCGGTCCGCTAAATCCCCCGCTCTCCAGTCCGTGGTCCGGCTTGTTCTCCAATGCGTTTCAGACCGTGACCGCCCCGGTTGTCACGCAAAGTCCGCTGAGTGTCTTCGCCTATGTCGGCCAGGCCCCGGCTTTCACCGTCGCGGCCAACGGCAGTCCCCCGCCCGTTTTTCAATGGCAGTTCAACGGCGCTGATCTCGACAGCCAGACGAACACCCAACTCATTTTGACCAATGTTCAGCTCAGCCAGTCCGGTCCGTACAGCGTGGTGATCAGCAATTCCGCCGGCAGCATCAACCTTCCGTTCACGCTCACCGTCACCACCAAACCACGACTGGTCATCACCGAAGTCATGTCCAGCGAAGCCAGGAATACTCAAGGCTCGACACTCGATCACATGGACTGGTGGGAACTGACTGATCTCGACACCTTTGCCGTCAACCTGCGCGGCTTCCGCCTCGACGATAGTTCCGCCTCGCTGATCTACGCGTTCACTTTTACCAACGATGTGATGATCCAGCCCGGCGAATCCGTCGTGTTCGTGGAAGACATGTCGGCCGACGCCTTCCGCACTTGGTGGGGTGCCGCTGCGCTGCCGCCCGGTTTGAAAATCCTCACCTACAACGGCAGCGGCCTTGGCCTAGACAATGCCGGTGACGCCGTCAATCTCTGGAACGCGGTCGCCACGTCCGACACCGACAAAGTCGCCAGCGTCACTTTCGGCACGGCCACGCGCGGCATAACCTTCGGCTACAACGCCAGCACCGGCACGTTTGGCGGATTGAGCGTGGCTGGCCAGAACGGCGCGTTCGTCGCCGCCGTCAATGGCGACGTCGGTTCGCCGGGCACGATCGTGAACCTTCCGAAGTTTACTGGTTTCATCCGCACGAATGGCCAGTTCAAGCTGACGGTCTTCACCCAGCCGTTGCGCAACTATGAAATTCAATTCAAGAATTCCTTGAACGAACCAGTGTGGCAGACGCTCACCAATGTCACGTCCGCTCCCAATCCATTCATCTGCACGGATCCCCTAAACAGCACCAATGCCGCCCGTTTCTATCGCGCTGTAATGGTTCAGTAATTTCGACTGATCCGCTCCGGCGACAGGACTGCCGGCGGATCCTTCACGAATCGCGTTCGGCGAATTGTCGGCCGTGCTGACGTTGGTTCTGCGCGTGGATTGCCCGGTGGCCAGGGAATCCAAACGTCGCAACCCGCTAACAGAATTCGAACTTCGTCTACCGCGCGGACCTCGGGAGCTAGTTGCGATCATTACTGGTGCGGTCAGAATTAGGGAATTAGCCGGCTCGGTAAACCCGGCAAAAGAAATTGGCGGCGCTCGGCTGGGTCCCGCGACAGAGTTTCGAACCGTGCTCAGGAACTGGCGCTGGCATAGCGGCGCAACGCCACGTGCCAGACCAGGGAGGAAACCAGAAAACACGCACCGCCCATGGCGAGGAGGAGGAAGATTTCGGCGGGGGACGCGAGTTTGGCGCCGAGCACTTTCACCGGCACGCTGGCGACGAGCAGCATGGGAATCACCAGTGTGAACAGCACGCGCGTGGCACCCCGAAAGGCCACATCGGGAATGCGCGCGATGCTGAAGAGATTGTAGTACGCCATCACCAACCCTTGCGCCCGCACGGTCCAGAAACTGATCGTCGCCATCAGGAACATGAGTGAGTAGTGGATGAGCACGCTGACGAGACAGAGCAGGCCGAAACCGGCGATCTGCGCGACGGTGGGCGTGAGATGAAGTTGGGCCGCAGCGTAGATCATCACCGCCAGGCCGGAGGCGGCACCGATGAAACCACCGAGGTCAACGAAACGCGCCGAGACGAGAAAGCGTGTGTTGACGGGAAACAGGAGCAGAAAATCCATGCGTCCGGTATGCACGAGGTCAGAGAGTTGGGCGCAGTTGGTGAGCAGCAGCGCTTGGAAAAGTTGTTGGATGAAGTGGCTCGCGCCGATCAGCATGACGACCTGCCATTTCGTCCAGTCACCGATGCTGTCGGTGTGCTGGTAAATAACCGCGTTGAAACCGAGTTGCAGCGCGAACCAGAGCAACTCAACAAACAGCCAGAGAATGAAGTTGGCTTGAAAACTCATCTCCCGCACGACGGCCGTGCGCCAAAGCGAGCCGTAGAGACCAGCATAGCGGCGCAGGCGCAGCGGTTCGGATGTGGTGGATGGCTGGGGTGTCATGGATTCATCCCCCGACCACCGTGTAGCTCCGCAGGCCACGCTGCCAAACCAGCCGGGCGGCGGCATAGAGCGCCACGACCCAGAAGCTTTGCAGCAGGAATCCTTGCGCCAAGGCGACTCCCGTGACTTTGCCGAGGTAAATGCTTACCGGAAAAAACGTGCCGTACGGGAATGGCGTCCACATCATGGCCTGCGCCAGCCAATGCGGCAGGATGTCCAGCGGAAACATCTGGCCGCTGGCCAGCCGCTCGCAGGCCAGCAGGATGAACGTGAACGAGGAAATTTCCAAAACCCAGAACGCCAGCATCGCGATCAGGTAGGAGAGAAAAAATTGCAGCACGGCGGAGAACACGAGGGAGATCAGGAAAACGACCAACGCCGTGGCGTTGACCGGTGGGACCAGAAATTCCCTTTGCCAGAGCACGAAGACGCCGACCGGCACCAGCGCGGCGAGCACGTAAACTGCGCGCCCGGAAAAAAACAGGCAAAGCCGGTAATGCAGGTAATCCATCGGCCGGATCAGGAACTGGCCGATCGCGCCGTCCTTGATGTCGGCGGCAATCTGCCAATCATCCTCGGTGACGGAAGTGGAGGCCTCCACGATGGTGACGAGCAGGTAATACGACAGCATTTGCGCCAGCGTGTAACCGGCGACTTCGGCAGGCTTGCCGGCGTAAATCGCCCGCCAGAGCGCCATCGTGGCAAAGAGCGGGATGAGATTGAAAAAAGCGCGGCAGAAAAAGTTCACCCGGTACACCAGTGTGTTCTGGATGCCCATGGTGATGATGTGGCCGTAGGTTTTCACGCCGCTACCAACTCCGGCATCGGCGGCTTGTGGTATTGGAAGGTCGTGTCGCCCCCCGGCCGGCCCGCGAAGATGTTGCGGATCACGTCCTCCACGGAAATGTCCTTGATCGCCAGATCGTCCACCGGGAGCCGTTCCAACAAGACTTTGCAAACGGAAATGACCTCGGCGCGGGGCACCTTGAGCCGAATGCGTTCCGCGTTGTGCTCCAAGACCTTGCCGAACGCCGAAAGATCACCCACCGGCGCGGCGCCGGTTTTCAGTTCGAAGGTGAGCAACTTGGCACTGGCGTACCGCTCCATCACTTCCTCCAGCGCGCCGTCGAAAAAGATTGAACCCTTGTCAATGATCACCACGCGCTTGCAGAGCGCTTCGATGTCGGACATGTAGTGGCTCGTGAGCAAAATGGTGGTGCGGTGCGTCTGGTTGTAGGCGCGGAGAAATTCGCGCACGGTCTTTTGCGCCACCACGTCCAGGCCAATGGTCGGCTCGTCGAGAAACAGCACGCGCGGCTGGTGCAGCAGTGCGGCGATGAGTTCCATCTTCATCCGTTCGCCGAGCGACAACTCGCGCACCATCACATCAAGCTTCTCCGTGACGCGGAGCAGTTCGGTGAGTTCGCCCACGCGGCGTTCAAAGTCAGGGCGCGGGATGCCGTAAATGCGGCCGTTGAGTTCGAGCGACTCCCGTGCGGGGAGATCCCACCAAAGCTGGTTCTTCTGACCGAGCAACAGCGCGAACTGCCGGCGGTATTCAATGGGCCGTTCCCACGGCGTGTAGCCAAGCACCGAAGCGGACCCGCTGGAAGGATGCAGCAGGCCGGAAAGCATCTTGAGCGTGGTGGTCTTGCCCGCGCCGTTCGGACCCAGGAAACCGACAAACTCGCCCTCCTCGACCGTGAAACTGATGTCCTGCACGGCGGCGGTTTGTTCGTATTCGCGGTGGAACAGTCCGCGCACCGCGCCGATCAAACCCGGTTTCTTTTTGTAGGTGCGAAATACGCGGGTGAGATCCTGGACCTGAATGATGGGGCCGTGGTTCATGCTTTGGCTTAATTTCAAAATGGCCGAAATCGGCTCATGTCGGAGGCTGGGCTGCGCCCAACGCCCAAACGAACGAGCGGGCGGCCCGGACATCGGGCCGCGCGGCGGTTTGCAGCCGACAAGGTTGTGTGCACATGCGTATCGCCTCAGGCAGCGACAGCTTCTTATCGGCGAATCTTCGAAAAGGTTAAGGCTGAAACGCGGCGGTTCCCTGGCGCCGCTGATGCCGCATGCAATGGGTCGGAAACGAAAGTGCAGGTTGCGGGCGGCTGGAGCACAGAGTTTGCGCCGCATCGCCAGACTAATTGTTGGAGCGGGTGTCCAAAACGAACACACCGTTTATCTCAAAAACGGCAGCCGCGTGACGACCGTGCGCCACAGCGGAGGCCAGTCTGTGCGGCCAGCCGGGCAGGCCATTCGCTGGCATCATTCCGGCTAAAGGCGCGCCTTGGATTCGACGATGAATCTATTGATGAAGATGATTCTGCTCCAAACTGGTAAAGGCCGGCGGCCAAGGTGCCGCCGCCCAACTCGTCTGCCCGCCCGCTCCGGAAACGCCACTCGCCAATGAAAGTGGAACTTCCATTGGGCGACCAAGAGATGCTCGCGACGCAGTTGGTGGACAACGCCGGGTGTCGCGAATTGGTGGTGCCGCTCAACGATTGGGAAAACCTGATCTTCGGACCGGACTTCACCTGCAACACGGAGCAGATTCAACCGTGGGTTCATTCCGGCTGCCTGTTTTATTCGGCCGTCACCGGCGAAGCCGTCGCCGGCCATCGCCGGATCCTGTCTGCGCTGTCCGTGTTCATCACCACCGCTGCGGCGCGTGACCGGATGCTGCTGGGGGAAATCGCCGATTTTGAAATGGAGCCTTGGACGCCGCAGGAGGGCGGCCAGCCCTCGCTTTATCTCTCCTCGGTCGTCAGCGTCGCGCCACACCATCTGACGGCCATGTATGGCAGTTTGGTGCGCGATGTGGTGCAATTCCGAGATGCCCACGGACTGACGTTTCACAGCGGTTTTGCCATCGCCACCGGTGCCGCCGGCCGGCACCACATGGCCAAAAACGGCTTTCGGTTGCTGGAGGGTTTCAAGTATCGCGATTCTTACGATTTAATGGTGATTGACGCCTACACCGCCCGGACGCCGTTCTGGACGGAGTTGCTCCACGATGACACCACTTTTCTGAGCCGGGCCAGTGCGAACCAAGCAGTCTCAGCCTCCACCTTACCGGTGGAAGGCCGCGATCCGGCTGGGGAAGCGACCGCTGCCCAGTCCGCCAACCGGCTTGCCCTCCTGGAGGAGGCGGAATCCTGGGAACGCCGAATCGCAGGCAGCGCCCGGGAAGTGGAGAAGCGGTTGACCAAGTCAAAAATCAATCGCCTGCAAGGAAGACAAGATGTATGAATTTCCAAGGATATCTCTCAAATCAACGCGCAAAAACCTGGAGCTCCGCGCCGACGTGCCGAGGCCACGCCCGAAAGGGTTTGGCGGCAGCGCCCTTGGCTGAGTCTTTCGCGGCGCAACTAGCTTTCCGCTGCACGCGCACACTTTCGATTGCGCTGGCGACCAGCGGGAGCTTGTTGCTCGGCACTTGTGTGCGCGCCCAAGATGCAGGTGCCTCACAAGAAGTCGCCATGTCGTTTGGCACCAGCCCGGTCGCGTCCGCGCCGGCGCCGGTTGATAAAAGCAAATACACGCTGTTCAACCCCACGCCGCAAAAAGATTTGCGCGACATCAACGCGCTTTACAACGGCCCCTACACGGTGGATGCCGGCCATGTCCAAATCGAGCATGTGCCCGTGCTTTACGCGTACGATCACAATGCGGGTTCCGGCGGGAACACGACCGCGACTTTTCTTCAGCTTGGCGCCACCACGTTTCGCCTGGGTCTGCTCAACAATCTGGATTTGGGAGCGACCATCGCGCCGCGCCTTGAATTCCGCTCCCACGATCGGATGACCGGCGTGACCACGACCCAACGAGGCCTGGGCGATCTCACCCTCCGCACCAAGCTCAACTTTTGGGGCGATGACGTCGGCTCGACGGCGTTGGGGTTGGTTTCATTTTTGAAGGTTCCGATCAACCAGGGCGGGGTGGGCAATCCTTACTTTGAAGGCGGGATGGGCCTGCCGCTGGCGGTGGAACTGCCAAAGGGTTGGTGGCTGGGCGTCACGCCGGAGTTGCACATCTTCCATGATATCAACGGCGGCAACGGATACCATCTGGACTTTTTCAGCACCGTGTTCTTCTGGCACAAGATCTACGGCAATCTTTCCGGCTACGTCGAATCGTCCAACTGGGCCAGCGCCGAGCACGGCTCCGCGTGGATCAGCACCGTGGACGTGGGGTTGACTTACGTCTGGGGCGTTCACCTGCAACTCGACGCCGGCGCCTTCATCGGCGCCAGCCATGCGGCCAACGACATCGCTCCGTTTCTCGGGGTTTCATACCGGTTTTGACACAACTTTCCGATGGACAACACCGGCCACATGCCTGGGTTAGCCACCGAAATGCCGCCACCATTCTGAAGGCCGGGTTTAACCATCAAACCGGCTGCCCCGGACTTCCAAAAAATTCAACCCGGAAGCCGGTTTTCCGGCTTCCGGGTTTTCATTTCTACTGCCAGGTTAACAAAGGATAAGAAACCCTGACGGAAGAAATCATTTGGCCAGGACCGCGGGCGCGGGAGTCGGCGTCGGCTTGACGTTGCCGCCCACAGTGCCGGGGGCGCGGCGTGGCTGGAACCCGATCTTGGCCAGCTCCGCCGTCTGGTC
>Ga0209698_10000055_pt1 | contig 96777 bp, 89 predicted proteins | sample LitLauG_LLR_2012_FD_187203 | JGI IMG/M metagenome (GOLD analysis project Ga0209698, IMG submission 187203) | Freshwater sediment microbial communities from Pennsylvania, USA - Little Laurel Run_MetaG_LLR_2012 (SPAdes) (version 2) | ecosystem: Environmental > Aquatic > Freshwater > Creek >... | reverse complement strand
CCGGAACGTTCGTCAGGTACGCGCTGCGCACGGCGTAGCCCGCGCGCACGGTCACGAACGGCGCGACGCGCCGTTCGCCCGCAATTTCCAGGCCCTGGTAGATCGCGTCGCCCGCGTTGATCGGGTAACTCAACGGACACGCGCTGCCGTCGCCGCCGGAAGCCGTCGCGCCGCAGTTGGGATCGAGCGGCGGCAAGTAGATCGACGCCGGCGTGCGCAGGTTGACGCGGTAGAAGTCGACGGAAAGATCCGTGCGATGCGGCCCCGTCTCGAAGAGGTGCTCGACGCCGAGGCTGTACTCCGTGGCGTGATCGGGCTTCAGATTCGGATTGCCGACGGAGACGTAGCCGCCGACCGCCTGCGGGAGCACCGGCGGCACGTAGAGTTCGGGCAGCTGCGGTGCCTGGAACGTGGAACCGAGCGAGAAGCGGACGATCGAGCGCGCGTCGGGCGCGTACGTGACGCCGAAACGCGGATCGAGACTCGTGCCGAACGTCGAATAATCGCTGTAATAACCGGCCGCGGTGAGGTGCAGCTTGGCGTCGGCGTCGTAGGTGTAGCGTAGAACGGCGGCGCGCTGCGTCTGCCCGAGCCCGAGCGTCGTGACCGCCGGACCCACTGCAGCGGCCGCGTCGTCGGCCAACGTCACCCGGGCGACGTCGAACGGGACGACGCGCCGCGCGATCGACTGATCGTTGACGACGCCAGACAAGAAGTCCGTCTGCAGGTTTTCGTTGCGCACGTCGTACTGCAACGTGAGGTTCGCATTGGAGAATTGCCGGCTGATCTCGAGCGTTTCGTCGTCGACGAGGTCGCGATCGTCGTAGAGATAGGGCGACGTCTGCGCGCCGGGGCCGGTGACCGATTGCGAGACGAGCGACGTGTAGTGCCGGTAGAGCAGGCTCGTCGGCACCAGCCCGTCGGCATTCGGAGCGCCGAGCGGCACCCGCACGTCGATGCCGTAGCCGGCGTTGTGCGCTTGCAGCGCGGTGCCTTCGAGGCCGTCCACCACCGGCAGCGTCGAGCCGGGCGGCGGCGTCGCGCTGCCGGGCGCGGGCACCGAACTCAGGCCCGCGGAGAGGTCGCGAAACTGGCTCTGCGTGCGGAACGACAACTCGGCGTAGCCGTCGCCGCCGCGGCCGAACGCGTACCGCACCTTGCCGAGCGCGGTCGAGGCGTCGAGCGCACTGCCGACCTGCGCCGCGCCGCCGGCCGACGCGTCGAAGACGGTTTCGTTCGTTTCGCCCGCGGTCGTGGTGCGGTGAAGCGACAACGCGTAGCCGAGCCGGTCGTAGGAACCCGTCGACTGCAGCGTCGTTCCGAACGACGAGAATGAGCCCGCGCTCAAGCGAAGCAGGCCGTGCGGGTTCGCGGTCGGATCGAGCGTGCGCACGTTGATCGCACCGTCGATCGTGTCGGGGCCGACCAACGACGACGGCGAGATTCCCTTGACCAACTCGATCGTGCCGTAGTCGGCCGGGTCGAGCAGCGAGAAGTCGAAGTCGCCCGTGTTGCCGCTATTGACTTGGTGGCCGTCGACGTCGACCAGCGTTTCGGTAGGATCGGGCCCGCGCAGCGCGACCGACGTCGGCAAGATCGAACTTCCCCCGAGCGGACGAACGAGCGTCGTCGATATGTCGTCCTGCAGCACGTCGGCCACGCTCGTGTAGCCCCACGCCGCGTACCGTTGCGCGTCGAGCGCGTCGCTCGGCGCGGAGGAGGTCGAGAGCGCGCCGCCCGTCGACTGCACGCGACCGATGGTCGCAAGCGATGATGACGAGCGCACGAGCGACAGCGCGACCTCGGTCGATTGCGCCGCCCGCACGCCGATCGTCTGGTTGCCGAGCGCATCGTATCCGAGCGCGCCGGCGCGCAACTCGTAATTTCCCTCGGGTAGATCGGCGAGCGCGAAACGGCCGTTGCGGTCGGTGCGCGCGACGCGCTCGCCGCCGGAACCGCGCACGGTGACGACGGCGCCCGCGATCGGTTTTCCGTCGCCGCTGGCAACGACGCCGGCGAGGCTTCCGGTCGCCCCCGCCTCGGCCCAGGCCGGTACGGCGCACGCGAAAACGAAGGCGCACGTGAGAAACGCGGCGCGGCTCCAGGCGCGCCAAACGGTCGACGGCATCAGAAACTCCACTCGGAAGGTCCACGCCCGAAGGCGTGGCGGTAGGCGTTACGGTCGCTTACGCGACGGAATGCGCGAAACCGGAACCGGGTGGACCGCGCCTACTCGCGTTCGATGCAAGCAGCGCCGTGCGCAGCGCGAGCCGCGGCGCGCGCGGCCCGCGCCCGCGGCTGAGATTCGAGGCCGTGCCGCGCGCGCGACGCAAGAGAATCGAGCAGGCCACCGCCACTATCGCCCGGCACGACCCGAGCAGCGCGGCGAGCAGCGCTCGCACGCCGAGCGCGACGGCGGCGGCGATCGGCAACGTGACGACGAGCGCCAAGACGGCGGAACCGCCCAGCAGGTCGGATGCGTCGTCGATGCGCCCGTTTTGCAACAGCGTATCGAGCGCTTCCATGGCCATTAAGAGCGGCACGGTCGCGAGGGCGATGCCCGAAGCGAATCGCACCAAGCCCGTGCCGGAGATGCTCGCGAGCAACGTGCGAACGCGCGCACGGCCGGCGCGCCGCTCGACGAACGCGCTCGCCAAAGCGCACGCGCCGAGCGCGAGCGCGGTCAGGACCGCCACCGCGGCGGTCAGCGAGCGCGATCCGTGCGCGACGTCGTCGTACGCGTCGTGCGGGAGAACGTAATCGCCGATCGCGTCGATCGCAAGATGCGCGAGCGTCGCCGCGATACATGCGGCGAACAGCGCGGCAATCCACGCAAACAGTCGCGGCGACCGAACGTCCCGGGGACTCATGACGGTCGGGCACTTTGCTGCACGCCGGGGCGGACACCTGTCCCCGGGGACCTCCCTTGCGCACGATTTAACGAAAGCGCTCCCTGAAGCGCTCGGGTCCTTAACGATTGATAAGCGGTGTTTAAGCAGCAAACGAGGGCCGCTCCCCGTCAGCTGCCAATGTCGGCCCATGAGCGCACGCGCCACCGTCCGCACGGCGACGGTCCTCCTCCTCACCGGGATCGGGATGGTCAACGCCGCGACGGACATGTTGCTGCCATGGCATCCCTTCGCCGACTACGGTTTCTCGGCCACGAACCGCGGCTACGTCACGGCGGTGCGCCCCGCCGCCGCGGCGGCCGGACTGCGCCTCGGAGATCGCATCGACGTCGGCCGGCTGACGCCCGCCGGACGGATGCTCGTGAGTTACCTCGCGACCGCGCCCCCCGGGAGCCGCCTGCAACTTCCGCTCGTCTCGGGACGCACCGTTACCGTCACCTCGGTCGTCCGGACGCGCTCGCTCGCCGACAACCTTTCCGATTGGCTCTCGAACGTCGCGGTCTTGCTGTATGCGTTCATCGCCGCGCTGCTCGTGCTTCTGCGTCCGAGTCCGGCGACGTGGGCGTTCTACGTCTTCTCGTTGACGAGTTTCTCGGGCGGCACGTTGATCTCGGAGTTCGCACCGTTCCCGCTGCTCTTCGGCCTGTCGTTATATTACGCGGCGAGCGCCGCGGCGTCGGTCGCGGCGCTGGTGTCGTTCGCGCTTCGTTTTCCCGGCGTGAAGCTGGGCGCGGCGGCGGCGGCGATCGAACGCGTCGCGCTCTTTGCCTTGGCTCCGATTTTTACGGCGTGCGTCGTCGGCAAGTTCGCGCTCTACGTCCTGGCCGGCGCCGTCGCTCCCAATTGGTTCGCAGCCGCGATCGTCGCCTGGTTTTTCGGCGGCACCGCATTCGGCGTGATCGTCCTCATCGCTCGCTACAGCACGGCCGAGCGGAGCGTGCGCAACCAGCTGCAGTGGGTGGTCATCGCGTTCGCCGTCGCGTTCTTGCCGCGCCTCGCGATTCGATTTACGGAGACCAATCTCGGTCTCTTCCCGCCGCTGTGGGTCGTAAACGTCGCCGACGCGTGGACCGTGCTCGCGCCGCTCGCCGTCGCGTACACGGTGCTGAGGCATCGCCTCTTCGACATCCGCTTCGTCGTCAGCCGCGCCCTGATCTACGCCTCGATCACGGCGCTAGCGGGCGGCACGCTCGCGTCGCTCGATTGGGCGTTCGGCCGCTGGCTTTCGGAATGGCGCTTCGCGCTGGCCGCGGAGTTGGCGCTCACCCTGGCGATCGGCGCGGTGTTCGGCAGCGTGCACCGGCGCGTCGAACGCGCGCTCAACGCCGTGATCTTCCGCTCGCAGACGCTCGCGCTCGACGCGCTGCGGCGCTTCGCGCAGGAAGTGGATCTGATCGCGGATCCGCAACGCTTGATCGCGCAAACCTTTGAAGCGCTCCAGGCGCGACTCGAAAGCGACTACGTGGCGATCTACACCGCCGAAGGCGCGTCGTACGTGCTGGCGGCACCGCACGGCGGCGCCGCGCCCGCCCTGCTGCCGAGCGACGATTTCGCCGTGCTTCGGCTGCGCCGCTGGAGCGAAACGTTCGCCTGCGACGAACCGGCCCATCCGCTGCGCGACGCATTGCTCGTGCCGATGAGCGCGCGCGGGCACTTGATCGGCTTCGTCGCCTGCGGACCGAAGCGCGACCGCACGCATTACTTGCCGGCCGAAATCGAGACGCTCGCCGGCCTCGCGCACCGCGTTGGAAACGCCTACGCCTGGCTGACGTTTCGCGGCGGCGCCACGGCCGAAGAAACGCTCTTGCTCGGCTCGGAACGGGAGCGCTCGGCGAGCGATTAGATCACTGCGGCGAAGCGCCCGCGCGCACCCCGTTCGCGCGTGGCGTCACACCGCGGCCGAGCGTCGTCGCAGCCGTCCGTGCGCGTATCGCACGCGGCTTGTGAACGCAAATCTCAGCACGCGCACGACGAGTCACGATACGCCGTTTTACGCTGTATTTGCGGCTTTTTGGCGTTAAGACGTGCCCGGCGTTGCCGACGTACTTCGAGTCCGCCGTCGTTGCGGACGCTTGTCAGCACACGCCACGGAGCGACTACCCATGCACGCTCGCCACTCCCTCAAACTTCTCTGCGCGCTCGGCTGTTTCGCGGCCGCGGCGGCCGGCGGCCCGGCGCAAGCCGCAACGCCGTTCGGCGCGGTCCGCTCGCCGCACGCCTTCGCGCGTCACGCCCATCCCCCGGCGCAGTCCGGACCCGCCGGCTTCGCGGCGATGAAGGTCAACTTCGGCAAGACCGTCATCGGCGACCAGGGTTTCGTGATCGCATCGTATGCGAAAACCTACGGCATCTCGACGATCTTCTTGACCGTCGCCGGCGACGACATCAGCCTGCTCGAAGCGCACGATCCCGTGACCGTTTCGAACTTGCAGGCGATCTTCAACGTCGCGAACGTGTACATCCTCACGGGCGACCCGTCGTGGCTGAACAATCCGACGACCGTTCCGGCGGCGGTGACGGCGCTCGTCCGCAACGTCGCGCCGGCGTATCCGCAGTTCGCGGGCATCCTGTACGAGATCGAACCGCAGGCGACGCAGCGAACCGCGTACTTCCAGCTCCTCAACACGCTCTTTGGCGGCTCGCAACCCTACGCGTTCGGCAACACGATGTTGGAGGTGAAACCGAATTGGTGGGCTCTGCCCAACAGCAGCGGCGGCGGTTCGCCGTCGTGGCTGCAGCAGGCCGAAAACTACCCAGCCGTCTCGTCGCTCTACCTCGACATGAACGGCAACTCGGCGAGCGCGCAGATGACGTGGGACGTCTCCAAAGCGCTGCCGCAGTTGGACAAACCGTTCTGGAGCGGCGCGGACGCCATCACGATGCGCGGCAACAGCTACTACGACGTCACACCGTCGTACTTGCAGACCAATCTGACCTCGGTCGGCAACCAGTTATCGAAGCTGTCGCCGCTGTACGCCGGCATCTCCGTCGACGCGTGGGCGCCCGACAACGGCGGTCTGGCCATGATTCTGCCCCAAATGCCGCCGCAGGTGCCGCGCCCAATCGGACCGCTCGTGCCGCCTGCGGGCAGTATCTACCTCGGCGCGTACGTCGCTCCGCCGGGCTCGCCGCTCGGCCCGACCACGATCGCGGCCTTCGAAGCGACCATCGGCCGCAAGCTCGCCTACGATCTGCACTTCCACGGCTTCTTGAAGTCCATCGTGGGCCGCGACACGACCGACGACCTGGAGAACGGGCGCATCCCGATGATCGCCTGGGACTGCTCGGTGCCCGACGCGCAGATCGCGAGCGGAGCGGAGGACGCGCACCTCAAGAGCGTCGCGGCGCAGGCCGCCGCCTTCGGCCACCCGATCTTCTTGCGGTTCCTGTGGGAGATGAACTTGCCGGTCGGCGGGGCGCGTAAAGTCTGTTGGGATCCCAACACCGACCTGCCCGGCAACGTCCTCTCACCGGTCTACTACAAGGCGGCGTGGCGGCACATGCACGACATCTTCGTCGCGGCCGGAGCGACGAACGTGATCTGGGTATGGAATCCGAGCGGTCCCGGCCCCAGCCCCTCCGAGTATTATCCCGGCGCCGACGTCGTGGATTGGGTCGGCATCGACGATTACGACCTCACGAGCGTCTCGTTCGCGAGAAACAGCGGGCCCGTGCTCGACAGCTTTGCCCAGTACGGCAAGCCGATCGTCATCTCGGAAACGGGCGCGCAGCCCACGTACCAGCCCACCTACCTGTCCCAGATCGGCGGGGTCCTCAGCCAGTCGTACCCGATGGTAATGGGCGTCTCGTACTTCGACAGCAACGCCGGCCTCCGCGCGAAGTGGACCCTGACCTCGCCCGGCATCGCCGCGTTCGCGGCGATGGGTGCGCAGCCGTACTTCTCGGCCGTGCCCCCGAACCTGGGCAACCTCAAGAAGCGCCCGTAGCAGGCAGCCGCGGGGCGCCCTCCCTCGAGACCCGTCACACCGGCGGGTCTCGAGGGCTCCCGCATAGGCACGGATACGGCGGCGTCGAAGGCGTGACGCCGGACACGTTTGTCCATTCCGTTCCGAAAGGGCTTGGTTATGAGCGCGAGTCGCTTCTTTTTATCTCTTACCGCGAGCGCCGCGCTCGCCGCGTCGCTCGCGGCGGCGACCGGCGTCGCGTCGGCCGGTTCCGCCCCGATGCGCGGGTCCGTCGTCTCGGCGAAACTGATCACGACGATTACGGTCTCCGACATGGAGCGCGACAAGTTCGCGCAAGTCGCGATCGAAATCGGCGATAAGTTCGGCCCGAACTTCGGCGAATCGCCCTCGGCCGGCGTACCCCAGTGCAACGTGGCGCTCTACCGCATCGTGTACAACACGGTCGGCGTGATGCACGAGCCCGCGGTCGCCGACGAAGGGCTCTTCGTGCCGCTCAAAGGCTGCTCGGCTCCTAACGGCTATCCGCTCGTCGGTTACGCGCACGGCACCAACGTCGCGAAATCGCAAGTCATTTGGGATCCGAAAACGACCGACTACGTGCACACCGCGCCCGACCAGTCGCCCAACACGATCGCGGCGGTCTTCGCGGCGCACGGCTACGTCGTTTCCGCGACCGACTATCTCGGCCTCGGCATCTCGAGCTACAAGTACCATCCGTACCTGAACGCCGAGTCCGAAGCGACGTCGATCGTCGATGCGATGCGCGCCGCGCGCCTGTTCGCCGCCAAGAACAACATCATGCTCAACGGCCACGTCTTCCTCACCGGCCACTCGCAGGGCGGACAGTCGGCGCTGGCCGCGCAGCGTGCGGTCCAGCGTTATCCGAGCGAATTCGCGCTGCTCGCCGACGCGCCGTCGAGCGGCCCGTACGCCCTCACGGACACGTTCGAAACCGAACTCACCGAGAACGGCGGCGCGGGCGGCCAGGATTCGCCGATCTTCGCTACCTACGCCATCACCGGTTACCAGAAGACCTACCAGAACATCTACACCAAGCCGACGGAAGTCTTCAAGTTCCCGTACGTGAAGGGCATCAACAACCTGCTGCCGGTCGCGAACTTCGCGGACGAAGACAAGCTCTTCGGCCAGACGCTTCCGCTCGGTCTCAACCAGCTGATCAAGCCGTCGTTCGCGAACTCGTTCCTGAGCGATCCGTCGAGCGGCGCGCGCGTCGACACGGCCAAGAACGATCTGCTGCAAGGCTGGATGCGGTCGCCGTCTGAGGCGCTCATGCTCCTGTGCGGCGGTTCGAACGATCCCGAAGTGCCGTTCTTCAACACCGAGTTGGCGTACGAGTACTTCAGCGCTCAGCCCGGTGCTTATCCGGTCGAGCCGGTCGACGTCGACCCCTACGTGCAGCAACTCAACGTGCCCCCGTCCGATTACCACGTGACGGTCGCGTTCTTCTGCTACACGATCGCGAAGCAGGCCGCGTTCGACCCGTTCGAGGGCGTTGCGCGCTTCAAGCCCGGAATCGCGAAGCGCCTCCACCGGTAGGAACCGCGTAAAGCGGCGGACCACCCGGGGTCCGGAAGCAAACGAGAGGGTGGGCGCGACGCGTCCGCCCTCTCTTGCAGTCTAAGGAACGTTACGCTGCTAGCCCTTCCAACTTGAGGTACTCGGACATGTTCCAAACAATCGTCGCACGCGCCGGGCGCGTCCTCGTCGCGGCCGCGCTCGCCGCCGCCGTGCCCGCCTTCTCCGCATCCGCCCCGGCCGCGAGCGCCGGCGCGAAATTCCACTACGTCTTTCAAACGCTGAACGATGCGAAGGATCCGACGTTCAACCAGCTGCTCGGCATCGACCACACGGGCAAGATCGTCGGCTACTACGGCAGCGGCACCGCCGGCCATCCGAACAACGCCTATCTGCTGCTGCCGCCGCACGGGCAGAACGATTACGTCGCCGAGAACTTTCCGGGTGCGGCGCAAACGCAGGCCGTGGCCCTCAACAACCGCCACGACCTCGCCGGCTTCTACGTCGACGGCGCCGGCAACAACTTCGGCTTCATCAAATGGGACGGGCAATTCACGTCGTACCGCGACCCCAAGACCGGCAGCGGGACGGTCAACCAGATCTTGGGCCTCAACGATTCGGGGATCGCGGTCGGCTTCTACACCGACGGCGCGGGACTCAACCACGCCTTCGCGCTCAATCGCAAAGGACCGCAGTTCGTCGAGCTGACGCCGCCCGGCGGCAACAACGCGACGGCGAGCGGCATCAACGATCAGGGCGACGTCACCGGCTATCTGACGAGCGCGAGCGGCGCCGTCGTGAGCTTCCTGTACAGGAATGGAAAGTACTACGAATTCTCGTTCCCGAACGCGACGAGCACCACCGCGTACGGGATCAATCGGTCCGATGAAATTGCGGGCAGCTACATCGACGCCGGCGGCGCGACGCACGGCTTCACGCTTTCCGATCCGCTCGGCAAACCGTCGTTCGCGACGATCGACGATCCGCGCGGCGTCGGCACGACGGTCGTCAACGGCATCAACACCACGGGCGAGCTCGTCGGCTTCTACGTCGACGCGGCGGGCAACACCGACGGCTTTCTCGCGATCCTGAAGCGGTAAGCGAGCGCGGGCGACGGCCGTCACACGCGGCGGCCGGCCGCCCGCCCCGACGCAGTGAGACAACGCACAAAGTCGCGAAATTCATAGCAAATAATCGCCCCGATGGACAATACTTAGGGTATGGGATTCCCTCGGGGGGTTGCTTTGAGTTATGCCAGGGAAGGCGAACGCGGGCAAGTGCTGCCGATCGTCGGCTTTGCCTTGATCGCGCTTTTGGGATGCGTCGCACTCGCCGTCGACGTCGGCGTCTGGCGCTACCAGCAGCGCCAAGCGCAGACGGCCGCCGACAGCGCGGCCCTCGCCGGCGCGGCCGAGATGAAATACAGCACCACGACTGCCAACATCACTACCGCCGCCACCACCGACGCGACCAAGAACGGCTTCACCGCTAACGGAACCGCGCTCACCGTAACGGTACATTCTCCGCCCACGACCACGACCAGCAAATACTATAACGACCCGGGCTCGGTCGAAGTCATCATAACGAAACAGCAACCCAACTTCTTCGCGCAGTTCTCCGGCATCAACGCGACGGTCTCAGCGCGCGCCGTTGCGAAGTATCAAGGCGGTAACGCCGGCTGCGTCTACGCGCTCAACGCGAGCCCGCCGAACCCGCCGGGCTACACGTTTCAAGTCACGGGCGGCGGCTTCAGCACCAACAACTGCACGGTCGTCGACGACGGCTCGTTCAACGCCACCGGCGGCACGTCCACGGCCAAGGCGTTCGACGTGGCCGGAACGATCAACCATACGAACGGCGTGACCCCCGCACCGGTCGCCGCCTCGGCACAATCGGACCCGTGTTCGGCACTGCCGGCGTGCGCCTATTTCAGCGCGCATCCGCCGGCCTTGACGCCGTGTCAATCGTCGAGCTTCAACCAGTCGGGGACGATTCATCCCGGCGTTTATTGCGCCGGACTCGGCGTCAGCGGCGGAGCGGTTACCCTCACCTCGGGCGTGTACGTCATCACCGGCGGTGAATTGAAAGTTTCCGGCGGCGCGATCACGGGACAAGGCGTTACGTTCTACCTGGCGGCGGGATCCGACATCAACCTTACCGGCGGCACCGTTCTGCTCAACGCACCGACTTCCGGCACCGCAACCTATGCGTTGCAGGGAGGGGGCACCGGCAACTTGCCCTCGGGCATGCTCTTCTTCCAGCCGAGCAGCAATACGACGCTGACGCAGTTAACCGGCGGCGGCTACGCCGTTACTTGCCCGCCGACCACGCCCGACTTCGAAGGCATCTATTACGCACCGAGCGCGGAACTGGATATCACGGGCGGCGGCGGGTGGGATCCCTCGATCATCATCGCAGGCGAGGTCAACGTCACCGGAGGCAACGCGCAGCCATGCTTCACGGCGGCCGGTCAAGGTTCGCAAATCTCCCCACAGGCGGTACTCGTCGAATGAGCGCTTCGCGCGACCGCGATCTCGAGCGCGGCCAGTCGCTCATGGAAACGGCGCTGGTCGTCCCATTTCTCGGGATGATTCTCCTCGGGCTCGTCGAGGTCGGCCGCTACGCGCACTACAGCATCGCGGTGGCGAACAGCGCGCGTGCGGGTGCGGAGTACGGGTCGCTCAGCGCCGCGAACGCGGCCAACTCGGCGGGCATGGTCTCCGCCGCGACGAACGACGCGAACGTCAGCCCCGTGCCGACGGCGACCGCAACGACGTTTTGTCAGTGTTTCAACGGCGGCGCGTCGACGTGCGCCACGACCGACTGCTCGGGGACCGGCGACCACATCAACTACTACGTGCAAGTCACGGTGACGGGAACCTACACCGGCCTCTTCAACTATCCGGGGCTCCCGCACACGATTACGATCAGCAAAACCGCGCAGATGCAGCACCCTTAGGGCGCCGCCGCGTACACCATTCCGCAACCTAAAGGCGGATTGCACGCGGCAAGCCCGCCGTACTCCGTCGCACCGTACAGCATCCCGCGCGGCCCACGGATCGCGCCGCCGTACGGCACGTAGCCGTCGCCGTTGCCGCGGTACGTGTGCAACGGCGTTTCTTGCCAGCGGCCGCGAACGAACGTCAACCGGAAGAGCACCCCGCAGCCCAGGCCCGTGCAGCCCGCACCCGTCCCGCCGTTGGGCGTCGTGCCGTACAGCGTCGTACCCGACGCGTCGACCGTCAGCGCGTCTCGCGGCAAGCTTCCATCGCCGGTCCCCGCGAAGCGGTACAGCACGTCGTGCTTCCAGAAACCGCCCGCGCCGCGCGTCAGCCGGAAGATCGTGCCGCAACTGTTACCGAAACAACCGTCGACGTCGCCGCCGAACTCGGTCGTGCCGAAAAGCGCGCCGTGCGAATCGAACGCGACGCCGCCGAGCGGCCGCGAGCCGTCACGGGCGGTGCGAAACACGTAGAGGTTCCGATAACGCCACGCTCCGCCGCGCCGCGGGCGCGCGAGTTCGAAGACCGCCCCGGCACCGCCGCTCGCGGCGATCGCGGTTCCGAACAGGTTGCCGTCCGCGTCGAGCGCGACCGGAGCGCCCGTGCCGCCGACGACGTCCTCGCCGTGCCCGATGCCGGGGAAGTCGTACAGCACGGTCTCGTTCCACGCCGCGCCCGCGTGCGAGAGTTCGAAGACGACGCCGCAGCCGCCCACGCACGTGCCGTTGCCGCCGACCGACGTTGTGCCGTAGAGATTTCCGGCACCGTCCATCACCATCGTCGCCTGGGACGCGCCGCCGTCGAGACCGGTGAAGTTATGAAGCACCGCGTAGTTCCACGTCCCGTTCGGCGACCGGGGCGGCGACAGTTCGAAGACGGTGCCGCAGGTTTCGTCGTAACACGGACCGCTGCCGCCGAGCCACGTGGTGCCGTACAGGTTTCCCATCTTATCCGCAACCAAGCCGGCAAACGGATACTGGCCGCCCGCGAGGTCGAGAAAACGGTGCAGCACCGTTTCCGTCCACGCGCCGCCCGGTTTCGCCGGCGGCGAGACTTCGTACACGGTCCCCTCGCTCGCGTTCCCGCCGCCGTTGAACGTCGTGCCGTATAAATTGCCGGCACCATCCTGAAGCAAGCCCGCCGCCGGCTGCGCACCGTCGCTGCCGCCCTGGAAGACGTAGAGCGAACCGTAACCGGAGCTCGCGGAGGCGGAGCAGAACGCGAGTCCCGCGAGCAACGCACCGAGCGCCGCAACGGTTGCCGATCGATCTGCCGCGACGCTCATGGGGCTCGCCTCCATCTCGTACTCGATGACGTTTCCACGGCCGTTCAATCGATCCGGCTTTCGCCGGCGCGGCCGCTTTCGGAGGCACGAGGGGCGGCACCCACGACGATCCGGGCGTCGACCGCGACGACCCCGCGCGCATCGGCCAGCAGCGGATTGATGTCGAGCTCGCGGATCGCGGGCTGCTCCGCGGCGAGCGTGCCGACGCGCACGAGGAGGTCGGCGACGGCGTCCACGTCGACGGCGGGCGTGCCGCGATAGCCTTGTAAGAGGCGCCACACGCGCGTGCGCGCCATCTGCGCCCGCGCCAGCGCGCGATCGAGCGGCGCAAGTTCGAGACTCGTGTCGCCGATGAGTTCGACCGCCGTGCCGCCGCGGCCGAACAGGATCACGGGACCGAAAACGCGATCGACGGACAGACCGACGATCAATTCGATCGCGCCGGGGCGGCGCGACATCGCTTCGACGAAAAACCCTTCGATGCGGGCCGCCGGCTGCGCTTGCGCGACGCGCGCCAGCATCGCCTGCGCCGCGGCGCGCACGCGCTCCGCTCCTTCCAAATCGAGCGCGACGCCGCCCGCGTCGCTCTTGTGGACGATCTGCGGCGAACGGATTTTGAGCGCGACCGGACCGCCGATTTCCTCGGCCGCTCGCACCGCAGCTTCGACGTCCGCAACGGTTCGGCCGCGCAACGCCGGAATGCCGTAGGCGGCGAGGACGCTCGCCACCTCGTCGGGCTCGAGCAACGTGCGGCCCGCCGCCGCCGCGCGCTCGACGACGGCGCGCGCGGCCGCGGCATCCGCCGGCGCGCCGCTCGCCGTATCCGGCGATGCGGCGAGCAGCTCTTGGCCGCGTTGGAAGCGCACGCGATCCATGAATCCTTGCACCGCGTCTTCCGGCGTTTCGTACGTCGGGACGCGCGCCGCGGCGAAGAGTTCGCGCGCCGGGGCGACGAGCCGGTCGCCGAGCCACGCCGTGAAGACGTTCGGACGAACGGCATCGCCCGCGTGCGCTTGGAGCGTCTCGATGACCGCTCGCGCCGGTTCGCGCGGATCGGCGAGCGCCGTCGGCGCGTGCAGCACGAGGATGCCGTCGACGCCGTCGTCGCCGAGCAGCACGTCGACGGCGGCGGCGTAGTCGCGCGGCGGCGAATCGCCGATCATGTCGACCGGGTTGGCGCGACTCCAGGTTTTCGGCAAGAACGCATCGAGCCGTGCCGTCGTCGCGGTTGAGAGTTCGGCCAGGCGCGCGCCCGCGCCGACGGCGGCGTCGGTCGCCATCACGCCCGGGCCGCCGCCGTTGGTGACGATCGCGAGGCGGTCGCCGCGCGCGGGCGGCGTGAGCGCGAGCGTTTCGAGCGCGTCGAAAAGCTGCGGCATCGTGTCGACGCGTAGCATTCCCGCGCGACGGAAAGCGGCGTCGTAGACGGCGTCGGAACCGGCCAGGGCGCCCGTGTGCGAGCGCGCCGCTTTCGCGCTTTCTGCGTGCCGTCCGACTTTGAGGACGAGCACCGGCTTCGCGCGAGCGGCGGCGCGGGCCGCGCGCATGAATTTCGGCGCGTGCGTGATGCCTTCGACGTAGAGTACGATCGCGCGCGTCGCCGCGTCCGCGGCGAGAAATTCGAGCAGGTCGCCGAAATCGACGTCGGCCATGTCGCCGAGCGAAACGATGTGCGAAAAACCGATACCGCGCGGCTGCGCCCAATCGAGCACGACGGTGACGAGCGCACCCGATTGGCTGACGAACGCGATGTCGCCCGGCGGCGGTTCGACGGGCGCGAAACTCGCGTTGAGGCCGATGCCGGGGACGATGACGCCGATGCAATTCGGGCCGACGACGCGCAGCACGAACGGCTCGGCCGCCGCGAGCATCGCGCGTTGCAACTCCGCGCCGCGCTCGCCGAGTTCGCCGAACCCCGCCGTCAGCACGACGACGGCCCTCGTGCCGCGCGAACCGAGCTCGCCGACAACGCCTGCAACCCGTTCCGGCGGGATCGCGACGACGGCTAAATCCGGTACGGAGGGTAGGCTTGCGACGTCGGGATACACGCGCATGCCGCCGAGCGTATCGTGCTTGGGATTGACGAGCAGCAGCTCGCCGCGGAAACCGCCCGAACGCAGATTCGCAAGCGTGAGCGCGCCGACGCTGCCCGGCCGGTCGGACGCGCCGATCAACGCAACCGAGCGCGGCGCGAAAATCCTATCGAAATTGCGGATCGACATGCGACGATGATATCCCGCGAATCGTTCCTACCGGTGAAGCCGCCTTCACGAAACGTTCTCGGAACCTTCTTCGCTCGCCAACGGCCTCGGATCCGATACGTTTATCGAGCGATGAATGCGGGAACTTCATAAGTCGATGCACTCTTATCAATTCGCTACGATAAGGAAGTACAGCATGAACGTGATCAAAAAGGCAGTGCTGGCTATCGCCATGCTCGGCACCGTCGCCGGAGCGACCCTGCCCGCAACGGCGCAGGTGTCGATCGGCATCCGCATCGGACCGCCGCCGCCGCGCTACGAGGTGGTCCCGGCGCCGCGGCCGGGCTACTATTGGCGTGCCGGACATTGGATCTGGAACGGCCGGCGGTACGTTTGGGTTCGCGGTTTCTGGGCCGTGCGGCCCGCCGGTTATGCGTATCGCGCGTGGGTGCCGGGCCACTGGGTCCATCGCCCGGCCGGCTGGGTCTGGGTCGAGGGCCACTGGCGCTAACGCCGCTCGCGCGCGGTCGCAGCGTCGTCGAAAGCAATGAGGCCCGGCAGCTACTGCCGGGCCTCATTGCATTTAGTCGAGCTAATTAACCGCCTTGCGAGCAGATGCCGAGATGGAACGGATTCTGCTGGAACGAGAGCTGCTTGTGCAACGACGTCGCCGGCGGCGCGCCGAAGTACGGCAGCCAGACGAGGTCCTGCAAGTTGTAGGTGAAGCCGTTGAGCGTATACGGGAAGGCGCCGTAATTCGAGAAGCCTTCCTCGGGATCTCCGACTTCGAGGATGCCGCACGCAACGCGATTGTTGGTGAGCGGGTCGTCGTACCATTCGCCCGTCTCGTGCGACAGCGCGGACACGTCTTGCGCGAACGCGCCGGCGTGATCGATGTACGTGGCCTGGCTATACGTGTTGCTGCCGTTATAGTTGTGGTATCCGCCGATGCAGCATCCGCCGCTGGTCAGATACGTGTCGTAGGTCAGGAAGATCGGGAACGTGCCCGACGAGATGTGCAGGCTGCTGATCAAACCGTTGATGAAGCTGTCGAACGAGTTGATGTCGACCTCGGCAACCTGGAAACCGAACGGGCTTCCCACGGTGCCGCCGTTGTAGGTCTGTTCCGCCAAGACGGTGGGCGTAAGCAGCGTGTGATAGTTCGTATGGGTCTTTACCTTCGACCAGAAGTTCCCGCGCTGGAAGGCGTCGATATACTGCGTGTTACCGAGATCCGTCCCGCCTTCTTTGAAATCGATGCCGCTCGAGAGGACCGGAGACGCCGTCGTGTTCTTGACGACGGAGTTGCCGTTCGGCAAGACGTGCTGCGGGTCGAAGGTCTTGCCGCTCGCGACGATTTTCACCGGGATGATGACGGCCGGGATGTTCGTCGTGGCGTTGCTGGTGGCGGGATTCGCGCCGACCATCGTATAGGAATAGGTCGTGGCGCCGTACTTGAACGAGCCGCTCCAGAGCGGCAGCCCGCCGGCGGGCGGTGCATTGAACGGGGCCGTGTGCAGCACGACGTAGCGCGGCACGGGGCGCGAATCTTGGCTCGCGATCGACTGTTGTTGCGAACCCGGCAGAGCCTGCGGGACCGACGACGTGCCCGAACTGCTGCTGCACGCGGCGAGCGCTGCAATGGCCGTCAACGACGACGCCGCGAACGCCGCGGCGCGGAAAATAGGAAGCATAAGGAACTCCTAGACCGGTGAAAGTGGTGGGAGCCTGGAGCGTCTCGAGTCGATCGTTTACGCGGCTGGAGGCGCGAACAGGACGACCTGCCTCGCTACTTAGGCCGCGGCAGGAGTGCCCCTGCCTGAGTTCCCGGACACATTGCGGCTTGTGACGCTTCCTAAGACGAGCGCACGCGCGCGCGAAGACGGGGCTTCGGAACCGTCGCGGGGACGCCGTCCGGCTGCGGCTCCCCGCGCGCGGCGATTTGCGCGATCGTCAGCGAGGCGAGCGCGCTCGCGAGCGCTTCCCGAGCCTTCGACCAGGGATCGTGCAGCGGGCAAGCGTCGCCTTGGCCGCAGGCGGTCGCTCGAAAGACGCAGCGCTCGAAGAATCCGGGGCCGCCGAGCGTTTCCACGACGGCGAGCGCGGAAAGCCGATCGGCCGCGACCGCCAAGCCGTAGCCGCGCCGGCCGCCGCGATAACCGCGTACGATGCCCGCTTTCGTCAAGCGCTGCAGAATTTTCGAGAGAAAGGCGGGCGAGACGCCGGTAGCCGCGGCGAGTTCGGCCGCCCCGACGACCTCGCCCTCCGGCCGGCCGGCGAGGTGGGCGAGGGCGCGGAGGGCGTACTCGGTCTCGATCGAGAGCTTCACGGCACCGGCAACGTCACCGCGGCGCCTTAGCGAACGGAGTCACTTGGTCCTTTGAGTTTCCTGATAAACGATCGCTTAAGCCGAGGCCGCGGCCGGCGACTCCTCGCGGCGCATGGGGCTGCGCAGCAGGACGGCGCGCGCGTGGCTTCCACCGTCGGGGCGGCGGGAAACGTTGAACTCCTTGGTCAGGGTCGAGACGATGAACAGCCCGCGGCCCGTCTCCGACATCACGTCGGCCGGCAGCATCGGGGCGCGTTCGAACCCCGGGCCCGAATCCAAGACGTGGAGGACAGCCGAATGCCGGTCGAGCGCGAGCGCCACGTCGGCCGGCCCGGGCGCGTAGCGGACGACGTTGCCGAGCAACTCGACGAGCACGAGTTCGGCTTGCGTCGCGTCGCGCGGCGAAAAGCCGGCGCGCTGTAGTTCGGTTCCGACGGCCTTGAGCACGTCGCGCGAATCGGGCGCGGACCCGGCGTTGTCGAGGTGCCAGCGTCGGACCGATTCGCTGCCCGGCTTGGCGGCGGCCGCGCGATCCAAGTCGACCGTCAGGATGGCGACGTCGTCGCGGGTTCCCGAAACGAGCAGCGCCTCGCGCAACGCATTCGCGGGCGTCCGGCTCGCGGCGATGCGCTCGTCGGCGATCGCGCGTTCGAGCGCCGCGGTTCCGCGCTCGAAATCGTGCGCCCATTCGGTCACGCCGTCCGTGTAGAAGACGAGCAGACCGCGGTCGGGCAGTTCGAGCGACATCGGCGAAGCGCTGCTCTTCTCCCGCAGCCCCAGGGGCAAATCGACGAATTCCAACTGTTCGAGGCGGCCGTCGGGATGGCGCAGGTACGGCATCGGATGGCCCGCACCCGCATAGGTAAAAATCCACGCGACGGGATCGAGCACGCCGACGAACGCGGTCACGAAGCGGTTCGCATCTTCGAGCCGCAGCGCGCGATCGGCGGCGTTGAGCATCAGCACCGGATCGGCGTGGACTTGCGCCGTTCCGCGAATGATCTGTCGCATGTTGCTCATCGTGACGGCCGCGTCGAGACCGCTGCCGGCAACGTCGCCGACGGAGATCACGAGCCGCCCGTCGTGCAGCCGGAACGCGTCGTACCAGTCGCCGCCGATTTGCGCTTCGTCGTTGCCGGGAAGGTAGACGGCATCCATGCGAATGCCGGGTACCGACGGCAGACTCTTCGGCAGCGACGCCGATTGCATCGCCTCGGCGACGCGATGTTCGCGCGCGTACAGGAGCGCGTTCTCGTAGGCGATCGACACGCGTTTGGCAAACACGGTCGCGACCGCCACGTCCTCGTCGTTGAGGCGGCGGCCGCTCGAGCTCGTCGCGAGCGACACGACCCCGACGGTCTCGCCGAAGGCGACCAGCGGCAAGATGACGAGCGACTGGAGCGCGATGCGCTGCAGGTACGCGAAGTGTTCGTCGCTGCGCGCTACGTCGCGCCGCAGCTGATTGGAGATGTCGTCGAAGCGCAGCGGTTCGCCCGAGCGGATCACGCGGCCCACCGGACCGTTCGCGTCGACGGGATATTTCCGATGCATCTCGAGCGCGAGCTCGCGCAACCGGCGATCGGCGTGGTTGACCGACACGACGTCGATCTCGTCGCCGCGCTTGAGGTACACGCCGCACCACTCGACGAAGTCGGGGACCGCCGTTTGCGCGACCGCCCGCAACACTTCGCGCGGCTCGCGCATCGAGGTCAACACGACGTCGCTGGCTTTCGAGAGAAAATCCAGGTGAGAGATGCGGCGGCGGGCACCCGAACGTAAACGACCCGTGCGGACCAGGGTCTCAACGCGAGCGAGGAATTCGCTGACGACGAACGGTTTGGGCAGATAATCGTCCGCGCCCGCGTCGAGCCCCGCGACCGTATCGGTCGGCGCGGCGCGCGCCGAGAGCACGATGATCGGAATCGTGCCCCGTTCGGCATCATCGCGTACGCGGCGAACGAGCTCGAAGCCGTCCATGCCGGGCATCATGCCGTCGGTGACGAGCAGGTCCACGCCGCCGTCCGCGATGTGCCGCAGCGCGGCTTCGCCGCTGCGCGCCAGCACGACGTCGTAGCGCGACGCCAGGATGCTCTGCAAGTACGCGCGGAAATCCGCGTTGTCGTCGACGACGAGGACCGACGGGCGAACGGCGTTCGAACCGGACGATTTGACGGCGAGCAGTTGCGACCACGATTCGGCTTCTTCGACGTAGGCGGTCGAACCGAGCGAGACCGCCGCGGGAGCGGCGTAGCCGCGCGCGACGGATTCGCGTGCGTACGGAAAAGCGATCGAAAATGCAGATCCCTCGCCCGGCGCGCTGCGTACGTCGATCGTTCCGCCTTGCAAGGCGACGAGTTCGCGCACGAAGGCGAGGCCGATTCCGGAGCCCTCGATGCTGCGCGACCGGACCGAGCGGATGCGATGGAATCGTTCGAAGAGGTGGGGGACGTCCTCGGCCGCGATGCCGATGCCCGTATCGGCGACGGTCACGACGGCTTCGTTCGCGTCCTCACGAACGGACACCGTAATTTCGCCCTCGAACGTGAACTTCAACGCGTTCGAAAGCAAGTTGAAAAGAATTCGCTCCCAGAGCGCGGGATCGATGCGGACCGTCCGCGACAGAGGCTTCGCGTCGATCGTGAACTTCAGGCCGGCACGTTCGACCGCCGAGCGAAAGAAACTCGCGACGTTCGCGGTCAGCGCGCCGATCTCGTGCGGCTCCGAATCGGCTTCGAAGCGTCCCGCTTCGAGCCGGGAGAGGTCGAGCAAGTTATCGACCAGTTTGCGCAGCCGCAGGGCGTTGCGCCGCGCCGTCTCCAGTTGCTCGCGGGTCTGCGGATCGCTCGTCGCGCCGAGCGCGCTCTCCAGTGGCCCCAGCATCAAGGCCAGCGGCGAGCGGAATTCGTGACTGACGTTTTCGAAAAACGCCGTTTTCGCCCGATCCAATTCGGCGAGCGCCCGGGCGCGTTCGGCTTGTTCGCGCTCGTTGACGACGCGCGCCGTCGTCTCGGTGACCGCGCAGAAGACGCCGCCGATGCCGTTCTCGTCGCGAATCGGGCTGTAGGAGAACGTGAAGTAACAGTCTTCAATCGTGCCCGAACGATCGATGCGCAAGAGCAGATCGTCCGACCAGGTGGCCTCGCCCGTCTGCAAGACCTTGTGGAGCATCGGGGCGATTTCATCCCAAATCTCGGGCCAGCAGTCCTGCGCGCGCTGCCCGTACGCGCGCGGATGCTTCGACCCCAGAATCGGGACGTACGCGTCGTTATAGAACTGAACCAGTTCCGGGCCCCAGAACAGGATCATCGGAAAACGCGATTCGAGGCAAATGCTCAACGCCGTTTTCAGGCTCTGAGGCCACGACGAAGCCCCGCCGGCCGCGCGAGCCTCCCACGTTACGCGCCGGAAGTCCGGCAGCAGACGCCTCAAGGCGACGTCGTCGGTTTTCATCGCCGGGCGAACGTTAGGAGGCGTGCGGCAGGTTTCCCGCGTTTAGAAACGCGCGAATTTTGGTATGAGGCGTCGGATTCGCAGCGAGGCGGTGACGCGGCTGCGTTTCTCGCGGTCACTTGCCGGGCAGGGAAGCTCACCACGCGGAGACGTGGGCCGCTCGGCTTTTGAGGAAGCAGCCTCAGCAGCGGTGAACGCGTTGGCTGATGACGGGATCGCGAACCATCGCCCTGCTCGCGCTCGCCGCGCTGACGCTTTTCGGCTGCGAATCGTCGCGCGCGGCGCCCGCGCACGTGCTGCGCGTGGCGCTCAGCATCGATCCGCCGTCGCTCAGCCCGCTGACCGCCTTCGCGCAAAATCTCATCGCGTACGAGCAGTTGGAGTGCCAGCCGCTGATCGGCCTCGACGAACGCAATCGCCCGATCCCGCTGCTCGTCACCCGCGTGCCGTCGCGCGAGAACGGCGATATCTCCGCCGACGGCTTGCGCATCACGTATCGCTTGCGGCGCGACGTCCGCTTCGCCGACGGCGTGCCGCTGACGGCGGCCGACGTCGCCTTCACCTACCGCGCGATCTTGAATCCGGCGAACAGGACGGCGGCCGACGAAGCGTACCGGCGCATCGCGACGTTGACGACGCCCGACGCCCAGACGGTCGTCGTCACGCTGCGCAAGCCTTGGAGCGGCGCCGTGCGCGAACTCTTCGCGCAAGCCGACTTCGTGTACGGCATCTTGCCGCGCCACGCGTTCCGCGGCACGCTCGTAACGGGGACGCCGTGGGAGAGCACGGCGTTCGGAACCGGGCCGTTCCGCGTCGTCTCGTGGCGCCGCAGCGATCGCATCGTGCTCGAACCCAATATGTATTTCCGGCCTCGCCCGAAGTTGCAGCGCATCGTGCTGCGGCCCATTACCAACCCCGTGGCGGCGTTCGACGCGCTACGCGCGCACGAAGTCGACGTCGCCGGCCTGACGCCGGACGACGTCGCCGACGCCGCGCACGTCGCGGGCACGCGGATCGCGCGCATCCCGGAGAACGGCTCGTACGCGCTCTACCTGCAGACGGTCGCCGGGCCGACGCGCGACGTGCGCGTGCGCCGCGCGATCGCGGACGCACTCGATCTGCCGAGCATCGGCAAGGCCGCGCGCGGCGTGTTTCCGCCGAGCACCTCGCTCTTTCCGGCGCCGATCCACTCGTGGACCGCCTCGCCACCGCCGCCGTTTGCGGACGATTTGGCGACCGCCGCGCGCGAACTCGATGCGGCGGGCTGGCGGCTGCAGGGCGGCGTACGCGTCAAGGACGGCTTGCCGATGCAGCTCGTCTGTGCGGTGAATTCGGAAGTTCCGGTCATGCCGCGCGCCGCGATCGTCATCCAAGAACGGCTCGCCCGGCTCGGGATCGCGGTGACGGTCAAAGGGTATCCGTACGTGCAGTTCACCTCGCCCGACGGCCCGGAACGCACCGGGCACTTTTCGTTGCTCGTCGCCAACTATATCGGCGGGGGCGACCCCGAGCAAACGATTACGCTGCTCTGCGAAAATGCGGTGCCGGGCGGCCCGAACTTCGCGCGGTACTGCTCGCCGCGGCTCGAGGCGCTCTACGCCGCGCAAATGCGCGCGGGCAGCGAGGCCGAACGCGAACGTGCTTTCGACGCGATCGCGCGGCTCGTGCACGACGACGTGCCGCTCGTGCCGCTCTTCGACGAGATCTACCTCGAAGGCGTCGACCTGCGGGTGAGCGGGTACCGGAAGAACATGCTGCGTTTCCCCGTTTGGCCCGAGGAGTGGGACGCGACCTAGCATGCTTGCGTATCGCCGGGCGCGAAAGCGCGCGCCGTGAACGTCGCATTGTTCGTCAACTCGGCGCTCGCGTTTTCGTGCGCCGAGCTGATCGATGCCGTCTTGCACGAAGCGGGGCACGGCCTCGCGGCGCAGGCGCTCGGCTTTCCGGCCAAGATCTACGCGTTCTACGAGGACAACCCGACGGGGAACGCCGAGCAGACGTTGATCGTTCTCGCGGCCGGTCCGCTCGTGAGCCTGGTGCTCGGCGCGGCGCTGTTGCTCTGGTATCGCTCGATGCCGCCGCGCTACTCGTTCGGCCGGCTGCTGCTGTTCTGGATGGGTCTGCTCGGCGTGATGACGTTCGTGAACTACTTGGTGGTGACGCCCTGGCTCGCCGCGGGTGACACCGCGCAATTCGCGGACGTGCTCGGCTGGGGAGTCGCCGCGCGATACGGCATGGCGCTCCTCGGCATCGCGCTCGTCTTCGCGTTCGCGAAGACTGCGGCGACGGCGATGTTCGCCGTCGCGCCGAGCGGGACGCCGCTCGAGACGCCGCGCGAGCGGCGCCGCTTCATCATGCGCGGGTTTTACTTGCCGCTGATCGCGGGGGTCGCGCTGACCGCGCTCGCCGGCATCGGCACGCATCCGCTGAACGTCCTGTACGGGTTACTCGGAACGTTCGGCAACATCGACATCGTGGCGGCCGCGATGTCGGGCGGCGGCGTCCCGCCGAACGCCGCTGAGCGGGGCGTCGACGCGCCGCTGCGAATCGAGCCGGCGGCCGTCGCGGCGTTCGCTGCGATCGTGCTCGTGTATGTGTTTGCGTTTTCCCATGGAGTAGCGATTTGAGATTGCGGATCATTTGTTTTTTGGCAGCCGTTTGTTTGGCGGTGCCGGCGATCGTCGCCGATAGTGCCCGCGCGAGCGCCGCGCAGCGAACGGCGGTCACGTATTTCGTCCCGTGGTCGTCCGGATCACTGCGATCGGGCTTTACGGTATCGCAGACGATTCACGGCGACTGCTGGACGCAGTCGCTCGTCTCCGGCCGGCCCGACGCCTGGCGCTGCGAAGCGGGGAACGACATCTACGATCCGTGCTTCGTGGGGTCGATCCCGACGAAGGTTGCCTGCGGAGAGAGTCCGTTTTCGAAGCGTGTAGTCGTGATGCGGCTGGCAAAGCCGATTCGTAGCGGCGCCAAGCCCGTCTCGACGTTCCTGCGCCCGATCGGTTTGCCTTGGGGCCTGCGCCTTACCAACGGCGACACGTGCGCGTTCGTCGCGGGCGCGACCGACGCGGTTGCGGGCGAACGGCTGAACTATTCGTGCGGAAAGTCGGGCTGGATTTTCGGAGACCCCGATCGCTCCGGCGGTCAGTGGGTCGTGCACAGCGCGAACGGGCCGACGAGCGCGAACGTCCGGACGTTTCGGGTGGCAAGCGCGATATTTTGACGAGCCGCGAACTACGGCTCGGCCGCATCACCAAGGGCGAGCAGCAGCTTGCGCAACAGGTCGCCGAGCTGCTGTTGTTCGCGTGGACTCAGCGCCGAGAGTAGCCGCTCCTCGTTTGCGACGTGGAGCGCGACCGCCGAATCGACGAGCGCCTCGCCTTTCGCCGTAAGGCGCACGAGCGTGCCGCGGCGATCGTCCGGATCGGATCGCCGGGTCACGAGACCGGCGGCTTCCAGCCGATCGATGCGATTGGTCATCGCGCCCGAGGTCAGCATCATCTCGCGGAAGAGGCGCGTCGGGGAAAGCTGGTAGGGAGGGCCGGATCGCCGCAGCGAGGCCAGCACGTCGAACGATTCCCCCTGCAACCCCGAGAGCGCGTGCGTCTCGTCCAGCCGGGGCCGTAGCGCCGCGGCCGCGCGCTGAATTCGGCCGACGATCTCCATCGGCCTCAGCGCCAAGTCGGGCCGCTCGCGCTTCCACTGGCCCAGTATCTGGTCGATCCGGTCCTTCATATATCTCGATGTTAAGGTACTTGACGCGGCGCCTCCTGCCCGATAGAATGAACGTCAAGATGATGAACATCAAGATACTTTCGCTCGACCACGTCGTTTTCAACGTGAGGGATCCGGAGAGCAGCCTGCGGTTCTACGCCGGCGTCCTCGGGCTCGAACCGCTACGCGTCGCCGAATTCCGAGCCGGCGAGGTTCCGTTCCCGTCCGTCCGCATCAACGCGGACACGATCATCGACTTCTTCCCGCCCGAATACCACCACGCCGCGCCGCACGGCAACAACGTGAATCACATCGCACTGACGCTGGAAAATCCGCCCGACGAAATCGAAGCGCAGCTAGAAAGCTGCGGCATCGCCGTTGTTCGAGAGATGACAGGAAACTTCGGCGCCCGCGGCTACGGAGCGCATGCATTTCACGTCAAGGATCCGGATGGTAATGTCTTGGAGTTGCACTCGTATCGGTAGGTGTACGCGGCGAGGCTCGCTGGCATGGGCTGGCACTCGCAGCGACAACGCCCGACGCGATCCTCGCGAACTTGTCGACCTATGACGGCCAGCGCGTGACGGTTCGGCACGGTGCACCACGTCCAGAAAAGACACGTCGCGCAAGGGCAACGACTACGATGTTTTCGCTATGCGCAACTCGCTGCGTTCGCGTTTTCACTTTCGGTTGGACGGCACTTACCTGCGGAGAGACATTCACTGTAAACGGCGTGCTTTCGTCTGCGAAGCATGCTGGTTCGTACACTTTCCGCAATGAGATCGAAGCAGATGAACGATCGCTCTAGATACGCACTTGCTACACCAAATGTGCGAGCGCGACGAAGTCTACATCCGGTAGATTGTTCCGTCCGAAAATCGCACCCTCGAAACATAGCAGTCAATTTCGTAGACGCCAGACCATTCGTTGGCCACTCCACCTGCTAGGGGCTCTTTGGCTCCGTCGGTGAACTTGTAGTCCTCTGGCATGCTTTCACCGGGCGCTAAGTCGACTGCTAGCAACGAACCTTTAGCGTTACCCGCCGAATCGTCAAATGCAGTCCGTGGAGTTAGCTCAACCCCGATAAGCTCTATTGTCTTGGTTCCCGAGTTGTGTAAGGTTACCCATGCGAAATAGTCGAGCCCGCTAAGCGGGCCAGCTTGCGGGCCATAAAGTCTCTGAACTGCTCTGCACGAGTCAATCGTAACGGGAGAGCCCGGAATATTTATAATTTTTGCTTTTATCGGAGACTCACTTAACATGCGATATGGATCGCCCTCGTCGGCAGCGGCGCGCGTACATAGTGAGATAACTATCGCGACGAATAAAACCGGCGCACGTGAGAATTGCGGCATAACAGTTTCTCCAATCTGTATTAATTGAGATGATCGAAAAGCAAACAAACTTCCACCCGCGCACCCAGCTTAGGCCGGGCATTTGCACGCATACCGTCGGGGCCATCTCCGTCTGCTTGGCCCTATTCGCCGCGTTTCGGGGCGACCCGCTCTCGCCGCGCCCCGTTGCGACCGCGAAAAGCCGTTGGAGATCAACCTGAATTAGTACTAACGTACTAGAGGAGCGGCTGGGCGACCTGCGCTCATTGGAACGTGTAACTGGGAACGAAGGGAATTCGTATGGGCTTGTTCGGTGGATGTTTCAATCAATGTTATTGACGTGAGGGCGCTTTCTACGCGGCTGAAAATTTTTAATGGTGGCGTACTCTGAAGCCGATCGGTGAACCCCCTCGGAGCGAGATAGCCGAGTCTCGAGTGCGGTCGAACGTCGTTGCAGTCGGCCCGTCAGCGTTCCGCTCTGGGCAAACGTCGTCGGGTGTTCAAAAGAGATACGGATTGAGAAGCTCATCTCGAATCCTCTCGTTAAATTATTCGTTACCCCAAGCAGGAGCAATTCGCAGGCCATCAGCTCGGCGCAAAGCCATACGATGCCGTGCATTCTCGAGGTGTCTATCCATGCTGAAGGCTCTTGTTTAGCCAGGAGCATGAGGCGGCGCAGCCTCTTGGCTCCCATCATCCTCCATTGGTTCGGAGAAGGCGGCTCGTCGCAACACATGATCTTTCGGAAGCCAGGTCAGGTAAGGTTGCGCTTGCATTGCAAGCTTTCGTGCATCGTCGAAATCGAAGCCTTCGTTGCTCTCCAAATCTTGAAGCATAGGTTCCAGAATATAAAATGGCGCAACAATGTTGTAGGCCTGATTCTGCAAGAACAGCTCTCCGTTAATCACGTTTTTCTCGATAAGTGTGGAAACTCGCTCAAGGAAGTTCGTAACCGCAAGCACTCGCTTGCGCAAGTCTCTCTCGCGAACTGTGTCGCGCGAACCCGAATCAACGCCGTCGAGATCATCCTCGATTAGCTCGACCACAACCTGGGACGCGGTTCGGACATCATCGCTAAAGTTCTGGCGGAGTTCAGCCGGTCTTGCGCGGATAAGGCGCTCATAGAGATTTGAGAAGGCCCCACGACTTAACTGCACGTCTGCCGCGAAGTCGAAAAACCCCAACAGCTCTTCCATCTCGGACGAAGCCTCCTCGATGAGCTTCACAGTACGTTCGTCCTTGACGGTCGCGAGTTGCTTCGCGGCAACGCAAAGAGCCGCTACAGCGACGAAAAACAGCCCGATCGTCGCGACCGATGCGGCGAGGGCCCATCCGTCATCGTGCGGCACTTGGATGAGGCTAACCGGAATCGGACTTGCGGCTGCCCCCATGGGATGAACCGATATCGCGGTTAGAATCATACAGGGAATTCCGGGACGTCACGTACCGTATGCCTTCTTCTTGAAAATCGAAGCACCTTAAACTCGAACGCTCCCCCTAAGCTCGGCGCAGGCGGGCCGCCACCGTCAGCCCCGCAGGGTTTCTAACGAAGTCGAGCGCGTCTTGGACAACAAAAGCCACAATAGCATAGCGACGACCATGCTCAACTGACACGACAGATTGAATCTTTTTGCGGATATCTTCTGTCTGATACAAAATCATGCGCAAGTCTCCATGCGCAGGGTTGCTTTGAATTCCGGGGTTAGGCCCAAGAGAAACCAGCATCTTCTACGATTGCAGCGGTGATAGATACGGTATTCGGCTACGGGGGACACCTGTCGGTGAGCAGCCCTCGCTGCCTTAGCCGTTGGGTTGCTTAGAGCTCGGGCAAACTAATGGTCGTCTCTCGGCATCGGCCCCCTTTGATTATCCTTGAGCATTCTGCGCTGCTTTTTGCGACCCGGAATCTTACATTTTTGGGCCACCGCCATGAGCTGCTTCTCGGCGGTCCTGGTTCTTGCCTCAAGCCCGTATTCCGCGCGAGTGGCGCGTTCTTCCGTGCCACAACGGTGCCACGCGAACGCTCTTAACATAGAAAAAGCCCGTGGTTACGGGCATAATTTGGTAGCGCCAACGGGAGTCGAACCCGTCTCTCAGCCTTGAAAGGGCCGCGTCCTAACCGATAGACTATGGCGCCGCGGCTCCCCCCTTTCGCATTCCGGGGGCGGGGTGCCTCCGGCGAGGAAGGCGGTTGCCCCGTGCCGCAGGGGTGGCGCATGGAACCGCTCGACCTCTCGCAGCATCCGCCGCGCCCCTGCCGGGAGGCGCTCGACGGCATCATCTTCCTGCCGCGCGCGATCGACAAGGCGCGCGCCTCGCTGCCGGGCGGCAAGCTCGGCGACTATTTCGTGACCCGCGAAGACATGCGCACGCTGAGCGGACTCTTCTTTCGCCGGCTCGGCATCGCGGAGTCGCAGTTCACGGCATGGGTCGCCGAAGCCGCCTCCGACGCCGACGTCGCAGCACGAGTTCGCGGAGCCGCCGATTCCGAAGCCATCGGTTCGTGGAACGCGATCCTCACCGGCATCCGCATGCGCGACATCGAGGAGAATACGCGCGAGTTTCTCGTCCATACGTACGGCCGCGGGCAGCAGTGGTCGCTCGACGACGTGCTGATCGACGTCATCGATCGCGACGACGCCTTTTCTTTCGCGTAACGAAACGTGGGCCCGGCTGGATTCGAACCAGCGCGCAACCAGTTATGAGCCGGCCGCTCTACCGCTGAGCTACAGGCCCCCGGCGACCGCGATGTTCGTCAGACGAACCGGGCCACCTCGCTAAAGGCCAGCCGCAGATTGCGCGGGCGTACCTTCGCATCGTCGCCGTAGCCCAAATTGCACAGGAATATCGAGACGAAGCGGCCGTCGGGAAAGAATTCCGCGTCGACCTTCGCGCGGTCGAAACCGCCCATCGGGCCGCAGTCGAGGCCGAACCCGCGCGCCGCGAGCATCAGGTACGCACCGCCGAGCGTGGCGTTCGTCAGCGCCTGGCCGCGCACCAACTCGCGCCGCTCCTCGCTCTCGAACTTCGCGGGATCGTACGGCGCGTGCGGCCAGATGCGCGGATTGTGTTCGTGCCATCTCAGATCGGCCGCGACGATCGCGGTCACAGGCGCGGCCATCGTCTTCTCGACGTTACCGGGCGAAAGCGCGGCGCGCAACCGCTCCTTCCCCTCCGCGGACTCCACGAAGACCACGCGCATCGGCTGCGAATTCGAACTCGTCGGCCCGAGCGTCGCGACCTCGACGATGCGCCGCAGCATCTCGCGCGGCACCGGATCGAGCAAGAATCCCTGCGCCGTCCGCGCTTCGAGAAACAGCGTCTCGAGCGCGCGGCCGTCGACGGCGCGCGCCTGCTTGTGCGCGACGACGTCGCGCGAAGAAGCCTCGGCCACGCTCAGCGCCGTCCGCGAAACGCGGAGCGGCCCGGATAGAGCGCGGCCGTACCCAACTGCAGCTCGATGCTCATCAACCGGTTGTACTTCTCCACCCGGTCGCTGCGTGAGAGCGAACCCGTCTTGATTTGCCCCGCGCCCGTGCCGACGGCAATGTCGGCGATCGTCGTGTCGCCCGTTTCGCCCGAGCGATGCGAAATCACGCTCCGATAGCCCGCCTTGTGCGCCATCTCGACGGCGTCGAGCGTTTCGGTCAGCGTGCCGATCTGATTGACCTTCACGAGAATCGCGTTCGCGACGTCGCTCTCGATGCCGCGCGCGAGCCGCTTCGTGTTCGTCACGAACAGGTCGTCGCCGACGAGTTGCACGGACGCGCCGATCTTCTCCGTCAGCGCGCGCCAGCCGTCCCAATCGTCCTCGGCGAGCCCGTCCTCGATCGACACGATCGGATACTTCGCGCACATGCCCGCGTAGAACTCGACCATCTGCGCCGCGGAGTGCGCCTTGCCGTTCAACTCAGGGTAGTACGCACCGTCGCGATAGAACTCGGTCGACGCCGGGTCGAGCGCGATCGCAATATCCGCCCCCGGCCGGTAGCCGGCGCGTTCGATTGCCGCAACCAGCAGTTGGAGCGCTTGATCGAGCGTCTCGAGCGGCGGCGCGTAGCCGCCCTCGTCGCCGACGAGCGTCGTCAGGCCGCGCTCGTGCAGCAGTTTGCCGAGCGCGTGAAACGTCTCGGCGCCGTAGCGCACGGCTTCCGCGAACGTCGGCGCGCCGAGCGGCACGATCATGCATTCCTGAAACTGCAGCGCGCCCTCCGCGTGCTTGCCGCCGTTGATCACGTTCATCATCGGCACGGGCAACGTGCCCGCGCTCGGCCCGCCCAAATACCGGAACAGCGGCAGACCGACGCTCGTGGCCGCCGCGCGCGCGACCGCGAGCGACACGCCGAGCAGCGCGTTCGCGCCGAAATTCGACTTGTTCGCGGTGCCGTCGAGTTCGATGAGTTTCGCGTCGATCTCGCGCTGCGCGGTCGCGTCGAGACCTTCGAGCGCGGGCCCGAGGAAATCGTTCACCGCTTGGACGGCCTTGTGCACGCCCTTGCCGCCGTACCGCTTCGGATCGCCGTCGCGCAGTTCGACGGCTTCGTAGGCGCCCGTCGACGCGCCCGAAGGCACCATCGCTTCCTCGAGCGCGCCGAAGCTCGTGGCGACGGCCACGGCGACCGTCGGGTTGCCGCGCGAGTCGAGCACTTCGCGCGCGTAGACGCTCTCGATGAGCGGCCGGCCGCCGCCGCGTAACGATTCGATCACGGCCGCGCGAATTCTGGAATGTCACCAAATGTCCCCCGTTGAACGCCGTATCGAACGGAGGACGCACGTATGGGTTTCATGGACAACATCGGCAAGCTCGCCGGCGACTTATTCGCAGGCGTTTCGCCTCAGCAAGCCGCCGACGCCGCGAGCGACCACGTCGAAACGATGGATCCGCACGCGCTGGCAGGCCATCTCACGAACAGCCTGCCCACGATGGACGCGTCGACGCTAGAAGGGCTCGGCCGGCAATTGCTCGCGTCGTTCACGAGCCACCCCGCCTCGCCCGTCGACGCCGATACCGCTTCGCAATTAGCCGGAACGAATTCGACGGCGGTGGCTTCCGGCGAACCGGCCGCGATCGGCGCGCTCCTCAACTACGCCAAAGCGCACCCGCAAGTGCTGCAGGGCGCGGCCAGCGCCTTCATGCAGAGCCACCCGGGCGTCGTCTCGCAACTCTCGCCCGACCTGCTGCACGGCATCATGGCGAAGCTCGGCGGCAGTTAGGTCTCGACGAGCCAGCGCTCGAGGTCGCTGCGGCGCGCGTAGATTTCGTCCGCCTGGAACCAGAGCGCGATTTCGCGTTTCGCCGATTCGGGCGAATCGCTGCCGTGCACGAGGTTGCGCCCGATCGTCTGACCGTAATCGCCGCGGATCGAGCCCGGCGCGGCTTTGATCGGATTGGTCGCGCCGATCGTCGTGCGGCAGCCTTCGATTGCGTCGGACCCTTCGATCACGAGCGCGACGATCGGCGCGCTCATCAGGTACGCGACCAGCCCGATGAAGAACGGTTTGCCCTCGTGTTCGGCGTAGTGTTTTTTAGCGAGCGTCTCGTCGACGACGAGCATCTTCATCGCCGCGATCGTGTAGCCGCGCCGTTCGAAGCGCGAGAGGATCTCGCCGACGAGCCCGCGCGCGACGGCGTCCGCTTTTGCAAGGATCAACGTTTGTTCGATAGCCATAGCGCGGCCTTACGTACGCTCCGATGACGGACGGGGCCTGGTGACGTTCGCCGTTCGCGCGTACGCGGAAACGGGCAGCACCAACGACGACGCCCTCGCGCTGCTCGGCACGCCCGAAGGCGCCGGCCTCGTGCTCGTGGCCGACTTTCAGCGCGCCGGGCGCGGCCGGCACGCGCGGTCGTGGGTCGCGCCCGCGGGCTCGTCGCTGCTGTGCACCGCGCTCTTGCCCGAACCCGTCGCGAGCGACGCACTCTGGGCCGTGACGTTTTGGACGGCGCTCGCCGTCGTCGAGGGCATTGAGGACGCGACGGGCTTGCGCGCCGCGTTGCAATGGCCGAACGACCTGCTGCTCGACGGCCGCAAATGCTGCGGCATCCTCTGTGTCTCGCGCGTGAGCGGCAAACAGGCCTGGGTCGGCTGCGGCACGGGCGTCAACGTGATTCGGCCGAAGGCCGATCCGGCGCTCGACGCGCTCGTGCCGCCGCCCGCGTTTCTCTCCGATCGCGCGCCGGGCGTCGAGCGGCGGGCGCTGCTCGACGCGATCCTCGCGGCCTACGCGCGACGGCTGCCGGAATTGCGCGACCCGCACGCCGTTGCCCGCGCGTGGGAAGCGCGCGCCGGGCTCGCGGGCACGCCCTATCGGCTCCTCGTCGACGGCACGGGCGAGCGGCTCGATGCGGTCGCGCGCCGCTTGGGGCCCGACGGCGCGCTCGTCGTCGAAGCGAACGGCGCGGAGCGCAGCATCGCGCTCGCCGACGCGCGCGTGCTGCGCGATTGAACGCTGCGCCGCCTCAGCGGCTGGCGCGAACGCGCTTCTCGCAGACGTCGCAGAAGTGCGAGAGCTTGTTGTCGGTGTCGAAGATCGAGTTCGAAAAATACATCGCGCAGCGCGCGTTGTAGCAGTGCTTGAGGCCCAGCACGTGACCGAGATCGTGGACCGATTCCTTCAACGTCCGCTGGAACAGGACGTTGGCGTCGGGACGCTCGCCGTAGAACTCGCTGCGCAGCCGGTAGAGCGAGACGATCGCGAGCCGCTGCTCCTCGCTCGCGTCGCCGAACACGAACTGGTGCGACGTCTTATACAAATCATAATCCGTGATAACCAAACGCAGCTCGCCGTCCGAGGGCTCGGCCGCCACCCGCGCGGCCAGCGTGTTGAAGAACAGCTGCTTGCGCACGCTGTTGAGCGTCGTGCGGGGGACGCGCAGCATCCGACCCACGTGGCACGTAAACAAGAAGCGTTCTTCGAGGCAGAGCGCCAAGCGTTCCAGGAACGCGGCGTCCAGCGCATTGATCGGCACGATCGAGATCTGCCCCACGGGTCGTCTACTTGGCCCCGCGCGGCGCCGGAACCTGTGGAGCATTCTCGCGAGAGGGGGCGAAGCGAGTGCGCATGATCGTCGGCATCGGCACGGACCTCGCGGAAGTCGCGCGGTATCGCTTCGACGAGGCGCAACTCGCGCGCTTCGCCCAAAAAGTCTACACGGACGAAGAGATGCGCTACGCCATGCGCAAGCGCCATTGGGCCGAGCGCCTCGCCGGATTCTACGCGGCAAAGGAAGCGGCGCGCAAAGCCTTCGGCCACGCGATTCCGTGGCGGCGCGTGGGCGTCTCGCACGAGCCTAGCGGCAAACCGATCCTGCGCTTCTACGAACCGTACGCACACCTGCCGGCCAGCCGTTCCGTCACCCGGATTCACCTGACGATCACCCACACCGCTACCATGGCTTCGGCCGTCGTGATCCTGGAAAGCGACTGATGCGCGTCGTCACGGCGGACCAGATGCGCGCGGCCGATGCGGCGGCGGTGGCGCGCGTCGGAGACGTGACGTTGATGCGCGCGGCCGGCACCGCGCTCGCCGAGGCGATCGCCCGTTTGGCGCCGCGCCCGAAAACGCTCGTCGCCTTCGCCGGGCCGGGCAATAACGGCGGCGACGCCTTCGCCGCGTTCGCGGCCGTGCGCGCCGATTGCACGCGCATCGTGTACGGCGATCCCGCGCCGCATCCGAGCGCCGCGCGACGCGACGCGGAGGAGCGCGCGCGCCGCGCCGGCGTCGAGACGCGGCCGCTACCGCACACCCTCGCCGAAGCGCTCGCCGCGTTGCACGGCGCCGACCTCGCGCTCGACGCGCTGCTCGGCACGGGCGCGCGGCCCGAATTGCCGGAGGAGTTGCGTGCCGCGGTCGACGGGCTCAACGCGTCGCACGTGCCCGTGCTCGCGGTCGACATTCCGACCGGCGTCGACGCGACGACGGGCGCCGTCGGCGAACGCGCCGTGCGCGCGCAGACGACCGTGACGCTCGGCGCGCCGAAACTCGGCCTACTGCTCGAGTCGGCGCGCGCGAACGTCGGCGTGCTCGAGATCGGCGAACTCGGCATCGACGTCGAACTAGACGCGCTCGCCGGACCGTCGTACGCGGCGCTCGACGATGCCGAGTTTCTCGCGCTCTTGCCGCATCGGCGGCCGGAAGCGGACAAACGCTCCGCGGGCGCGCCGCTCGTCGTGGCGGGCTCCGGTCAGTTCCCGGGCGCGGCCGTGCTGTGCGCGCGTGGCGCCGCGCGCGCGGGTGCGGGCTACGTCACGGTCGCGACGACGAGCGACGCCGCCGCCGCGCTGCGCGCGCACCTCGTCGAGCAAGTCGTGGTCGCCTACGACGACGCCGACGTCGACGGCTGCATCGAAAGTTTGCTCTCGCTCACCAACCACTCGAACGCCGTCGCGATCGGACCGGGGCTCGGGCTGTCGGATGCGACGGGCGCGATCGTACGCGGTTTCATCGAAGCGCTGGAGCGGCCGTTCGTCGCGGATGCGAGCGCGCTGTTCCATCTCGGCAAGCATCTCGAGCTGCTGCGCGGCAAAGCGTGCGTGCTCACGCCGCACGCGGGCGAGTTCGCGCGCCTCTCCGGGAAGGGAACGGTTGCGCCCGGCACGCGCGTCGAGCGGCTGCGCGAATTCACGGCGCGCACCGGCGTCACCACGCTGCTCAAGGGCAACGTGACGCTCGTCGACGACGGCACGACGATGCACGTCAACCTCAGCGGCACGAACGCGCTCGCGACCGCGGGCACGGGCGACGTGCTGAGCGGCGTCATCGCGACGCTGCTCGCCGAAGGGCTCGCGCCCGTCGACGCGGCGCGGATGGGCGCGTACTGGCACGGCCTCGCCGGCCGCCACGCGGCCCGGCTGCGCCCGGTCGGTGTCGTGGCGGGCGACGTGGCCGACGCGCTCGGGTTGTCGCTGCCGCCGCTGCCGCCGAGCGGCGGTGCGCTGCGGCGCCTGGTCACGCCGTAGCGCACGCCGCCTTCACAGGCCTTTCACACGCCGCGATTAGCGTTCGTAGCATGGCGCGCATCGCAATCATCGACGGTCACCCCGACCCGTCGGAAAAGCGGCTCGGTCACGCCTTGGCCGACCGGTACGCGGAAGCGGCGCGGGCCGCGGGCAACGAGGTGCGGCGCATCGAGGTCGCGCGGCTGGATTTTCCGCTGCTGCGCGATCCCGACGATTTCTACGACGGCCGGCCGCCGGAGGCGATTCGCGAAGCGCAAGCGACGATCGCGTGGGCCGAGCACGTGACGCTCTTGTATCCGCTGTGGCTGGGCGACATGCCGGCGCTGTGCAAGGCGTTTCTCGAGCAGACGTTCCGCCCGGGCTTCGCACTCGAGGAAAGCACTCCCGCGAGCGGGCAGCGGCGATTCCCGCGGCCGCTGCTCGCCGGGCGCTCGGCGCGCATCGTCGTGACGATGGGCATGCCCGCGTTCTACTATCGCCTCGTGCTGCGCGCTCGCACGCTCGAAAGTCTGCGCGCGAGCCTGCGGGCGTGCGGTTTCGCGCCCGTGCACGACACGCTGATCGGCGGCGTCGCGCGCGCTTCGGACCGGTGCAAGCGCTGCTGGTTCGAACGGATCGCGCGGCTCGCCGAATACGACGGGTCGGCAGCCGGGGCGCCGCGCAAACCGAACGTGGGCGCGATCGTGCGAGCCATCGTCGCGGTGAAAGCCATCGCGATCGCCGGATATGCGCTCTCCGCCGCGGTTAGGTGGCTGCGTTATGGCCGCGTCGAACGCGGCGACGAACTCTTGGATAAAGTGATGCCCGAGTGCGAGGTCCGCGTGTCACACCACACGACCGTCGCGGCGCCCGCCGAGCTCGCGATCGACACGGTCGGCACGACGAACTTCGAGTCGTCGCCGCTCGTGCGCGCATTATTTCGAATGCGCGAACTTCTCATGGGCGCCCGCAGCACGGCGCCCGCGCCGTCCGGCGGACTGCCCGAACAGCTCGAAGCGATCGGCTGGCGGGTCGTCGCGGAGGAACCGGGGCGCGAGCTCGTCTTCGCGTCGGTCACGCAGCCATGGCAGCCGTCGCCCGTGTTCCGCGCCCTACCCGCCGACGAATTCCTGCACTTCGCGGAACCCGGCTACGCGAAGATCGCTTTCACGCTGCGCGTCGATCCGCGCGACGACTTGACGTCGGTCATCAGTACGGAGACGCGCGTCCGAACGACCGACGCCGCCAGCCGCGAGCGGTTCCGGCGCTACTGGGCGCTCCTGTTCCCCGGCATCAACCTCATCCGCCTCGTGCTGCTAGCGCAAGTCAAGCGCGAAACCGAAGCGCGCTGGCAACGCGCGCTTGCTGCTACGAAACGGTAGCCATTTCGAGGAAACGGCACACGCCGTTTGCGGCCATCATCTGCTCGACCGAGGTACAGTTCCGCGCGCGCAGCTCGGGCGAGCCGACCATGACGGCGAGCGCTCGAGCGCGCGAAATCGCGACGTTAAAGCGCTGACGATCGAACACGAAGACGACGCCTCGCGACGCGTCCTCGGGACTCGATGCGGCGGTCGAAAAGAAGACGACGTACGCCTCGCGCCCCTGAAACTTATCGACCGTCCCGACTTCCACGTCGCCGAAACCGCGGGCTTCGAGGACGCGCTCGATGCAACGGACCTGTGCGTTGTACGGCGTGACGACGATGATGTCGGCCGGCGTGAGCGGGCGCGTGCGGCCTTCGAAGTCGCGCACCGTTCCTACGAGCAAGGTTTCGATTTCGGAGGCGATGCGTTCGGCTTCCTCTTCGGAGCGCTGCGCGTTGCCGCTATGCTCGACGGCAAGATATCGCAGTCCGGTACCGCTCAAGCCCGGCGACGCAACGTCTTGCAGCTCGCGCCCTGCAGCCGAGCGCAATTTTCCCTCGTACAGCAGTTCCGAAATGAAGCGGCAGACGTCGGGATGCATGCGATACGAATCCGCGAGCAGAATGCCGCGGTCCGGCGTGACGGGGCGCATTTCGTGCCCGAGCAGATGTTCGAGCACCGACGCGCCGATATCACCGGGATGTTGCGTTTGCGTGACTTGGGGTAGCTGCAGAGGGTCGCCGAGGAAAACGGTGTTCTTGGCGGCGGTCATCATCGCGATGGCGTGCGGCAACGCCACCTGCCCGGCTTCGTCGATGAAGAGGTAGTCGAGCCGTTGATCCATCTCGGCCGGGCCGAAGGCCCAAGCCGTTCCCGCCACGAGATCGATCCCGTCGACGGCGAGCGAGGCGTCGATGCTGGACACGTGCGCGCTCGTATAGGTCGATTCGGCCTCGTTCTGTTTCGAAATTTTCTTGAGCCCTTTGAACGAGACGCCGCGTTCGGCCGCAACCGCCTCTACTTCGTCGAGGAGGTTGTGCACGGCTTTATGGCTGTTCGCCGCAACCCCCACCGTTTTGCCGTCGTCGATGAGATCCAGGATCAAGCGCGCCCCGAGATAGGTTTTGCCCGAGCCGGGCGGACCTTGAACGAACAGGTAGCTTTCGTCGAGCGATCGGCAAACCGAACCCACGGAACGCTCGTCGACGACATCGGGCGCAATCGTGCTCCCGCTCGTATGCCCGCGTAAACGCGGATAGGCCTGCGTTAGAACGTCGAAGGCAGCGCGGTACCGAGATCGCTCGCCGTTGACGAGCACGTCCTCGGCAAAACGCGCGAGCGCGTCGAGCACGGCGCGCGGCGGAACCAACTTGCGCGTGGTTATCGCGCGGGGAAGGGGTGCCGTCGATCTCTTGGCGCGACGAAGCAGGAGCCGGCCTCCCGCCTCATCCTCCTGGATTTCGGTGATCGTACCGGCACGTTCGCGCGTTTCGAGATCGAAGCACTCCCCCGGCTCAAGCTTGTGCAGTTGGGGCGGAAACGTGAATTCGTACTCAAAAGAAAGATCGACCGGTACCGGCGTTCCGACGTGCGTCAACCCCACGATGCAGTGCAAATCGTCCTCGAGCGCGAGCGGCTCGTCGTGATAGGTGTCGCACCGGTCGTAAAATTGCCAATACACGGGCTTATCTTCGCGCCAGTGATACTCGAGCATGTGGCGCGCGAGAAAGAGCGGTCGCACGTCGGCGAATCGCGGGTCGTCGATGGCGGGATCGAAATCCTCCGGAATCCGCGCGTCAAGTTTGGCCTTCAATTCGACGTACTTGTCTTGGAACTTACGCTCCTCAGGCGGCTTCCCCGCGAACGGCGGAATCTCGACCGCGAACTGCTTCGCCGCCTCCTCGCGAAGTTCGAGCAGCCACTGCCGTAGCCCATAGGTCGAGACGCAGTCGTACTCGTTATACTTTTCGAGATCTGCGAGAATGCGATCGTCGCGAGTTGCGGGCTCGTTGCGATGCGCGAGCCATTCTTCGAATTGCAAGATCGACTCATCGCCGCTCTTGACCTTCGCGGCGTCGCCTCGCTTGCCGTAGAACGCTTCGATGAGTTTGATGCTGTAGCCGGGCTGGCCGACGACGATCGCTTGGCGAACCACAGTGAAGAGATCGACGAGCCGCTCCTCGCGCAGCAGAATGTCGACTTCGGCTTCGCGCGTCGCGTGGCGTTGGGTCAGCTTCTTGAGCGCAGTTTTCTCGTAGGACGCATAGTGATACACGTGCATGTCCGGAAAGCGCCGGCGGCGCTCCATCACGAAATCGACGAACGCCTCAAACGCCCGCTTTTCCTCGAGTCGATCCGCCGCCGGTTCGGGGCCACGATCGCAGCCCCAAAACGCATGGAATCGGTCCTCCGGCGTATACGCGCCGAACAGATACTCGAGACCCGTGCCGATGTCGAAATACGGGTCGCCCTCCATATCGAAGAAGACATCGCCCGTGGACGAAACGGGCAACAGATATAGGCCACGCGGTTTGACCGGTTTCGCGTCGGGGTCCGCGGCAGGCAAGAGAATGCCAGTCTTGAGAAACTCACGTTTATATGGGTCCGGCTCGCCACGCTTGATAGCTTCGCGCTGTTCGTCTTGAAGCCGCGCCTGCAGTTTCAGCTTCTCGAACGTGGCCCGCTTCATTTTCTCCGGAACGGGGTCCGCCGCAGCTTTGGCCAGTTCTTCCAGCTTAACGATACCCGCCGCATTGAGTCGGGCCGTTTGGAGCTTCGTCATTCCGGCAACGAGACTCAGGTGATCGTCGTCTTCACGCTGTTTCTTGCACTTTGCATCCCAGACGCAGAGGCCGCAGTGATCCACGGGCGTGGGATAGGTCGCCTGCGCTCCATCGTGAACTCGCTCCAGAAAGCGGTCGCGCATACCGCGGTAATACGCCGCGAAATCTTCGACGCGAAACGACTCGCGGCGTCCGCTTCCGAGGATGACGTGCATCGACTCCGGCATGACGCCCGTAACGCGCGCCACCTGGTGACTGTAGTAGGCGAGTTGCAGCAAGAAGTACGGCTGCGTACTGCGCGCGAGTTTCGTGTCCTCGACCTCATAGTGCCACGGCCACTTCGCGCCCGGGCTCGGCCGGTCGACCCTGCAAACGAAATCGGCGCGGCCCATCGTCTCGCCATCGAAAAAAGTAGCCTGATAGATGACGTCGTCGCCGCGCTCCATGGCGGCGGCGGTGTCGGCCGCGGAACGCTCGATGCCCTCGCGTCCCGAACGGCGTTCGATCGTCGTAACGCTGCGGCCCTCGTCGCGGAGACGTTCGAGGTATCGTAATTCGTGCTCGTCGCCGAGTTTTGCAAGCAGCGCCGCCTGCTGCGGCGGCACGTCGGGACGCTCCAGTTCGCCGCGCAACACCTTGAGATCGAGCTTCGTCAGATGCTCGCAGGCGAGAAAATTGTTGATGTCCGTCGCCGAGACGACGACGTCCGCGCCGAGCAGCTGCAAGCGCTATGCCGCCCCGGACTCGTGCGCTTGGCGCGCGTCGATCAGTTCGCTCACGTGATTCTGCAGCCAGCGAATGAGGGCGTCCACGTGTTCGGCCACGCCCGTGCCCATCGGTGTGAGGCGATAGTCGACGTACGGCGGCACGACGGGCCGGCTCGTCCGCGAAATCAAACCGTCGCGCTCGAGCTCGCGTAGCGTCTGCGAGAGCATTTTCTCCGAAATGCCGTCGATCCGCGCGCGCAGTTCCGAAAAGCGCAGCACGCCGCCTGACCACAGGGCGCCGAGCACGAGCGCGCCCCAGCGGCCGCCCACGTGCGCGAGCACCGCTCGAGCCGGGCAACGGCGGTCGAAGCAATTGCCGATCATACTAACCTTTCCGTAAGTACTTCCCTTTCGTAAGTTTAGGCGCTAGACTGGCGCTCGTCAACTTTACGCCCTCAGAGAGGCCAACCCCATGTCCAACTCCCCCGTCGCCGTCATCACCGGCACCAGTACCGGCTTCGGTTACGATACCGCCCGCCTGCTCGCCGCCGCCGGCCTGCGCGTGTACGGCACGATGCGCGACGTCGCCGGCCGCAATGCCGAACCCGCGCGCGCCCTCGGCGCCCTGGGCGTGCGCGTGATCGAGCTCGACGTCACCGATCAAGCCTCCGTCGATCGCGGCGCCGCCGCGATTCTCGGCGAGGCCGGGCGCGTCGACGTGCTCGTCAACAACGCGGGCACCGCGCACTTCGGCACGACCGAAGCGTTCACGGTCGAATCGTTCGAGCGCCAGTACGCAACCAACGTGACGGGCCCGTTCCGGCTCAGCCGCGCGTTCTTGCCCGGCATGCGCGAGCGGCGAAAAGGCCTCGTCGTCTTCGTGAGTTCCGTCGTCGGAAGATTCGTGGTCCCGTTTACCGGCGTGTATACCTCCTCGAAGTTCGCGATCGAAGGTCTTGCGGAATCGCTCTCGTACGAGCTGCGGCCGTTCGGCGTCGACGTGGCGATCGTCGAACCGGGTGCGTACGCGACCAATATCTTCAACGCGATCGTCACGCCCGACGACGCGGAACGCCTCGCGAGCTACGGCGACGTCGCCAAGACGATCGACGCGCTAGGCGAAGCGCTCGGCGCGAACGCCGGGCAGCCCATCGAAGTCGCCGAAGCGATCGCCGCGCTCGTCGCGATGCCCGCCGGCACGCGACCGCTGCGCACGCCCGTTCCGGGCGACACCCCCGCTACCGCGATCAACCACGCGGTGGAGCCGATCCAGCGCGGCGTGTTGGAAGCGTATGGGTTGGGCAGCTTCTTGCCGCAGCAGGCCGCGACCGCGTAAGCGTCAGCCGAGCAGCGCGCGCAGCCCCGCTTCATCGAGGACCGGCACGCCGAGCGTCTGCGCCTTCGTGAGTTTCGAACCTGCTTCGTCGCCCGCGACGACGTAATCGGTCTTCTTACTCACGCTGCTCGCGACTTTGCCGCCCGCGGCTTCGATGAGCGCGCTCGCTTCCTCGCGCGTCCAGGTGGGCAGCGTTCCGGTCAAGACGAACGTCTTGCCCGCGAGCGCGCCCACCGGTTCGCGCGGGCGCAGCGGCGCGGTCATATCGACGCCGACGCTGCGCAAGCGTTCCACCGCGTGGCGATTCTGGGCTTGTGCGAAAAAGAAGGCGACGCTCTCCGCGATCTGCGGCCCGATGCCTTCGACCGTTTCCAGTTCGGCTTGCGACGCGGCGGCGAGCGCGTCGACGGAACCGAAGTGCCCCGCGAGCAGCGCTGCGTTCTGGCCGCCGACGTAGCGGATGCCGAGCGCCGCGAGCACCCGCGCCAGGCCGCGCGTCTTCGACGCTTCGATTGCGTCGAGCACGTTGCGCGCCGACTTCTCGCCCATGCGCGGCAGCGCGACGAGCTGCTCCGGGCGCAAGTCGTAGAGATCGGCAACGGCGCGACAGAGGCCGCTCTCGACGAGCAGCGCCGCGAGCGCGTCGCCCACGCCCTCGATGTCCATCGCGCCGCGCGAACACCAGTGGCGCAAGCGTTCGCGCAGCTGCGCCGGGCACGAGACGTTCGTGCAGTAGGCGAAGACGTCGTCGGGCGGATGGTCGATCGCCGAACCGCACACGGGACACTTCTTGGGCAGTTTGTAGACGCGGGCGCCTTTGGGGCGCAGTTCGAGCACCGGCCGCGCCACGTAAGGAATGACGTCGCCCGCCCGCATCACGACCACCGTGTCGCCGACGCGAATATCTTTGCGCACGATGTCGGCTTCGTTGTGCAGCGTCGCCATCTTGACGATCACGCCGCCGATGGTCACGGGCTCGAGCACGGCGTAGGGATTGAGTTTTCCCGAGCGGCTCACGTTGACGCGAATCTCGCGCAGCACCGTGCGCGCCTCGGCGGCGCGAAACTTGTAGGCGACCGCCCAGCGTGGATCTTTGCCGGCGTAGCCGAGCTGCGCTTGCAATGCGAGATCGTCGACTTTGATGACGACGCCGTCGATCTCGTAGGGCAGCTCGTCGCGGCGCGCTTCCCAGCCGTCGCAGAACTCGATGACTTCATCGATGTTGCCGCAGCGCGTCGCCTCGGGGTTGACGGGGAAGCCGAACGTGAAGAGCGCGGCCAGCAATTCGGTTTGCGTACGCGGTTTCTCGCCCTCGTACGCCCCGACCGCGTAGGCGTAAAACGAGAGCTTGCGCTCCGCCGTGACGCGCGGATCCTTCTGCCGCAGACCGCCCGCGGCCGTATTGCGCGGCGTGGCGAAGAGCGGCAGATCGGCCTTCGCCCGCGCCGCGTTGAGCGCTTCGAACGCCTGCTTCGTGAGGTAGACCTCGCCGCGCACGTCGAGCGTGGCGGGGAACGCGCCGCGCAGGAGCTTCGGGATTTGGTCGATCACGCGCACGTTGGCCGTGACGTCTTCGCCGACGCTGCCGTCGCCGCGCGTGCCCGCCGAGCGAAGGCGGCCGTCTTCGTAGCGCAGCGACATCGCAAGCCCGTCGATCTTCAGCTCGCAGACGTAAGCCGCGCTCGTACCCGCGAGTTTCGCGACGCGCGCGTCGAACGCGCGCAGCGACTCGGCGTCGAACGCGTTCGCGAGCGAGAGCATCGGCACGTCGTGGCGGTACGGCGCGAACTCGCTCGACGGCGCGCCGCCCACGCGTCGCGTCGGGGAGTCGGGCGTCGCGAGTTCGGGGTGTTCGTCCTCGAGGCGCCGCAATTCGTCGAACAGCGCGTCGTAGGTGAGGTCGTCGATCGTCGGCGCGTCGAGCTCGTGGTAGTTGCGGTTCGCCTCGGCGATCTGTTCGCGCAGGCTGCGCGCCCGTTCGGCGGGCGTTTGCGTGGTGGCCACGCCGGACGATTCCGCCGCGGCAGCGGGCGGCCCCGCAAACCGGGGGGAACGTAGAGAGCGTGCCGGATCATTTTCGCACCGTAGGATTCACCCTCGAACGCGACGAGCTCGCCTCGCTGCTGCAGCGCGCCATCGACGCGGGCACGGTGATCGAGGCGCCGCACGGCGACTACCGCGTCTGGACGCCGGGCTCGGGCGCGGAACTTTGGGTGAACCTCTATCGCCGCGCGGGCGACATCCGGGAATTGGCCGGCGTGAACCCCCACTTCGCGGGCGAGGCGCGCATGAGCGCGATCGTCGAGGCCATCGAACCCAACGCCGAGTTCGCGCTCGAAGGCGAGATCTACGCCTGGGCGTCGTCCGGCGGCGAGGAGCACGGGCTGTACCCGTTTTCGGCAAGCGTTCCGGATTTCGACGCGTCGCTTGCAGCACGAGAGGTGCCCTTTCGCGCGACGCTCGCGCTCGCGGGCTTCGCGCACGACCTGCGCTGGTGGCCGGACGAAGCCGCGTTCGCCGCGGCGATGCGCGACGAGACGACGGGCTTCGCCGCGACCTCGATCGTGCCGGTCGGTCTCTTCGGCGCCAACACGGGACGCGCGCGCTCGCAAGTCGTCGTCACCGGGACGATCGTCGCCGCCGAACTACGTTATAACCCGGCAACGGAGCGGCCGTTCCGGTACTTGCGGCTGGAAACGTACGGCGGTCAGATCGACGTATTGGCCGCGCCGGAACTCGTGGAGGGCGAGCCGATTACGGGAGGCGTCGCGCGCGCGACCTGCTGGCTGACGGCGCGCATCGTTACGACGTGATCGTCGCGACCTGAACCGCGTATCCGTCGGGATCGGCGAGGATCGCGAGCCTTCCAAAATCCTGTTGGTGCGGCTCCTGAACGACGCGCGCACCCAAGCCCCTGGCGCGCGCGACGAACGCGTCGACGTCGGGAACGCGAAAGCCGAGCGACATCGAGCCGGGGGAGACGGGCATGTGTTCCGCGCTCGGATGAAGCCCCAGCCGCGCCGCGCCACCGAGGTCGAAATCGACCCAGTGCGGGGCGGCGTCCGTCGTGAGCGGTAGCTGCACGACGTCGCGGTAGAAATCACGGGCCCGCGCGACGTCTGCGCAGACGAGCATCGTCATCGAATAGTCCGCCATAGTTCCCTCCATTAGTTGAGCGAGAGGGCGTACACGGTTCCGTCGGCGTTGAGGCCGGGACCGGTGCCGCCGTACCAAGCGACCCCGTAGAGCGTGCCGTCGACGTCGAGGAGGCTCGCGTACGGCCCCGCGCCCTCTTTGTACGCGAAACTATGGACGATGTTCTTCTCGCCTGACGTCGTCATGGCGTAAATCGTACCGTAGCCGTTCGCGCCGCCGCTCGGCGTCGTACCGTACAACGTACCGTGCACGTCGACGAGCGCCGCGCGCGGGTTCGCGCCGTCCGCACCGCCCCGGAAGCGGTAGAGCACGCGGTGTTTGCCCGAAGCCGATAGCGCGAAAACCGTCCCGTAGGAACGGGCGGCTCCGCCGGACGTCGTCGTCCCGTACAGCCTTCCGCCTAGTGGTAATAAAGCGGAGGCCGGACTCGAGCCATCCGAGCCGCCCGCAAAACGGTACAGGACCGTTTCTTTTCCGGAGAGCGTCAGTGCGAAGACCGTGCCGTTGTCTTGCGAACCGCCGGCCGTCGTCGTGCCGAGCAGCATACCGTCGACTGCGATCAAACTTGCGTTCGGGTACGCGCCGTCCGAGCCGCCCTTGAAACGGTAGAGCACGCGCTCGGCGCCGTTCGGCGCGATCGCAAAAACGGTTCCACATGCCAAGTTCAGCTCGCAACCGGTTCCGCCGCCTTCGTACGTCGTGCCGTACAGCGTACCGCCGACGTCGATCGGCCCGGCTTCCGGATAGATGCCGTCGGGAGGGCCGCCGAAGCTGTGCAGCACGCTTTCCACACCCGAGCGATCGATCTTGAAGATCGTCCCGCAGCCGGCCTGCCCGCACACGCGGCCCGTCCCGCCGCCGGAGGTCGTACCGTAGAGCACGCCGCCGACGTCGAGCAGGCTGCCGTTCGGATACGCACCGTCGGCGGGTCCGCCCGCGAACGTGTGCACGATACCTTCAGCACCCTTCGTCGTTATGCTGAAAACGATGCCGTAGTAGTCGAATCCGCCCTGCTGGGTCGTGCCGTATAGCACGCCTCCAACGTCGATCAAACTCGCAAGCGGATTGTTGCCGTCGCGCGGCGGCCCCTGGAAGCTGCGTAGCGTCGCGAACGTGACAGCCGGCCTGCTCGTCGCCGCGAAAGCGCCGCCGCTCGAGAGCAGCACGCAACATAACGATACGAAGAGGGCCCTACGCATCGGTTCGGACGGGCCGCGCGCGTTCGACGATCGCGCGCGTATCCGTGCCGCGCGGCAGCGTACCGTACGCGAGGCCGGCGTCGCCCGCCAAGCGCGAGGCGCAGAACGCTTCGGCGACCGCGCTCGGGCTCATCCGAACGACGAGCGCGCCTTGAAACGCCAGCGCCATCTTCTCGACGACGAAGCGCGCGCGCCGCTCGACGTCCGCCGTATCGGCGAGTTCGCGGCGCAACGCGTCAAAGGCCGCGTCGAGCCGACGGTCCGCGCCGCGCGCCGTCTCGACTTCGGCGAAGTACGAATCGAGCACGCCCGGTTCGCGCGCCATCGCGCGCAGCACGTCGAGCGCGTTGACGTTGCCCGACCCTTCCCAAATCGAGTTGAGCGGGGATTCGCGCAGCAGGCGCGGCATGATCGACTCCTCGACATAGCCGTTGCCGCCCAAGCACTCGAGCGCTTCGGCGGCGTGGCCCGCCGCGCGTTTGCACACCCAATACTTGCCGAACGCCGTGCCGATCCGCTTGAGGCGCGCTTCGTGCGCGTCGCCCGCCGCCGCGCGGTCGCAAGCGCGCGCGAGACGCGCCCACAGCAGCGTGGCCGCCTCCGATTCGATCGCCAGATCCGCCAGCACGTTCTGCATCAGCGGCTGGTCGATCAGCACCTTTCCGAACGCGCTGCGATACGAAGCGTGGTGGATCGCCTGCGCCGTCGCTTGGCGCATGCCCGCGGCGGAGCCCGTGATGCAATCGAGCCGCGTGAAGTTCACCATCTCGACGATCGTGGCGACGCCGCGCCCTTCTTCGCCGATGAGGTAGCCGATCGTGCCGTCGAACTCGATCTCGCTCGAAGCGTTGCTGCGATTGCCGAGTTTGTCTTTGAGTCGCTGCAGCGCGAAGACGTTCTTCGTGCCGTCTTCGAGAAAGCGCGGCACGAACAAGCACGAGAGCCCGCCCGGTACTTGGGCGAGCACGAGGAACGCGTCCGACATCGGCGCGGAGCAAAACCACTTGTGGCCCGTGAGCGCGTACTCGCCGCGCGCGCCGTCGAGCGGGACCGCGCTCGTCGTATTGGCGCGCACGTCGGAGCCGCCTTGCTTTTCGGTCATCGCCATGCCGAAGATCGCCGACCCTTTGTCGCTTGCGGGACGCAGCGTGCCGTCGTAGGTCGAAGCGAACGCGCGCGGTTCCCAAACGCGCGCGAGCTCGGGCTGCAGTCGCAGCACCGGCAGGGCGGCGTGCGTCATCGAGACCGGACAGCCGTGGCCCGACTCCGCTTGGCTCCAGGCGAAAAACGCGGCCGCGCGCGCGACGTGCGCGCCCGGGCCCGGCGCGCGCCAGGCGGCGGCGTGCAGGCCGTAGCCGATCGCGGCTTCCATCAGGCGATGGTAGGACGGGTGGAACTCGACCTCGTCGACGCGCTGCCCGAAACGATCGAAGGCTTTGAGTTTGGGCGGGTTCGCGTTGGCTTCGAAACCGAGGGCGATCGTGTCGGCCGCCCCGGCCCGGCGGCCGATCGCGCTGAGATGGCCCTCGGCCCAGGCGGCGCCGTTCGCGCGAACCGCGTCGACCAGCGCTGCGTCGGAGGCATAGACGTCGTAGCCGGCCAGCGGCGGCGGCTGATTGGTCACGTCGTGCGTGCGATGCGGAGCCGGTACCGTGCGGGCGAGGATGTCCATGGACGACGCTTCCGCCGCGTCACAGATTGGTCCCGCACCCCGGAAAAATGGAGAGATTGGGCCTATCGGCCTTATCGCCGCGGAGCATTCCGGGGTACTCTGTGCGGAGATGAAGAGTCCGATGGCCCGCGTTTTGCCGTTCTTACGGAGCCTTAGTATCGTCGCGCTGCTGGCGGCGCTTCCGGCCGCGCCCGCCCCCGCCGCGATCACGGTGTCGAGCATCCGCCTCGACGTGCCGGCACGGCCGGGCCGCGCGGCCGCTTCGCTGAACGTCCTGGCCTACTCGCTCGATGCGATGACGCGCGTGCGCGTGTACGATGCGGCCGCCGTCTCGGCGAGCAGGCTCGTCGTCATGCTCCCCGCGCGCGCCTGGCGGCACTTCGCGACAGCCGGCGGCAGGAGCTATTTTCCCTGGCTCGCGCTACGCCAGCGCGACGATTCCGGAGCGAAGCGCCGCACCGTCTTCACCGGCGTCACCGTGGTACGCATCGAGCGGCTGCGCTTCGGGCACGTCATCCGGCGCCGCGTGACCTTTATCGCGAACGGGATGCGGAGCGACTGAGTTCGCGCGGCGGCAGCGCGCGCGTTTCGCGGGCCGCGAGCGGTTCGCTGCAGTGGCCGCACACGAGTTTCGGCTCGGCGGCGGCGCCGCACGGCACGTGTTCGAGCTGCGTCGGAGCGTCGTCCGCGGCGTACCAGCGGTCGCCCCACTGCATGAGCGTCACGACCACGGGAAAGAGATCCCGGCCCTTGTCCGTCAGCCGGTACTCGAACCGCTCGGGGTGGTCGGAGTAAAGCCGCGGCTCGAGCACGCCGTGCTCGACGAGGCGCCGCAAGCGCGCCGATAGGATGTTGGGCGCGATCCCCAAGCGCTCGACGAAGCCTTCGAAACGCCGCACGCCGTGAAACGCCTCGCGCACGACGAGCAGCGTCCACCACTCGCCGAGCACGTCGAGCGCGCGGCCGACCGAGCAATCCATGTCGCGTAAGCTGCGCCGTCGGGCCATAGAGGGAAGATGCGGCGCGTCTCCGTACGGTCCCTTGCATCATGCAAGTTACCTCGAAAAGCCGCGAAATCCGCCTCGCCTCGCGGCCGGCCGCCTGGCCCGGCGCCGACAACTTCGCCTTCGCGGAAGTCGAGGTGGCGCCGCCCGGGCCGGGTGAAGTCGTCGTGCGCAACACGCACATGTCGGTCGAGCCGTACATGCGCGGCCGCATGAACGACGCGAAATCCTACGTCCCGCCGTTCAAAATCGGCGAGGCGCTCGAAGGCGGCGCGGTCGGCTTCGTGGTCGCTTCGGGCGATGCGGCGCTGCCTGAGGGCACGTGGGTGCTCTCGCAATACGGCTGGCGCGACTACGCGCGCGGCCCGGCGGGCGCGTTCACGAAAATCGACACGACGCTCGCGCCCGCGACGGCTTATCTCGGCGTGCTCGGCGTGCCCGGCTTCACGGCGTGGGTCGGCTTGCACGAAATCGCGCACCTCAAAGCGGACGACGTGGTGTTCGTCTCGTCGGCCGCGGGCGCGGTCGGTGCGGTCGCAGGCCAACTCGCCAAACTCGCGGGCGCGACCGTCGTCGGCAGCGCGAGCACGAGCAAGGTCGCGTTCGTGAAGGATACGTTGCACTTCGATGCGGCCTTCGACTATCGCGGCGGCGACGTGCCCGCGAAACTGCGGCAGGCGGCGCCGAACGGGATCACGCTCTACTTCGACAACGTCGGCGGCGAGCAGCTCGAAGCGGCGATCGGCGCGCTGCGCCCGTTCGGCCGCGCCGCGATCTGCGGCATGATCTCCGGCTACAACGACGAGATGCCCGGACCGCGCAACATGCTGCAAATCATCGGCAAGCGGCTGACGCTGCGCGGCTTCATCGTGCTCGATCACATGGCGAAGTTCGGCGAGTTCGTCAAGGACGTCGCGCCGGCGCTGCGCGCGGGGAAGATCGTCGCGCCCGAAACCGTCGTCGACGGCCTGGAGCACGCGCCCGACGCGTTCGTGGACATGCTGCGCGGCGGCAAGTACCTCGGCAAGGTGCTCGTGCGCATCGCACCCGAAGGGACGGCGCCGTGAGCGGGCTGCGCGAGCGCACGATTCGCTGGCACGATCCGCTGGCCATCGCGGACAAGGTTCGCAACTTAAGCGGTTTGGAGGCGCTGCGCCTCGCGCTCTCGACCGAGACGCCGCCGCCGATCATGACGCTCATGAACATCCGGCTCGTCGAAGTTGCGGAAGGCCGCGCGGTCTTCGAAGGCGAGCCGGGCGAGTACCACTACAATCCGATCGGCTCGGTGCACGGCGGCTTCGCGCTGACGATCATGGACTCGGCGATGGGCTGCGCCGTTCACTCCGCCTTGCCGCCCGGCGTCGGCTACACGACGACCGACGTGCAGGTGCGCTTCATCCGCGGCATGACCGCCGAAACGGGCGTCGTGCGCTGCGAAGGGCGCACGCTGCACGTCGGGCGCACGACCGGCGTCGCCGAAGGCAAACTGTTCGACCAGCGCGGGAAACTGCTGGCCAGCGGCACGACCGCCTGCGCGATCTTCCGCGATTAACATGGCGATGCAGCCGACTCGTCTCGAATTCCAAGGGGCGGCGGGCATCCGGCTCGTCGCCGACGCCTACGGCGCGCCCGGCGCGCCCGGCGTGCTGCTGTTGCACGGCGGCGGCCAAACGCGTCACGCTTGGCGCCGCACGGCCCGCGCGCTTGCGAAGCACGGGTTCTACGCGGTCGCGCTCGATTTGCGCGGTCACGGCGAAAGCGACTGGGTTCACGACGGCGTGTACCGGCACGCCGACGGCGGCGAAGACGTCCGGCGCGTCATCGCCTCGTTCGCCGCACCGCCGATCGTGGTCGGCGCGTCGCTCGGCGGCATGGTCGCGCTGTCGATCGAGGGCGTCTACGCGCCAGGTTCGACGTCGGGCATCGTGCTCGTCGACGTGGCGCACGACGCGGTGCCCGAAGGCATCGAACGCATCGTCGGCTTCATGGAAAGCGGCACGAGCGGCTTCGCCTCGCTCGAGGAAGCGGGCGAAGCGGTGGCACGCTACCTCGCGCATCGGGCGCGGCCGGCGTCGCTCGACGGGTTGCGGAAGAACCTGCGCTTGCGCGACGACGGCCGCTGGTACTGGCACTGGGATCCGCGCATGCTCGAAACGGGAGACATCGGCGACCTCCGCGACGCCGGCCACTTCGAGCGCGCGGCGCGCAACGTGCAGGTGCCGGTGCTGCTCGTACGCGGTGCCGAGAGCGACGTCGTCGACGAGCGCATCGCACGCGAGCTGCTCGCGCTCATCCCGCACGCGCGCTACGTCGACGTCGCGGGCGCGCGGCACATGGTCGCGGGCGACGAGAACGATGCGTTCTCGGCAGCGGTGACCGCGTTCTGCGAAGAAATCGGCGGCGCCGCCTTACGCGGCGAGGGTATGCGCCAGCCAGGCTAAACCGGGCCGACGGCCACGCCGTAGAAGCCCTTCGTTCCGGGAACTCTGCCGAGCAGCATGCCGCTCCTGAAGTCGTAGATGGAGACTCCGTCGCGACCCACGACGTACACGTAATTCGACGTGAGATCGACCGTGAAGAATCCGAATCCGCCGTCGGTTACGATCTTTCGAAACTGGAACGTGCGCGGATGCGGCAACGGCGCGATCAGCAACCGGTCCGGGGGATCGCCCACGACGATCCGGCTGTCTCCGAGGGCTTCGATGTCGCCGCTCGGATAGCCGTACGTCAGCGCGATCTGGTAGCTCGGGCTCAGGGCCTTCGGCGGATAGACTTGGATGGCATAACCGCCTCCCGCGTTTCCCGAGCCTTGGTTGACGTAGAGATCGTTCGCAGAATCCGTCGTGATGCCGGTGACGTTAACCGCGTACGGAAAATAGTACGGAATTTTAACGATGCGCGACGGAGCGGATGCGCCCGGATCGAACTCCTCCACGAAAAAGCGGTAGAAACGGTCGAGCGTTTCGACGTAGACCGTCCCGTCCGGTCCGACCGAAATATATCTGGCGAAGTGATGCGGCTCGATCGGCAGCGTACGATCGGGCGCCGTTTGGCCCGGCGCGTAGACGGTAATTCGCGAGGGGTGATTGTTCACGACGTAGAGCGACCCGCTCGCATCCGTCGCTACGTTGTACGGATCGTGGACGCCCTGCCGGATGACGCCGATTCTGGACGGGTGGACGACCCCGGCCGGATAGACGTCGATGCGATTGTGATCGCGATTGGCGACGTAGAGCAACTCGGAGGGCCTTGGAGCGTTCGCGAAAACCCCAAAGGTGACCGCGCCCGTCGCCGTGCTCGAAAAGAGCGCCGCACCGAGCCCAAGGATGGCGAGACGAACCGATCGCTTCATCGATTTTTCCCCTTCCTAAGAGGATAGTCCACTGAATGCGTGGCGGCGCCCTGGCGGCTATCCGAAATGCCCACCAGAGCGCTACGGAATACTCCGTATCGCAACCTTTTTGGTCGTCTCGAGCATTGAAAAATTGCGATCACTCACACCTTTTCCGGTTCGGGCACGAGGTGTGGCCCGCTAGTACACGTGTTACGGCTATCCCACTTAGGTGGTTTGATCGTACAACAATTTGAGAGGACGATCGTAAACGATGATGACACTTCCGCCCCTGAAAAACGATGTTTTACTGCACTCCACGATTTTGAACATCTCAGCAGAAACCGAAGCATTTCGACGTGACGATCCAAACATTAGTGGATACCGATTCCTATATTCATCCAAGGAGTCGTTCAGCGTCAATTGCGGACTGATGCTCGCCGGAATCAATCCCGGCCACGAAGATGATATGAGCGACCGAGGCTTTACTGCAGATGGCCGCAACGCATATCGGACGGAAGCCTGGAAAGGTCCTAAATTTCAACCTCAGATGGTTCATTTCATGAGAGCTCTTTTTCGTGATCTCAGAGTACCTGACGTCGAGTTTGAGAAATATTTTGATTCCACGCTCACTTCAAACTTGACGCCGTTTCGTTCGCGAAGATTCAAGAATTTGTCACCGGAATCTCAACAACGAGCGATTACCTTCGGCGTTACTTTGTGGAGCACCGTTCTGCCCGATCTGGGAATCCGCGCGATAATCTGCTGCGGCGACGATTGTTATAATGGATTCAAGGAAGTTCGTCGCCGCGTTCCCGACCTCAATGATCTGACACTCGTACAAATTACGCACGCTAGCTCGGCGCACTGGAATCTCGACAACAATCTCCGTCACGCAAAAGGCGTCCTGGATAACGCCAAGTTCCTTCTATCGCCCGTTTGACTCGACCCGCTTTATGAAGCGCCGCAGGCGTGAATCTTTCAGAAAAAGGAAACAGAAATCGTATGAACATCGGCATCATCGGCGCCGGCAACATCGGCGGCGCGCTTACGCGGCGCTCCCGCCAACTCGGACACGACGTATCCGTCGCGAACTCGCGGGGACCCGAGTCGCTTGCGGAGCTCGCGCGCGAGACGGGCGCCCGCGCCGTCACCGTCGAGGAAGCGGCGCGCGGCAAAGACGTCGTCGTCGTGACGATCCCGCAGAAAAACATTCCGGCTTTGCCCGCGGGCCTGTTCGCGAATCTGCCGCCCGACGCCGTCGTTATCGATACCGGCAACTACTATCCGCGCCAGCGCGACGGGCACATCGACGGTATAGAAAACGGCATGCCCGAGAGCGCGTGGGTCGCGCAGCAACTCGGCCGGCCGGTCATCAAAGCGTTCAACAACATCTACGCCAAGCATCTGCAAGATCGCGGGAAGCCCCCAGGGACGCCCGGCCGTATCGCGCTGCCGGTCGCGGGCGACGACGCGCGGGCGAAAGCAACGGTGATGAAGCTCGTCGACGAGCTCGGCTTCGATCCCGTCGACGCGGGGACGCTCGCCGAATCGTGGCGCCAGCAACCGGGAACGCCCGTCTACGCGAACGACTTCGACGCGGCCGGCGTGCGCCGCGCACTCGGCGAGGCGTCACCGGAACGGCAGCCCGATTGGAGCGCTGCTTAGGTGCTCTCGGAGGGCCGCGGCGCCGAAGCGCCGCGCGTGAGGTCGTCCAGCATCGCGAACAAACGCTTCCGCAATGCGACGCTCGGGGGTCCCAGGTCCAGCACGCTGCCGAGCCACAGCCCGTCGGCCGCCGACCGCACGAGTTCCGCGATCGCCGGATCGATGCCGTCGTCCTCGAGGCGCGTGCGCCACACTTCGTAACGGCGGCGCAGCGGCGCGAGCAGTTGCGAATTGATCGCCACCGCGGCGACGATGCCGGCGCTCACCTTTAACGTGCGCGTCAGCGCGCCGTCGCGGTCCAAGCACGCTCCCAGAAATGCGCGCGCGAAACTTCCGGGACCGCTTTCGCCCTGCATGTGACGCTGCAAATCGCCCTCGAACTGCGTCACTACGTCTTCGATCATCGCCGCGATCAGTGAATCTTTGGTGGCGAAGTGATGCAGGATGCCGCCCTTGGAAAGACCGACGCGTTCGGCCACGGCGTCGAGCGTCAGCTTCGCAGCGCCGTCCTGCGCGACGAGTTCGGCCGCCGCTTCGAGCACGCTGCGACGCGTGGCGTCGCCGGAGCCGCGGGCGGCCATATTACTTCGGTCCTTGCGTTGACGCGCGTATGCCGAGCATGCTATCAGTATACCGTCCCACCGGACGGCATTCCCGCCGGCGCGGCTCACAGCCTGACGACGGAGTGCTGACCCAAGCCGAATGATCGCCCACGATTCGACGCGCCTCGCCCACGAAGCGCCCGCGGCCACCGCCCTCGACGAAGCGATCGCGGGCGCCGCTCGAGCACTCCTGGGCAGGCAAAAAGCCGACGGCCACTGGGTCTTCGAACTCGAAGCCGACGCCACGATCCCCGCCGAGTTCATCATGCTCGGCCACTACTTGGACGAGCGCGACGAGGCGCTCGAAGCGAAGATCGCGGCGTACCTGCGCCGCATCCAGAATCCCGACGGCGGCTGGCCGCTCTTCTACCGCGGCGATACCGATATCAGCGCGACCGTCAAGGCGTACTTCGCCCTGAAATTGGCGGGCGAACCGATCGACGCGCCCCACATGGTGCGCGCGCGCGAGCGGGTGCTCGAGCGCGGCGGCGCCGCGCAGTGCAACGTGTTCACGCGCATCGCGCTGGCGCTCTTCGGGCAAGTACCGTGGCGCGCGGTCCCGGTGATGCCCGTCGAAATCATGCTGCTGCCCACGTGGGCGCCGTTCCATCTCGATAAAGTTTCGTATTGGTCGCGGACGGTTATCGTGCCGCTACTCGTGCTGATGGCGCTGCACCCGCGAGCGCGCAATCCGCGCAACGTCGACATCTTCGAACTCTTCGTCACGCCGCCCGACCTGGAACGTGGTTACATGCGCGCGGCAACGGGCTCGCCGCTCGGCAAGGCGTTCCTCGCGCTCGACGCGGTCTTGCGCAAGGTCGAGCCGCTGGTCCCGCGGCCGTTGCGCGCGCACGCGATCGCCAAGGCGATCCGCTTCACCATCGAGCGGCTCAACGGCGAAGAGGGTCTGGGCGCGATCTTCCCCGCGATGGCGAACAGCGTGATGGCCCTCGACGCGATGGGCTACGCACCGGACCATCCCGACCGCGCCGTCGCCAAGCGCGCGATCGAAAAGCTGCTCGTGATCGGCGAAGACGAGGCCTACTGCCAGCCGTGCGTGTCGCCGATCTGGGACACGTCGCTGACCGCGCACGCGCTGCTCGAAACGCAAGACGCCGCGTTCGCCGATGCGGTGCGGCGCGCGAACGATTGGCTGCGCGAACGGCAAGTGTTGAACGTCGTCGGCGATTGGGCCGCGCAGCGCCCCGGCTTGCGGCCCGGCGGCTGGGCCTTCCAGTACTGGAACGACTACTATCCCGACGTCGACGACACCGCGGTCGTCGCGATGGCGCTCGACCGCGACGATCGCGATCGCTATCGCGAGCCGCTCGCACGCGCCGCCGAATGGGTCGTCGGCATGCAAAGTTCCAACGGCGGCTGGGGCGCCTTCGACGCCGAGAACGAGCACTACGCGCTCAACCACATCCCGTTCGCCGATCACGGCGCGCTGCTCGATCCGCCGACCGAAGACGTCTCCGCCCGCTGCGTCGGCATGCTGCTGCAGATGGGCTTCGCTCCCGAACATCCTTCCATCGTGCGCGGAATCGAATACTTGCGCCGCACGCAGCAGCCCGACGGTTCCTGGTTCGGCCGCTGGGGCACGAACTACATTTACGGCACGTGGTCCGTGCTCAACGCCTTCCTCGCCGCCGGCGAAACGACGAAGAACTCCGACACGGTGCGCCGCGCCGTGGAATATTTGCTGCGCTATCAGCAGGCCGACGGCGGGTGGGGCGAAGACGGCGCCACCTACTGGCCGCAGCGCCGCGGACTGTGCAAAGAGAGCACGCCGAGCCAAACGGCGTGGGCGCTGCTCGGACTGATGAACGCGGGCGAAGCACGCCATCCCGCGGTCGCGCGCGGCATCGCGTACCTGCTCGAGCGCCGCAACGCCGAAGGGCTGTGGGACGAACCGTGGTACACCGCCGTCGGTTTTCCGCGCGTCTTCTACTTGCGCTACCACGGCTACCGGGCGTTCTTCCCGCTCTTCGCCCTCGCGCGCTATCGCAATTTCGCGGTGCGCGGCGAGCCGCTGCCCCGGCTCGGCTTCTAACCGGCTGCGGCGAGCGCGTCGTAGACGAGGCGTGCCGTCGCCACGTCTTCGATCGCGAGGCCCATCGATTTAAAGATCGTGGTCGCGCCGCTCGGGCGTGGCTTCGTGCCGGCGAAGAGTTCGCCGGCTTCGGCGTAAATCGCCGCCTTCGAAAGGATCACGTCGCCCGACTCCGCGAGGGCCGCTTCGCGCGAGTCGACGACGAGCGTGTGCGCCATCGCCTCGTCGTCCAACTCGCGCCAGGTCGGCCGGTTGGCGCCGACGGAATTGACGTGCGCGCCCGCTTTGAGCCACGCGCCGCGCAGCACCGGCTCCATCGCGCTCGTCGCGGTCACGATGACGTCGGCGCCGCGCACCGCGGATTCCGCATCCGTCGCAACCGCACCGTGCGCGGCGGCAAAGCGCCGCGCGTGTTCGGGATTGCGGCTCCAGACGCGCACCTCGGTCAGCTCTCGAACGTGCCGCAGGGCCTCGAGATGCGCCAGCGCCTGCACGCCGCTGCCGAGTAAGGCCAGCACGCGAGCCTCAGGTGCGGCGACGATGTCCGTGACGGCGGCCGAGACCGCTGCCGTGCGCATTTCGGTGATCAGCCGGCCGTCCATCACCGCGAGCGGTTCGCCCGTATCGGGCCGGAAGAGTAACACCATCGCCATGTGCGTCGGCACCGCCGTGCCCTCGTTGGCGGGATAGAACGTCACGAGTTTGAGGCCCATCGCATCGCGCGCGACCGCGGGCATCACGCCGAGAAAACGTCTATTCTCTTCGATCGTGAGAATCGTCCGCAGCGGCTGCTGCACTTCGCCCGCGGAGAACGACGCGAGCGCGCGGGCCATCGCGGGAATCAGCGTTTCCCAGCGCAGCACCGCGCGAACGTCGTCTTCGCTGAGGTAGCGGATCGGCGTGCTCATTTCGGAGGTACGATATGTCGGCCGCGGCTTCTGCAAACCGCGGCCGTCACGTGGTTGTTTTGAACGAACTAAGGCCGGGCGATGGGCGGCGAAAGGCGCGAGCCGCGGTCGAGATCGATCGTCGCCAGGCGCTGCCCGGTCGTTCCGATCGTCGAGGCGACGACGCGATACGTCACGAGCAGGTTCGAACGGCCGCCTTGGTTCTCCCGGACGTCGAAGCCGTTCGGCCCCTTGTTCGTCACGAAGACGCCTTTGCTATCGCCTTCGGGCGTCACCGTGACCAGATAGTTCTTCGTCGAATCGATTACGTTGGCGAAGGCCCGATCGAATGAAACGTGTACGTAACCGCCGCGCATCGCCGCTTCGCCGTTATCTTCGAGGGTCGGCGTCGTCGATCGCTGGGCGTACTCGGTGATGCGATGCGTGCGGCTGCAGCCCGACTTGCACGCACCCGCCGTAAACACGAGGCCCGTAAACGAGCCGTTGCCGTGATTGTCGACCGAGAACTGACCGCCGTCCGCCGTGTTGGTAGCGATAAACGGTTCACCGCCCGAGACCGAGCTATTCGCTTCCAGCGCAAAAAACGTTGCCGAGCCGCTATCGGCGCGAACGCCCGGGAAGTCCGTCGACATACCGTACACGCCGTGGACCATGCCGGTGCCTTGGCCTATAACTCCGGCCCAAGCGCCTTTGCTGGAAGAGCCGTAGACACCCGCGTACGGGTACCCCGCCGTCGTGTTCGACTGCCCGACCAGGCCGCTGCCCGTATTCGATATCCCGGCAATAGCGGGACCGTTGGTCGTGCCCTTATTCGTTTCTTGGAGGCAGGCGGCTTTCGTCGTGCAGCTGCCGCTGGTGCTCGTGACGGCGAGAGCGTGTTGCGTCATCGAAAGTCCCGTTGCACCCACTGCTAGGGCGATGGCACCGACGGCGACGTGGTTGGGCTTGCGCATGTGCTGGAACTCCTTAAGATAATTTAAGGAAAGGTGCCTGTAGGCCACGTCGCCTTAGCGCGAACGTCGCGAACAATCCTCCGGCGGACGCGCTACTGTGTCGCGACGAATCTATCCGCGCGACGTGCTTTCGCGCCGCAACAGCTCGCGCTTGCGCGCTGCGCCCCAGCGGTATTCCGTCGGCGTGCCGTCCCGACGCACGACGCGATGGCACGGAATTGCAACTGCGACCGGATTCGCGGCGCAAGCCCGCGCCACCGCGCGTGCGCTGCCGTGCGCGCCGATGCGCACCGCGATTTCACCGTACGTTGCCGTGTCGCCGTACGGAATCTCGCGCAGCGCCGCCCACACGCGTTGCGCGAACGCGGTCCCCTCGATATCGAGCGCGAGCGGGACGCGATCGTTCGGCGCACCGTCGACGAGCGCGACCGCTCGCGCCACCAGCGCTTGCAGCGACGCATCGCTTTCGGCGAGCTCGGCGCCGGAAAAGCGAGCGAGTAACCGCGCTTCGAGCGCGGCGCGATCGTCGCCCAGATCGAGCGCGCACACGCCCCGTTCGCTAAACGCGACCGCAAGCGTGCCGAGCGAACAGCCGGCGAACGCGTAGCGGATCGCGCGCGCCGCGCCGCCGCGCCGGTAAGCGGCCGGCGACATGCCGAGGTCGGCCGCCGCGTTCGCATAGAACCGGGCGCTGGAATTGTAACCGGCGTCGAACGCCGCTTGAGTCACCGATTTGGCGCCGCGCAGCGCGCGCTGCAGCCGCTCGCGGCGGCGCGCGGCGACGTACGCCCGCGGCGTCACGCCGAGCGCGGCGCGAAAGACGCGATGGAAGTGCGAGGGGCTGAGCCCCGCTTCGCGCGCGAGTTCGTCGAGCGACGGCGGCGCTTCGGCCGCGTCGATCGACCGGCAGACGCGCTCGAGCATGCGCGCCGTCGCGGCTTCCGGCGGCGCGGCGTCGGGGCGGCAGCGGCGGCAAGGCCGGAAGCCCGCCGCGATCGCGAGCTCGACCGCATCGAAAAAGCGGACGTTGGCGCGTAACGGGCGACGCGACGCGCAGGCCGGCCGGCAGCAAATGCCCGTCGACGTTACGCCGTACACGAACGCGCCGCGCGGATCGCGCGCCGCGAGCGCGCGCCACCGCGCGTCGTCGTGCGACGCCTCGGCGGGAACGGGGGATGGGGTAGCGGGCACGGTCATCATGCTCCTAAACTACCGCAGCACCGCGACCGTGGCACCTCGCTTCTTGCGGCGTAATTCCCGCTCGAACCGTGCCCCGGCTAAGGTTCGCTAGGCTTCGATCGCGACGCGCTGGCCGGTCGCAAGTTCTTGCAGGCGCGCGAGATTCTCCGTCTCGAGCTGCTGCATGCGCGCGCGATCGGCGTGCACCGTGCCGTGCGCGCGCGGATCTTTGAGGACGGGCCCCAGATAGTGCCCGGTGAACGATGCCGCGACCGTCGCCACGTGCTCCGGCGTGCCGGTCGCGACGACGGTGCCGCCGCGGTCGCCGCCTTCGGGACCGAGGTCGATCACGTAATCGGCCGTCTTGATCACGTCGAGGTTGTGCTCGATGGTGAGCACCGTGTTGCCGACCGCCACGAGCCGCTGCAGGACGTCGAGCAGCTTGTGAATGTCGGCGAAGTGGAGCCCGGTCGTCGGCTCGTCGAGCACGTAGAACGTGCGGCCGGTGGCGCGCTTGGCGAGTTCGGTCGCGAGTTTGATGCGCTGCGCCTCGCCGCCCGAAAGCGTCGTCGCGGGCTGGCCCATCTTGATGTAGCCGAGACCCACGTCGGCGATCGTCTTGAGGCGCGTGTGAATGCGAGGAATCGCCGCGAAGAACTCCGCCGCTTCGTCGACGCGCATTTCGAGCACGTCCGAAATCGATTTGCCCTTGTACTTCACTTCGAGCGTCTGCGCGTTGTAACGTTTGCCCTTGCATACTTCGCACGGCACGTAGACATCGGGCAGGAAGTGCATCTCGATCTTGATGATGCCGTCGCCCTGGCAGGCCTCGCAGCGTCCGCCCTTTACGTTGAACGAGAAGCGCCCGGGCGTGTAGCCGCGCAGTTTGGCTTCGGGCACGAGCGAGAACAGCTCGCGCACCAGGTCGAACGCGCCGGTGTAGGTCGCGGGGTTCGAGCGCGGCGTGCGGCCGATCGGCGATTGGTCGATCACGACCATCTTGTCGAGCGCCTCGGCACCCTTCACCGTGCCGTACGTGCCGCCCGCGGGCTGGCCGTGCAAGTGCTGGTTGAGCGCCTTGACGAGAATCTGATTGACGAGCGTCGATTTACCGCTGCCGCTGACGCCCGTGACCGCCGCGAAGACGCCAAGCGGAAAGTCGACGTCCACGCACGCGATGTTGTTGGCTTTGGCGTTCTTCACTTTCAGCCAGCCGCGCGGTTCGCGGCGGCGCTTCGGAATCGCGATGAACTGCCGGCCGGAGAGGTAGGCGCCCGTGAGCGATTCGGGATTGCGCAAGATCTCTTCGAGCGTGCCGACCGTCAGGACTCGCCCGCCCTCGGCGCCCGCGCCCGGCCCGATGTCGACGATCACGTCGGCCTCCCGCATCGTGTCCTCGTCGTGCTCGATCACGATCAGCGTGTTGCCGAGGTCGCGCAGGGTCTTGAGCGTCGCGAGGAGACGATCGTTATCGCGCTGGTGCAGCCCGATCGACGGTTCGTCCAGAATGTACAGCACGCCGACCAGCGACGAGCCGATCTGCGTGGCGAGACGGATGCGCTGCGATTCGCCGCCGGAGAGCGTCGTCGCGGAGCGCGCCAGGCTCAGGTAGCCGAGGCCGACGTTGGTGAGAAAACCGAGCCGGGCGCGCACTTCCTTGAGGATCTGGTTGGCGATCAGCTCCTCGCGCGCGGTGGGCGCGAAGTCGCGGAAAAATGCCGTGGCCTTCTCGACGGACATCGTGGTGAGGGCGTGGATATTCTCGCCGCCGACCGTCACCGCCAAGGCCTCGGGCTTCAGCCGCGCGCCCTTGCACGTCTTGCACGTCGTCGCCGACATGAACTTCTCGATCTCTTCCTTGACGTACTCGCTCGAGGTCTCGGTGTAGCGGCGCTGCAGGTTGTTGACCACACCCTCGAACTGCGCGTCGTACGTCCAGGCGTGACCGCTCTTGGACTCGTACGTGAAACGCTGCTTGCCCTCGGCACCGTAGAGGATCGTTTGCACGAGGTCTGCCGGCATCTTGTCGAACGGCGTCGAGAGCTTCACGCGCCGCGCGCGCATCAGCTTTTCGACCTGCTGCATGTAGTACGGATTCATCGACGGATACCGCCCGCCGCCGAGCGACTTCGACCACGGCACGATCGCGCCGTCCTCGATCGACTTCGAGCGGTCCGGGACGACCTTCCACGGATCGATTTCGATTTTCACGCCGAGTCCGGTACAATCGGGACACGCGCCGTAAGGTGAATTAAACGAAAAGAGCCGCGGCGCGAGTTCTTCGAACGAAAGCCCGCACTCGACGCAGGCCAACCGCTCGGAAAAGGTCAGTTCCCGCGCGGCTGGTGCGGCTTTCTCGGTGCCCGCGTTTGTCTTGAGAGTCTCCGCCGTCGAGCGCCCCGGCTCGACGAGCACGGTCGCGATGCCGCTCGACAGGCGCAGCGTCGTTTCGATCGAGTCGGTCAGCCGCTTGCGAATGTCGGGCTTCATCACGAGGCGGTCGACGATCACGTCGATCGTGTGCTTGCGCTTCTTATCGAGATCGATCTTCTCGCGCAATTCCTTGGTGACGCCGTCGACGCGGACGCGCGAGAAGCCCTCCTTGGCGATCTCCTCGAACAGCTTCGCGTACTCGCCTTTGCGGCCCCGAATCACGGGCGCGAGCACCTGGACGCGCGAGCCCTCGGGAAGTTCCATCACCTGATCGACGATCTGCTCGCTCGATTGCGCGCTTACTTCCCTGCCGCACGAGTAACAGTGCGGCTTGCCGATGCGCGCGTAGAGCAAGCGCAGATAATCGTAAATCTCGGTGACCGTGCCGACCGTCGAGCGCGGATTGCGCGAGGTCGACTTCTGGTCGATCGAAATCGCGGGCGAGAGCCCCTCGATGTAATCGACGTCGGGCTTCTCCATCTGCCCGAGAAACTGCCGCGCGTAGCTCGAGAGCGACTCGACGTAGCGCCGCTGGCCCTCGGCGTAGATGGTGTCGAACGCAAGCGACGATTTCCCGGAGCCCGAGAGCCCGGTAATCACGATCAGCCGATTGCGCGGCAGTGTGAGATCGACGTTCTTAAGGTTGTGTTCGCGCGCGCCCTTGATGACGATCGCATCGAGGCCGCGCGGCGCGGAACCGTTGGAGGACTGGGACGCCACGGTCTATAGACCGGCCGGATTGCGGAAGCGTTGCACTGTGCCGGGTACCCCTCAAAATGCGCGTTCAGAGATTGACACGCCCAACTCGGTTCCCGCGCCACAGCACGAACCACATGTTGCCATCGGGTCCCGCCACGATGCATCGTGGCTGCGAATGCGAGCTGAGACCCGGTACGTACGTGATCCGCCGCTCCTTGTCGATGCGCCCGATCCGCCCGGGATGCCACTCCGTGAACCAAGCGGCGCCGTCGGGTCCGGTTACGATATCGAACGCATGGCTTCCGGCCGCCAGCGGATATTCGGTAACGACGCCTTGCGTCGTTATCCGACCGATCCGCCCCGCCCATTCGGTGAACCAAAGCGCGCCATCGGGTCCGGGAGCGATGGAAAACAGACCGCTATTCGGCGAGATGCCCATGGCGTACTCAGTAATCCGCCCTTTGAGCGTGAGGCGACCGATTCGGTTCGTACCGGGGTCTGTAAACCAGAGGGCTCCGTCGGGCCCCGTCGCGACATCGGTGATATCGGCACCACGTGGAAATGCAGCGACCGTTGAAAAGGATCGCGCGCTGGAAATGCGTCCCATGAGATTGCCGTCGTAAGGGAACCACAGCGCGCCGTCCGGCCCTACCGTAATACCGTAGTCGACCCAGTAACTCCGAAAGTGCTGCGCTTGATTGTTTGGTACGTAAAAATACGACGCATCGCCGCTTACCGTCATGCGAACGACATCCGCGTCGCTTTCGTCTACAAACCATAGCGCCCCGTCGGGCCCGGCGACAATTTCGGCGCCCGCGGGGTACGCGTTGGCAAGGTAATAGTATGTCGCCGTACGCTTGCCGTCGACGGATATCCGCGCAACGCCGCTCGACCCCAAGTCTTGGTCGATATCATCGGTTACCCAAAGCGCGCCATCGGGGCCGGCTGCTAGGCACTCACCCTGGTGACCAGGGAGGAGATCGTCAAACAGCGTGATCGTAGGGGGACGCGCCGCAGCTTCTAGCGTTCCCGAGCCGGCAAAAAGCGACGATACGAGGACGACGGTAAGGAATCGAAAAGCGGCTGAAGACCTGCACATGAGAGCCCCCTCTGCCTATCACCGGCTTGCCGTTTAGCCGGCGAATTTGAAATGAATCATCTGCCCGTCGGCCCGGATGCCCGCGAATGCGTCCGTATTCACGTTGATGCCATTAAAAGATGCCCGTCTTTTTTTCCACGCTGTACGCCACGACCCAGGTGAGCAGCCCGACCATCAGCACGAACGCGCCGACCACGCGCAACGTGAAGGCGCCCGCGTCCACGTTGAGCGCGGGGGGCGCGTCGCGGCGAATCTGCAGCCCGCGGTCGACCGAACTGCGGATGAAAAACGAGCCGCCCAACATCAGCGCGCCGAGCACCGAAATCGCGATCCGAACGGACACGGGGATCATGGCGACACTCCCCCGCCGCGCAAGGCCCGGTACTCGCCGACGACCACCAGCACCGCGTACGCGATCGTCACCTGAACGAGGATGCCCTCGACCAGCGGCCCGACAAACGGAGCCGCCGCCAGCAGCTCGGCGACGAAGCCGGAGACGAAGGCAACGAGCGCGATGCCCGCGACGACCAGCAGCGTCGGCACCGGCCGGGCGATCGCGATTTGGACCGACTCGGCGACGGCCGCGAAGCCCGGCCGCTCGCCGACCACCGCGGACGCCATCGCGTAGATGAAAAAGAACGCGTACGCCACCAGGGACAACAGGTACGTCGGGGCGGCGAGCACCGCCGCCCCCGCGCCCAAGACGAAGAGCGCGATCATCGCCACGAAGACGTGGCCGCCGTCGCGGCGGTACGCGCGCGCGCCGTCGGCAAAGCTCGCCCGGCCCGTCGTCCACGCGGCGTTCGCCATCCCGGTCGTGTACGAGATCGAGAGAATCGACGTGAGGATCTGCACGACCCACTGCAGCAGGCCCGGCCACAGCGGCGCGTTCGCCGCGCTCGACTCTTCCGGCACCAGGATCGCCTGCACGGTGGCGGCAAGGGCGGCCGCCACGAGTCCCGGCACGACGATCGCGGCGTTGCGGACGAGCAGTTTCCACGCTCCTCCGAAGACGTTGCCGGCGGCCCGCGCTTCCACGCCTAGCGCTTCCCCGGCCGCTGCGGCGACCCTCCGAACAGTGCCGCCTCGACTTCGCGCACGTCGCCGACGATCGCGTCGGGCTGCGGGCCGCCCGGGGGCACGCGTTCGTCCCGCACGTTCATCCATACGGTATACATCCCCACCGCGTGGCCGCCGCGCACGTCGCGCTCGAAACGATCGCCGACCATGGCGCATCGCTCCGGCTCGACGCCCAGGCGCTCGGCCGCTAACCGGAACAGCCGCGGATCGGGTTTGATCATGCCGACCTCGTCGGCGATGAAGATTTCGTCGAAGGCATCCTCCAAGCGCAAGATCGCGATCTTTTCCCGATGCGTCTCCGCGAGGCCGTTGGTGATGAGGCCCAGTTTGAGCCCGCGTTCGCGCAACGAACCGAGCAGTTCGAGCGCGCCGGGCCACAGCTCCAAAACCTCTTTGCGGGCATCGTTGTATTCGACGCCGCAACGTGCCGCGCGCGCCCGGTCGTCGACGCCGACGGCGCGCAGCGCTTCGTACCACATCTGCGCGCGCAGTCCCACGAGCGGCACCTTCATCGTTTCGACCGAGAGCGTTTTCCAGAAGCGCTCCGCCTGCGCGACGTAGGCTTCGAACGCGCGCTCGGCTTCGATCGCGTACTCGTCCGCCAGCGCCTGCGCGACGCGCCGTGCGGCGGCATGGTAGGCGCGCGTGTCGTCGTGCAGCGTGTCGTCGAGGTCGAAGAGAACGGCGCGCAGCGGCCGCAGCGTTCCGGCGGCGCTCACGCCAGACGAACGCGGAACGAACGCAACTGGAACGGCGAGAATCCGGCGACGATCGCGCCGTCTTCGAGTGCGGCCGTGCCGCTCGCCGGACGTTCGAGCGCGTCGACGCAGGCGACGCTTCGCGCGCGCGCGCCGCAGCGCACGCGGCCGGTCACGGCCAGTCCGTCGCACTCGCGCACGCGCACGACGACGCCGTCGCCGTCGTCCGCGGGTTTGGTCGCGCAGACGAGCAGCGACGGCTCGTCGCAATCGAACATCGGCACTTCCGCGTCGCCCGCGAAGCGCAGCCACAGGCGCTCGAGGTCGCCCATCGCGAGCGTCCCAAAGGGCACGAACGCGAGCGAAAACGCCGCTTCGCCGGCGTCGGCCGCCGGATCGGGCCAGGTCGCGCCGCGCAGCAGCGAGTGACCGAGTTCCGAGCGGCCGTTGCGCCGTTCGAGGCTCCAGCCGTACGCATCGAGCGACAGGAGCGCGACCCCGCGGCCGGCGGCGTCGAGCCGCGCGAAGCGTTGGCCCGCGGCCTCGAACTTCGCGCGCTCGGCGCGCGTGCGCGGCGCCGCGGCGCGCACGACGGCGCCGTACGGCGAACCGAACCGCGCGCGCGTCGCCGCGAAGGCAAACGCGTTCTCGAGGCGCAGCAAGGCGTGCCGTTCGCTCCAGGCGACCGCCAGGTCAACGCGCAGAAACGGCTCGTGCGCGTCGAGCGCGTAGCGCGCCACCGCCAGTGACGATCCGAACGCGAAGCGCACTTCGAGCGCGTCGTCGACGATTTCGCACGCGCTCGCGCGGCAGGCACGCGGCCGGCGCCGGTACGAGCGATCGACGTTCCAGGCATCCCAGCGCCGCGGCCGATCGTCGTAAAGCGCGAGGCGGCACGCGCGGCGCACGAGGTTCGGCCCGCCCGCCGCGCGCAGTTCGACGAGCGTCCCGTCGCGCGCGATCGTCGCGGCGAGGGCGTCGTTGTGAAAGACGAAACCGGCCGCCGTCTCGCGCGGGCCGCAGGGCGCGGCAGCACGACGCGCGCGCGCCTGCGGCAGCACGCCGCGCGCGCTCGCGGTGACGTGGTCGACCAGCGCCTCGGCCAGATCGTATTCGGCGCGCGCGTCGGCGTACACGGCGGCTACCGACGAACCGGGCAGCACGTCGTGAAATTGCGCGCGCAGCGCGATCGTCCACGCGTCGCGCAGTTGGCCGCGCGCTTCGTCGAGGAAGAACGGCGTGGCGTGCAACGCTTGCGCCCAGGCGAGCGCCAGTTCCGCGCGGCCGAGCGCGCGTTCGAGCGCCGCGTTGCGCGCTTTCATCTCGCGGCCGGTCGTCAGCGTGCCGCGATGCTCTTCGAGGTAGAGTTCGTCGCGCACGACGGGCAGCGCGCGTTCGCGGCGGCGCAGTCCGTCGAACCACCCGGCGAGCGTCGTGAACCGTCCGAACGCGGGCGCCTGCGCGAGCACCTCGTCGGGCGCTCCACCGCCGCCGTCGCCTTCCCCCACGAGCAGCAAGTCGCCGCGCCGGCGCGCTTGCTCCACGCGCTTCGCTTCGAAACCGCCGGCGATCGAAGCGATCTGCGCGGCCAGGACGCGCGTGCCGTCGGGGCCTTCCCAAACGAACTGCGCGTACGGGAAGACCGTCGTATCGTTCCAGCCGAGTTTCGTCGTGGCGAAGGTGTCGACGCCGGCGTGGCCGAGCAGCGTGGGCAGCGTGTTCGGAAAGCCGAAGGTGTCCGGCAGCCACGCGACCGTCGGCCGCACGCCGAATTCGCGCTCGACGTACGCGATGCCGAAGGCGAGTTGGCGCAGCAGCGACTCACCCGAGGGCAGGTTGCAGTCGGGCTCGACCCAGAGCGCGGCGCCGCTTGCATCGAAGCGTCCCTCGCGCGCGAGCGCGCGAACGCGCTCGAAGAGCGCGGGATCGCGCCGCGCGACGAACGCGTAGAGTTGCGGCTGGCTCTGCGCGAAGACGAACGCCGGGTTCGCTTCGAGTTGACGCACCGCGGTCGCGAACGTGCGTTGCGCTTTGCGCGCGGCTTCCTCGTACGTCCAGAGCCACGCGACGTCGAGGTGCGAGTGTCCCACGAGCGCGAGCGGTTCCCTCGCGACGGCCGGCGACTGCGGCGCGGGCGGTGCGGTGAGTTCGACGCGCGCGCGCCGCGCCGGCCGCTGCGTCGCGCGAGCCAGGTACCAGCGCCAGCGCGGGCCGTCGCCCGAAGGTAAGCCCGACATCGGCAGCGCGCGCCGCTCGACTTCGAGCGTCAGCGTGCCCGCCGCGTGCGCGGGAAGCGGCAAGCTCGCGTGCTCGCGATCGAACGCCCCGTACGTCACGCCGTCGAGGCGCGCGAGCGCTCCGGTGCGCGACGCGTAACGGAGCGTGCGCGCGTCGCCGTTCGCCGCGGCTCCGAGCGGCGTCTTCGCGCGCAGCGTGACGATCGCGCCGTCGTCGGCCACGATCTCCAAAGGCAACGAACGCGAGCGCGCGGCCGGGCGAATCACGGCCGTCCGAAGACGTAACGGACGTCGAGGGTCACGCCGCCCCCGACGTTGCGGTCGACCAGTTCGCCGATGCTCGTGTTGCGCGTGTGGTAACTGAGCGCGCGCGCGCCGATGCGATACACGATGTTGCGCCGCTGCCAGCCGTACTGAACGGCGTAATCGAATTCTGCGCCCGCCTCGGGTTTATCGGGCTGCGCTTGACCGGCATTGTTGAAGACGTGCAGGTTGCCGCGCAGGTTCGGATCCACTTTGAGATCGAGATCGACGAAGCGGCCGCGCGGCAGCGGCAGCGTCGCACCGGCTGCGAGCGTGTACGAAACGATGCGCGCCTGGTTGCGATCGCCGTTGTTACCGTTGAAATTGTCGAGATTGACGAGCTGAAACCCCGTGCCGGCGCGCAGGCGATGGCGCGCGTCGAGATCGTACTCGACGAGCGTGTTGAGCAGGCTGAGCGTCGCGGATGAATGGCCGTACGGTCCGGCGGAGGCGCCGCTCGCGCCGACCGTCGGAATGCCCTCCAGGCGGAGGCGCACGCGGTTCACGCGCTCTTCGGCTTCGAGCGCGGCGCCCGGCACGACGCCGCTTACCGGAACCGGATTTTCCGAACCGACGTGCGAGCCCGCGACGACCGCCGCGAAGACGCCCGCTTCGGTTCGCGTATCGGCACGCGCGGGCTCGGACGCGAGCCCGAACGCGAGCGCACCCGGCACCGCGAGCGCGAGCCCGTACGACCACCGACCGAAACGCATATGCCCGCCTATTCTCCGTCGAAGTAATCGAGCAAGGGATGGTCGCGCACGATGAGGCCGGAGCGCTCCACCAGCATTTTGTGCGAATCCGGATAATAGCAGACGTCGTCGGCATCGGTATTGGCGATCAATAGAATCTCGCACGGCGCGTCGCCGCGATTTTCGACGCGGTGCGCGCCAACGGGCGACGTCGGAAAGGCCACGTAGTCGCCGGCGCGCAGCGCCACCTCGCCCCGCGGCGTCAACAGCGTGGCCGCGCCCGCGAGCACGACGAAGAGCTCTTCCTCCGCGGAATGCCAATGCAGCGGACACGACGCGGCGCCGGGATCGAGCTTCAGCAAGCGGTAGCCGAGTTTCTCTGCGCCGATGTAATCGCCGATCTCGAACGTGTCGCCGCGAAAGATTTCCGGCCCCGTGTTCCAATCGTGCCAGATCGCTTCGTCGCGGTTGATCTTGTTCACGTAGACGTCGCGGCGCGCCTCGAGGACCTCGCCGATCTTCCGGTGCGCGTCGCCGAAGATGCAGGCGCCGTCGCCGAGCAGCAGGTGCTGCGGCCGAAGCGCGCGGATGCGCCGCAGGGATAGCGCGGCGCGCGGCGGGTCCGCGAGCTTTTCGTCCGGCATCATGCGGAGCGAACCGGCCGGGTCGCCCCATAGTGCGTCGCCGACGAGCACGGCGTCGCGGTCCGCGAAGTGCAGCGCGATCTCGCCCGCGGTCTTGAGGCCCTCGAAGGTAACGACCGTGGCGTCGCCGATCGTTTCGCCGTCGCGCAGCACGCGGTCGATCGGGCCGGCGAAGAGCGGCGCTTCGCTCGCGCTCGCGGCCAGTTTCGCACCGGTACTCGCCGCCAGCGCCCGCGCATCGCGTTCGTGATCGCGATTGGTCAGCACGATCCACGCGAGGCCGCCGCGCGCTTCGATCTCGCGCGCGTCCGCATCCGCGAGCGGCAGCGGATCGATGGCGAGATTGCCGCCCTCGGCTTCGACGAAGAACGAGTTGAAGAAGAGGTTACGATCGGCTTGCCATTGCGACCACATGGCGATGCCCGAAACGACGGTCCGCTGCACGCCCCGACCTTCCGCGCGGGGCCGAGCCGTTCCGCCAGGCCTCGCGTTCGCAAGCCGCTAGGTGCCGACGAGCTCCTTGAGGGCGTGCTGGAACACTTTGGGTGCCTTGCCCTGGAAGAGCACCGACTCGTTGCCGCCGATCTGCTTGCGCAACTCGAGCAGCTCGTCGCGTAGCGCCGCCGCCTTCTCGAACTCGAGATTCCCGGCGAACTCCTTCATCTTCTTTTCGATGTCGTTCGCCATGGCGAGCGCGACCTCGCGCGGCAGCTTCTCGCCCTTGAGCTTCGAAGCGTTCGTCGTCTCCTCGCTCGACTGGACGAGATCGAGGATGTCGTGCACTTCCTTGCGGATGCTGCGCGGTTCGATGCCGTGGAGCTTGTTGTAGGCGACCTGCTTCTCGCGGCGCCGGCGCGTTTCGCCGATGGCGCGCGCCATCGATTCCGTGACCACGTCGGCGTACATGATGACACGCCCCTCGACGTTGCGCGCCGCGCGGCCGATCGTCTGGATCAGCGACGTGCCGCTGCGCAGGTAGCCTTCCTTGTCGGCGTCGAGGATGCCGACGAGCGAGACCTCGGGCAAGTCGAGCCCTTCGCGCAACAGATTGATGCCGACCAGCACGTCGAACACGCCCTTGCGCAGGTCGCGCAGGATCGCGATGCGCTCGAGCGTCTCGACTTCGCTGTGCAGGTAGCGGACCTTCAGCCCGTTCTCCAGCAAGAAATCGGTGAGGTCCTCGGCCATCTTCTTCGTGAGCGTGGTGACGAGCACGCGTTCGCCGGCTTCGACGCGCACGCGGATCTCTTCCATCAGATCGTCGACCTGATTCTTGGTCGGGCGCACCTCGATTTCGGGATCGACCAAGCCCGTGGGCCGGATGATCATCTCCGCGACTTGCGTCGATTTCGAGAGTTCGTACGTGGCGGGCGTCGCGCTGACGTAGACGACTTGGTTGAGATGCTTCTGGAATTCGTCGAACGTGAGCGGGCGATTATCCATCGCGCTCGGCAGGCGGAAGCCGTGCTCCACGAGCACTTCCTTGCGGGAGCGGTCGCCCGCGTACATGCCGTGCACCTGCGGGATCGAGACGTGCGACTCGTCCACGAAGAGCAGCCAGTCCTTCGGAAAGAAATCGAGCAGGCAGGACGGCGTCGCGCCCGCTTCGCGCCCGGCGAGATGGCGGCTGTAATTCTCGACGCCGTTGCAGTAGCCGACCTCGCGCAGCATGTCGAGGTCATAGCGGGTTCGCATCTCAAGCCGCTGCGCTTCGAGCAGCTTGCCGTTATCTTTGAAGTACTTGAGCCGTTCGTCGAGCTCGATCTCGATCGCCGCGATCGCGCGGCGCAGCTTCTCGTCCGGCGTGATGAAGTGTTTGGCGGGGAAGATCGTCAGTGCGTCCTTCGACTCGACGTATTCGCCGGTGAGGATGTTGACGACGTTGATGGCTTCGATCTCGTCGCCGAAGAACTCGATACGATGCACGAGCTCTTCGTCGACCGCGACGAACTCGAGCGTGTCGCCGCGCACGCGGAAGGTGCCGCGCACGAGGTTGAGGTCGTTGCGGCGGTACTGCATGTCGACCAGACGCCGCAGGAACACGTCGCGGTCGATCGATTCGCCAACCGCCACCTTCAGCGACATCTCCATGTAGTCGGCAGGCGAGCCCAAGCCGTAGATGCACGACACCGAGGCCACGATGAGCGTATCGGGCCGGGTGAGCAGCGATTGGGTGGCGGCGTGACGCAGGCGCTCGATCTCGTCGTTGATCGAACTATCCTTCTCGATGTACGTATCGGTGTGGGCGATGTACGCCTCGGGCTGATAGTAATCGAAGTAGGAGACGAAAAACTCGACCGCGTTGTGCGGAAAGAACTCGCGGAATTCGGCGCAGAGTTGCGCGGCGAGGGTCTTATTGTGGCAGAGCACGAGCGTCGGCTTCTGCACGAGCTCCACCACGCGCGCCATCGCCATCGTCTTGCCGGACCCCGTGACGCCGAGGAGCGTCTGCGCCCGGTCGCCCCGCAGGATGCCTTCTGCCAGCTTGTCGGTGGCCTGCGGCTGGTCGCCCGCAAGCGCGTAAGGGGAAACGAGTTCGAAACGGTCGCTCATGTGTACGATTCGTAACCCGCGCCGTGCGGCCGGCGTTTCAAGCGCGGCGGACTATCCGCTGAAAACACCGTTGAAAAGGTCTGCGACGTCGAGCGAAAAGCCCGGCAGGGCGGCGTGCGCGAAGGTGTCGCCGGGTACGAATGCGGTCGTCGCAACTCGGTCGTAGGCGAGTACCTGTTGCGCGCGCGGGTCGACGGTAACGACCAGCGCCGTCCCGCCCGCGAGGTATGCGGCGATCTTCCACTCGACGTCGCCGCGCCGATCCGACGGCGAGAGGATTTCGACCGCGACGTCGGGCGCGAACTGCGGTTCTTCGGCTTCGGCCGCCGGAATCGCATCGAGGAGTTCACGGCGCACGAAGCCGACGTCGGGCACGAGCGAACTCCAGCCGGCGCCGGACCGCGCGAACGAGAAGCGCCATTCCGCTAACGCCTCGCCGCGGTCGCCGGCCCAAGTCCGGAGCGCGAGCAGCCAACGCGCTTGCAATTGCGCGTGCGCGCGCCGCGGACTCACCTTCTGAACCAAACGGCCGTCGATGAATTCGAGGGCGGGCTTGACTTCGGGAATTTCGATGCGTAGCGCCACAGGGTTCTCCCCACGCCTCTGATTCACGGCAAATGGCGGGAGCGCCTAGTCTCTTAGGCGTCCATGATTGCGTCGAAGTCGAGCTCCAGACCGTCGGGGCGGTTTCCGATCTCGACGACTTGTCGGGTCGCGGGATCGATGGCGACAGCGTAACGCGTGCCGCGAGCCACGAAGCATTCGATCTTGGCGACGGTCTCCTCGAACGAATCGGTAGAGGATCTGACCTCGATCGCCACATCGGGACTGATGGGCCAAAACCCCTCCGTCTCCTCGGGCGCGAGGGCGTCGATGCGCGCTTGACTGACCCACGATGCGTCGGGCGACCGAATCGTCCGGCCCGGACCGATCGCAAACCCCGTGTTGGAGTCGTATGCGTTTCCACCGAATCGCTTCTTGTAATCGCGAAGCTGCGCTGCGGCCTCGAGACTTTTCGCCCCGCCCTTCGTATGGGTCGGACTCACGATGACGGTACCGTCCTGCTCGCGCTCGAAACGATACCCCGGGTTGTCGCTCGAGACGCGCATCAAGTCTTCGTCGGTAACCAGCACGAGGGGGGTCCTGAGAGCAACGGCCATCGGAGGCTCCTGCATCATGGCGATTCCGGCGAATTCGCCGGGCCGAGCGGCGGCCCCGGCTCGAATTTCCGTTTACCTGTTAGCGTACGACCAAAACGTTCTGCGCCGGCAACTCGATCGTGAAGCGCGAGCCGCCTTCAGGACGGTTCGCGAGCGAGAGCGCTCCGCCGGCGCGCTCGACCGCGCGGCGCGCGATCGCGAGTCCGAGCCCCGAGCCGTCCACGTCGCGGCGTGCGCCGCGATAAAAACGATCGAACGCGTGGCGAGCCTCGTCCGGCGTCATGCCCGGGCCTTCGTCGGTGACGGCCACGACGACGCGATCGCGTTCGCGGCGCACGTCGATTTCCACAGCTCCCTTGGTGTACTTGAGCGCGTTGTCGACGACGTTGGTGATCGCGTGGGCAAGTTCGCTCGGATCGATCGCGGCAAGCCCGGCGTCGGGCGTCGAAACGCGCACGGTACGGCCGGGGTTGGATTCCGCGATGGGCGCGACCACGTCGCTGACGAGCCGGGCCACGTCGATCGGTTCGGTGGCCGCGCGGGGCGGCTCGTCGTCCCAACGTTCGAGCAGCATCAGCTTTTCGATGAGCGCGCCCATGATCTGGCTCTGCCGGTTCATCGTATCCAAGATGCGGTCGCGATCTTCGGGCGTCCGCAAGTCGCCTTTGCGCAAGATCGCGATGAACCCGCGCACGACGGTCAGCGGCGTCCGCAACTGGTGGCCGGCGTCCGCGATGAATTGGCGCATCACGGCGTTGGCGTGGTCGCGTTCGGCGAACGCGCGCTCCATTTGCGCGATCGCGCCGTTGTAGGCGAGCGCGAGCGAGGCCAACTGCTCGCGCCGATCGGCCGCAATCGGCTGCGGCGTCAGATCGCCCGAGGCGAAGCGTTCGAGGGCGTGCGTTACGTCGACGAGCGGGCGGAGAACTTGGCGCGTCAGCGCGCGGGCGAGAGCAAACGCTAGCGCGAGCGCGAGCACTAGGGCGAGCACGAGTTCGGGAACGTAACTCGCGGCCGTAGCGACGAGCGCGATTTCGTTCGGCCGCACGATCGCGACGATCTTGCCGACGTTCTGCCGCACCGGTTGCAAGCCGAAGACGGTCGCGACGCCGAGCACGATGCGAGCGAACGGCCCGGCGGCATGCGGTTCGCCGCCCGCATCGCCGCGCGCGCGCACGTCGACGACCGGACGCCCGCGCGAGGCCGGCTGATACACGACGACCCGGCGTTCCGCGTCGACCAGCAGGACGACGACGCTCGAGCGCGGATAGCGCGACGCGGCGAGCGTTCCGGCCACGCGCGCGTCGCTCTGCGCTTGCGGCGTCTGCAGCGCGTCGACGACGCGGTCGAGCGTGCTTTGCAAATCGCCCCGCACGGCGCCGAGATACGCGCCGAAGGCCAGCAGCGCACCGGCGAGCACGACGAGGCCGAGGACGGCGGCGATTTCCAGCGCCGTCACCAGAAACAAGCGCCGTCCGAACGCCGACTTCACGCGACGGTGTTCGCGCGCAGCACGTAGCCGACGCCTCGCAACGTTTGAATCAGCTTGACGGGTTCGCCGCTGTCGATCTTGGCGCGCAGGTACGAGATGTACGTCTCGACCGTGTTCGGCACCACGTCGCGATCGACGCCCCACACCAAGTCGAGCAGGTCGGAGCGCGTGAAGACGTGCTCGGGGTTGCGCACGAGCGTCAGCATCAGATCGAATTCCCGCGTCGAGAGATCGACGCGCCGGTTGCCGCGAAAGACCGTGCGACGGCCGACGTCGACGGTGAGATCGGCATACCGGAAGCTCTGGCGCAGTTCCATGCGCGGGCGGCGTAAGGCCGAATGCAGCCGCGCGATCAATTCTTCGAGTTCGAACGGTTTGCCGACGTAGTCGTCGGCGCCGCGCGAGAGGCCCGCGACCTTTTCGGCCGTCTCCGTCTTCGCGCTCAGCATCACGATCGGCGCGTCGGTCAAGCGGCGCAGCGCCGGCAGCAGCGTGAAGCCGTCGATCTCCGGCAGCATCACGTCGAGCACGATCACCTCGGGCGTCCACGAGCGCACCGCTTCGAGCGCGCTCGGCCCGTCCGGCACGACGCGCACGGTGAAGCCGGCTTGGCCGAGCCCGTACTCGAGCAGATCGCGGATCGCGAATTCATCGTCGACGACGAGGACGCGGGCGCCTAACGTTTCCACCTGGCGATACCTCGAAGACGGCATTTCCTCACGTTTCCCGGACTCTCCGCCGCCCCAAGCGCCGTGGCCGGACGGCGCGGGCGGCCCGCAGGGCCCGGGCGGGTACTGAGGCGGCGTTCGCGAAAGCCTTGCGGGCAAACCACCAGACGTAGTGAGACTTCGGTCTCCCGGGAGGTTGGAGCTTGTCGGTCATCGTGAAACCATTGCTCTTCAGCGGCAACTCGAACGTGGGCCTCGCGCGCGAAATCGCGCAGCGCATGGATACCCGCCTCGGCAGCGCCCTCGTCGATAAGTTCAAGAACGAAGAATGCCGCATCGAGATCAAAGAGAACGTGCGCGGCGCCGAGGTCTTCGTGATCCAGTCGCTGTGCCGCTCACCCGGCGGCAACTCCGTCAACGATTCGCTGATGGAACTGCTGCTGATGATCGACGCGCTGAGCCGCGCCTCGGCCTACCGCATCACGGCCGTCGTGCCGTATTACGGCTACGCGAAGCAAGACAAGAAAACCAAAGGCCGCGAACCGATTTCGGCCAAGCTCGTCGCCAACCTGATCGAAAAGGCCGGCGCCAAGCGGCTCGTGACGCTCGACCTGCACGCCGCGCAGATTCAAGGCTTCTTCGATTTGCCGGTCGACAACCTCGTCGCCGCGCCGACGCTCTGCTCGTACCTCAAGACGCAGGGCCTCGAAGGGCAGAACATCGTCGTGGTCTCGCCCGACGCAGGCGGCGTGCCGCGCGCCGAAAATTTCGCGAAGCGCCTGCACACCGACGTCGCGATCGTCTTCAAACGGCGGCCCGAACCCGACGTTTCCGAAGTGACGACGATCGTCGGCGACGTCAGCGGCAAAGTGGCGGTGGTCGTGGACGACATGATCTCGACCGGCGGCACGCTCGCGAAGGCCGCCGAAGCGCTGATCAAACGCGGCGCGACGCGCGTCGTCACCTGCGCCACGCACGGGATCTTCGCGGGCGACGCCGTGCGGGTGCTCGCCGAATCGCCGATCGAAAAGATCATCGTCACGAATACGCTGCCCAACGCCGAGGCCTCGATGGGCCCGAAGTTCAAGGTTCTCTCCATCGCGCAGATCCTCGCCGATGCGATCAAGCGCATCACGTCGAACCGCTCCGTTTCGGAACTGTTCGCCAAAGACGACGAGCCGGCGCCCGGCAGCGCGGTCGCTGCCGGCGTCCTCGGTCTCCCCGACATCCTCACGCCGGCCTCGTCCGTGACGGGCTAAAGAAAAGGAACCATGGCCACTAAGAACGATACGATCGCCGTCACGACGCGGGCGAAAACGGGCACGACGTCCGCCACGGCGTCGCGCCGCACCGGACACGTGCCGGGCGTCCTCTTCGGACACGGCTCGCCGCCCGTGCCGATCGAATTCGATGCGAAGGCGTTCGACGAGCTGCTGCATCGCGGCGGCCGAAACCATCTGCTCGAAATCACGCTCGACGGCGCGACGCGCGACACGGCGCTCATTCGCGAAGTGCAGCGGGATCCGCTGACGCGGCGGGTGATTCACGCGGACCTGCAGCGCGTCAGCGCCAACGAAGAGATTTCGACCGAACTCTCGCTCGTCACCGTCGGCGTTCCCGACGGCGTGAAGAACAACGGCGGCGTGATGGACGTGATCCTGCACGCGGTGCCGGTGACCGGTCCCGCGAACGCCTTGCCCGACGCGCTGGAAGCCGACGTCGCCCACTTGGGCATCGGCGATCACCTCACCGCCGGCGAACTGAAACTGCCGCCCGGCATCAAGCTCGACGTCGACGCGTCGACCGTGCTCGTCGCGATCGCCGCGCCGAGAACCGAAGCCGAAGCGGCCGAACTGTCCCCGAGCGTCCCCGCGGCTGAGGTCCCGACCGTGGCCGAAAGCACGCCGGAGAACTCGTAACCGCTGGGGGCACCCGGATCGTCGCCGGTCTGGGCAATCCGGGTCCGACTTACGAACGCACGCGCCACAACGCCGGCTTCCGCGTCGTCGACGAGGTAGCGCGGCGTTTGGGCGTGACGTCGTGGCGCAAGAAAGACGACGCGCTGCAGGCGCACGTCGCCGCGCACGCCGTCGTTCTCGTGAAACCACAATCGTACATGAATGACAGCGGTCACCCGCTCGGACGCATCGCGGCGTGGTGGAAAGTGATGCCGGCCGCACTGCTGGTCGTCAGCGACGACATCGACCTGCCGTTCGGCCGCTTGCGCATGCGCGCGAGCGGCGGCAGCGGCGGCCACAACGGGCTCAAGAGCATCATCGCGCGCTTCGGCGAGGACTTCCCGCGGTTGCGCGTGGGGGTCGGGCGCGGGCGGGCCGACACCGTGGACTACGTGCTTTCGCGCTTCGACCCCGAGGAAGAAAGCGCGTTGCCGCAACTGATCGACGTTGCGGCGGACGGCGTCCTGCGCTGGCTCGAGCGAGGGCCCGTCGACGCGATCCAGTACGTGAACGCGTGGCGCACACCCGCGGAACGCAGCTAGGAGCGCGCGGGCGCGCCGGGAATCCTTCCTAATGTCCCAAAGCTTCGCCGGACGCACGTTCGTGCTCCGTATCGACCGCTCGGCCCTGAGCGACGACTCGACGTTGGCGAACGATCTCGCGTTCCTGATGGAGCGCGACGTGCGGCCGATCGTCGTCGCACCCGACAGCGATTTGGCCCGCAGCTACGTGCGCACGCTCAACCGCCGCGCGAACGTCGCGGTCGGCCTCTCCGGCGCCGACGCCGCGCTGCTCCCGGCGCGCGGCCAAACCGCCGTCGGCCGCGTACAGACGGGCATCCTCGTGACGCTGACCGGTGCGGGTTACGTGCCCGTCATCGAACCCACGGCGTTCGGGCTCGCGGGCGACGTCGACATCGCGGCGGACGACGTGGCGGCCGCGGTCGCCGTGGCGACCGACGCGGTGCGCGCGCTCTTCTTTCACGAAGCGGGCGGCGTCATCGACGCGGCCTCGCAGGCGCTCGTCGCGGAACTGACGCCCGCCGAAGCGCTCGCGCTCGCGGACGGCGACGGCCTCGCCCCCGCGCTGCGCCCGGTCGTACGCGCCGCGGCGCGCGGCGTGCGCGGCGGCGTCGGCGCGGCGCAGATCTTCGACGGCCGCATCGCGCACGCGACGATCGTCGAGTTCTTGACCGACGTGCATCTGGGCACGCAAGTCATCGGAACCGTGTACCTCGGCGCTGCGTGAGCGCGCCGCGAAACGCGCGCGCGTCCGCGAGCATCGTCTGCGCTTTGTTGGTGTGGTGCGCGCCGGCGAGCGCCGCGGGTGACGCCGCCGGCTACGTGAGTAAGGGCCAACTCGTCGTGCGCACGACGCTCGGCGGTACCGAGATTACGGTCGGCGGCGACGTGGCCTTGGAAGAGCGCGGCGATTTGCTGCGCCTCGATCTGCTCTCGCTCGCGATTCCCGGAACCGATCCGACGCTCTCGGCGGCGGTCTCGACGCAACTCTTCCCGGCGGGCGGCTTCACCGTCGTGTTCGATCGGAGCGCGCGCACCTACACGGTGTGGTCGCCTTCGAAACGCAACTACTATGCGAGCGCGGCCGGGCAAACGAGCGCTTCGCCCTCGCCCGCACCGTCGCCGAACGCCGCGACGGCGCTCGGCGCGGCGAGCGATCTCTTCGGCGCGTTCGCCTTCGCGAAGTCGCTCAAAGACGACGCGGCGTTCAGCGCTTCGCTGACGCTCGCGGGTCACGGTACGGTCAACGGCCATCCGGCGACGGGCGTCGATTACGCGTATTCGCGCACGACGAAGGGCGGCGACGCGACCGAATTTCACGGCCGCCTGCAACTCGCCGACGATCTCGATGCGGTGCCCGTGCAGATCACCGCATCGGGACACGCGAAATCGTTGCCGCAAAGTTCGCTGCGGCTCGACCTCACCTCGCTCGCGAAAATCGCCGTTCCGGCGAGCGATTTTCAGGTGCCGCCCGGCTACGCGCGCGCGACGGACATCGGGCAAGTGCTCGGCGCGACGCTGCCGGGAACGTCTCCGCCGTAACCTACCAGCTGCCCGACGCTCCGCCGCCGCCGAAGCCGCCGCCGCCGCCCGAAAATCCGCCGCCCGAGAAACCGCCGCCGCTACCGCCGCTGCTCCAGCCGCCCCCCGAAAAGCCGCTGCCGCCCACGAACGCCGCACGGGCGCCGAAGAGCCAGACGTCTTCGAACGCTTTGTCCGCGGCTTGCAAGCCTCTCGGCAACGTGACGAGCCAGCGCACGACCGCGATCAGCATCAGCGCGAGCAGCGCGAACACGACGAAGTACAGCCACGCGGGAACGGGCTCGGCAGCGGGCGGCGACGCGGCGGCGAGCGGCTGCGACGGCTTGAAATCGGGCGAGATCGTCGCGAGCATCGCCGCGACTCCCGAGGTCACGGCCGCGTCGACGTTTCCCGCTTTGAGCTGCGGCACGATCGTGCCGGTGACGATCTCGTTTGCGCGGGCATCCGGAAGATCGCCTTCGAGCCCGTAGCCGACTTCGATGCGCACGCGACGATCGCGCATGAACAGAAACAGGATCGCGCCGTCGTCCTTGCCCTTGCGGCCGGCCTTCCAGCGCTCCGCCGCGTTCACGGTGTAGGTTTCGAGTGGCTCCCCGCCGGTCGTCTGCGCGACGTAGACGAGCACTTGGTGGCCGGTGGCGGCTTGATACTCGCGCAGCTCGCGCTCGAGCGCGGTAACGGTATCGGAACCGAGCGCTCCGGCGCCGTCGGTCACGAAGGTCGAGGGCGGCGGCGGAACGTTCGAATTTCCGGCCGCGAACGCGGCGCGCCCGGCGAACGCGAACGCGAGCGCGAGCGCGATAAATACAAGCGCGAAGCGCGCTTGCGCCAAACGCCGGCGCATCGTCACGCCGGCGCCTCCGGAAAATGCTCGCGCAGCGTTTCGCCTAGCCGCTCCACGGCGAAGACGATGCCGTCGGCGATCCGCCCGCGCGCGAAATACGGTCGCGTCCGCACGACGAGCTCCTCCCAAAACGGATCGCCGACGCGTTCGTGCAGCGCCCGGTCGCCGACGATCGCGAACGAGCGGGCGCGCGGCGCTACCAGGACGAGCGCGACGTTACGCGACTCGTGCTCGTGCAGCCGGCCTTGCAAAAATTCGGCTTTGGCGCGTTCGAGCGCGTCGGCCTCGGACTCCGGCACGATGCGCACGGCGATGCGGCCCGTGCCGCCCGCTTCGGCCGCGTCGATGGCGTGCCGGATGCGTTCGCCGTCGGCGGCGGTCACTTGCTGAAATCGACCGTCGGCGCCTTTTCCGAACCTTCGGCCGCTTTGAAGTAGTTTTTCTCGTTGAATTTCGAGCCGAAGAAACCGGCGAAGAGCACGGTCGGGATCGTATCGCGCTTGGTATTGAAGGCGCGGGCGGTATCGTTGTACCGCATGCGTTCGACGGCGATCCGATTCTCGGTGCCTTCCAGTTGCGCTTGGAGCGTCGCGAAGTTGGCCGTCGCCTTGAGATCGGGGTAGCGTTCGACCACGACCAAGAGGCGCGACAGCGCGCTGCCGAGCTGATTTTGCGCCGCTTCGTACTGCGCGAACGCTTGCGGATCGTTCGGTGCGTTTTGGGCCGTCTCGGGCGCGACTTGGCCGACCTTCGCCCGCGCTTCCGCGACCGCGACGTACGTGCTCTTCTCGAAATTCGCGGCGCCTTTGACGGTGGCGACGAGATTCGGCACGAGGTCGGCGCGCCGCTGATACACGTTCTCGACTTGAGCCCACTGCGCGTCGACCGCTTGTCCCAGCGTCACGAGCGAATTGTACGTCCCGCCGATGAAAAGCGCGACGACGAGGATGACGGCGATGAGGATCCCGGGGCCGATCAACGAGCGCGTTTGCATAGTTTCTCCCCCGTACCGGCGTATAGTGGACGGCGGCGGCCGATTCCTCGGCCGCGCCTAAGAAACGCTGCGAAAACAGCCGGCGACGTGATCGTCGACGAGCCCGGCGGCCTGCATGAACGCGTAGACGATCGTCGGCCCGACGAACGAAAAGCCCCGCGCGCGCAGGTCTTTCGAGAGCCGCTGCGCGAGCGGCGTCGTGGCCGGGACGTCGCCCAGCGTGCGCGGGCGATTGCGCTGCGGCACGCCGTCGACGTAGGCCCAGACGAAGCCGTCGAAGGAGCCCGCCTCGCGCGCGGTCGCGATGACGGCGCGGGCGTTGCCGATCGCACTTTCGATCTTGCCGCGATGCCGGACGATGCCCGCGTCGGCGACCAGGCGCGCCACGTCGCGCGGACCGAACGCCGCGACCTTCGCGACGTCGAAACTTGCGAAGACTTCGCGATAGCGCGCGCGCTTGGCGAGGATCGTTTCCCACGACAACCCCGCTTGCGCCCCTTCGAGCACGAGCAATTCGAAGAGCGCGTCGTCGCCGTGCGTGGGCACGCCCCATTCGTCGTCGTGATAGGCAATGGCCGCGGGCGACCGCGCCCAGGGGCAGCGCACCCTCGCTAGGGACACGGGTTAGGGCGTTGCGCGGCCTTCGCGATGCGCGTCCCGAGCGGCGGGCTGTTGAGAAAGTAAATGCGTTCCGGACGGCTCGGACACAGCGGCGCGAGCGTTTCGTCGGCGATGCGCACGAAGGCGCGCACGGCCGAAGCGCGGTCGCGCGTCAGAGCGAGCGCGTACGAGTCGGCCTGCGATTCGAGGTTGCGCGAGTAACTGTTGTAGACCGGCGTCGCGCAGGCCCCGAACAGCCCGAGAAAAGCGAAGACCAAGCCCAGCCGCGCGAGCGGATCGTCGTCGCGCCGAAAGGCGACGCGGTCGGCGCAGAGGACGGCCAGCGCCGTGCAGAGGATGAAGAGCGACGTCCAAAAGAGCGAGAGCCGGAAGTCGTCGTGGTGGGCGTAATGGCCGAACTCGCGAGCGGTCAGGAACAGCACTTCACCCGAGGTCGCGTTCGCGAGCAGCGCGTCGCTCAGCACGATGCGCTTGGTGGGCCCGAAGCCCGCGATGTCGGCGATGGCGGCAGCCGTGCGGCGCGAATAGTCCGCGACGTAGATCGGCGCCGCTCCGATGCCGGCGCGTTCGGCGAGCGCTTCGAGGGGCACGCGAACGCCCGAGGTGACCGGCAGCGGCGTGAAGCGATTGTAGAGCGGCGCGACGATCACGGGCTCCAGGAACGCCATCGACAGCGTGACGACGAACAGACCCGCCATCGCGTAGAGGTACCACAAGCGCGTCCGGTCGACGAGCGCGAATACGCAGGCGACGATCGCGCCGACGACGAGCGCGTCGATGGCGGCCGTTTCGAGCACGTCGCGCAGCCAGCCGAGCACGTGCTGCGCCGTCGTGCCGAACGCGTAATCGACGCGAAAGCGAATGAAATTAGCGGGAAACTGCGCGAGCCCGGCAACGAGCGCGAGCGCCGCGCCGTAGGCGAAACGAAACGCAAACACGTTTGGGATCGCGCGGCGCAGCGCGTCCCGCAGCCGCGCCCCGTTGCCCGAACTCCACAGGTAAAAGAACGCGACGATCTGCGAGAAGACGTAGAGGCCGAAGAGCGGCCGCGCTGCCGAGTAGAGTCGCTCTCCGACGCGCTGACGGCGCGGATCGACGAGCGCCTTCCCCGGTTCGCCGAGGAGGTGCGCGGCGGGAATCGCGGTCACGCGTTTGTCGACGTAGCCCGGAGCCGCGGCGGCAGGGCAAGGCCGGAGCCCGCCCCACAGAGCGAGTCCCAGAATTGCTGCGGCGGCCGCGCGTGCCGTGACGCGCACGAAGGTTTTCATCGGGTCCGTCACCCGTACTGTGCGCGACGGCGCCTACCTTTGCTTTTAGCCCGCGAGGGCGGCGGTCTGCTGGTCGGCGACGATCTCGGGGTTGGCCCGTTCCGGTCCGTCTTCGCCCAGGCCCGCGCGCCGGCGCGCGGCGACCGGATTCTTGACGACCACGTAGCGCGGGCACTCGGGGCCGTTGGGTTCGTTGCAGTAGCCCCGCACGCAGGTCGCCCCCGCCCGCACGAACAGCGCGGGCGCCGCGCGCTTGGCGAGGCGCAACATTGCGAAAGCGAGTTCGCGGATCTCCCACTGCGCGTTATTACAGGTTCGCAGCGTGAAAAAGTCGAGCAGCGCGCGCGCGTTGGCCGTGATGACGATCTGCGTTTCGGCGGCGTTCGGCAAAGCGAAGCGCGCGTCTTCGGCGGGCGTTCCCGCTTCGAGCGCGCTCGCGTAGAACGCGGCGATGCGCTCCATCAGTTCGTCGTAGGCGGCGCGCACGCCGGGCCGCGCCGCGATCGACGGCGGCGTGACGTAATCGAAGGGCCCTTTGATCTTGATGTAGCGCTGGCTCTTCTGTTCGTAGGACATGTGCCGGTGGCGCACGAGTTGGTGCGTCAGCGCGCGCGAGACGCCCGACACGCCGAAGGTGAACATCGTGTGCTCGAAGGTCGAAAGGTGGCCCGCGTCGCGCACGCGGGCGACCATCTTCGCGATCTCTTCGGCGGTCCAGTTCTCGTCGATCGACTCGATATCGCGCGGACTATAGCAATTGCGGGCGGCGGTCGCGACCGCGCGTTCGGGATCGGGCGAGTGCGAGAGCAGTACGACTTTCAGCGCCATCGTCGAGCCTTCGCCGGAGCGCCGCCAAGGCCCGCCGGGCGGCGCCGCGAAGGCATCGCGCATGAGCGAGCTGTGGGAACGTTCCGCCACGGAGCTCGCGGCGTGCATCGCGCGCGGCGAATGCTCGAGCCTCGAGGCGGTCGACGCCCACCTCGCGCGCATCGAAACCGTCGACGGAATGCTGCGCGCCGTCGTCGTGCGTCGAGCCGAAGCGGCGCGCGACGAAGCGCGCGCGTGCGACCGCCGCCGCGCGAACGGCGAACCGCTCGGACCGCTGCACGGCGTTCCCGTGAGCGTCAAAGAATCGCTCGACGTGGCGGGCACGCCCGCGACGTACGGCCTGCCGTCGCGCGCGCGCGACGTCGCCGAGCGCGACGATCCGTACGTCACGCGCTGGCGCGCCGCGGGCGCCGTGGTGCTCGCGAAGACCAACGTCCCGCAGCTTCTCATCTACATCGAATCCGATAACCCGCTGTACGGCCGGACGAACAACCCCTGGAACCTCGCGCGTTCGTGCGGCGGATCGAGCGGCGGCGAAGCGGCGCTCGTCGCCGCCGGCGGCGCGCCGCTCGGGCTCGGCACCGACATCGGCGGCAGCCTGCGCGCTCCGGCCTCGTTCTGCGGCATCGCCTCGTTCAAGCCGACGCAAGGGCGTCTCGACGATCTTTCCCGCTTGACGATCTTCGCCGGACAGCGCGCGATCGTGAGCCAAGTGGGGCCGCTCGCGCGCACGGTCGCGGACGTCGATCTCGGGCTGAGGGTCGCGAGCGGTGCGCGCGCCGCGCACGAGACGCCGATTCGCGGGCTTCGCGTCGGCGTATTCGAACGCGCCGGCAGCTTTCGCGCCTCGCCCGCGCTCGAACGCGCGACGCGCGAAGCGGCGGCGCTGCTCGCAGAGCGCGGCGCGCACGTCGTGCCGTTCGAACCGCCCTTCGTGGACGCGGCGATCGATCTCTTTTACGGCATCCTCAGCGCCGACGGCGCGCGCGGCGCCGTCGAACTGCTCGGCGACGACGCGCGCGACCCGCGCGTCGCCGAACTGCTGGCGATCGCGACGAAGCCGCGACCGGTGGTGCGCGCGATCGCGCGGGCGCTCGCGCTCGCCGGTCAGCGCTCGCTCGCGCGCGTGGCCGACAATTACGGCTTCAGCGATACGCGCCACTATTGGAAACTCGTCGAGGCGCTGGAATCGTATCGCCGGCTGTTCGCGCTGAAGATGGACGCCGCGGACGGCGGTCCGCTCGATCTGCTCGTGTGCCCGCCCGTCGGCCTGCCCGCGATTCCGCACGGCCGCAGCGCCGACGTCTACACGGCCGGCGCCTACGGCCCGCTGTTCAACGTGCTCGGCTATCCGTGCGGCACGCTGCCGTTCACGCGCGTGCGCGCGGACGAGCAACTAGGCCGTGCGAAAGCGCGCGATCGCGTCGAGCGCGGCGCGTATGAAGCGGAACGCGACAGCGCGGGCCTGCCGGCCGGCGTGCAACTGGTGGCGCGGCCCGGCCGCGACGAGGTGGCGCTCGCCGCGATGTACGCGCTCGAAGAAGCGCTGCACGGTCGTGACGGCGTGCCGCGCACGCCGGTCACGCCGCCCTTCGCTTAGGCCGCGGCTTCTTCGTCGTCGAGCACGCGCTCGATTGCCGCGACGACGCGATCGTAGCCTTTGTCGCCCGCTTGGAAGTGACGCAGTTCGTGTTTGGCGTTGAAGACGTAGTACGCGGGCACGAACTGGTTTTCGAAGCGGTCGACGAGCGTGTGCTCGTTGTCGACGGCGCACGGCTGCGTCAGCTCCATCGGCCCGAGCGCGTCGGCCGTCACCTTCGCGATATCGAGTTCCTCGGGTCCGCGGGGCTGATGGATCGCGATCACGGCGAGCCCTTGCGGCCCGAAACGATCGCGCCACTGCGCGACTTGCTTGGCGACGTCGTGGCAGATATAGCAGCTGAGCGACCAGAAGTGCACGAGCACCGGCCGGCCCGCGAGCGATTCCGCACTCGGCTTTTCACCGATCCACGTACCGACGCCCTCGAGCGACGGCAGCGGGCTGCGCATGCGTAACGCCATTACGCCACCTTCAGCAGCGACTTGCCCGGCTTCCAATCGGCAGCGCACAGGCCGCCGGTCTGCAGGGCTTGCAGCACGCGCAAGGTTTCGTCGACGCTGCGGCCCACATTGTCGGCGGTCACGACCGCGTAGCGGAGCACGCCTTCGGGATCGATGATGAAGAGGCCGCGCTGCGCGACGCCCGTCTCTTCGTCGAGCACGCCGAACGCGCGGGCGACGTCTTTCTTGTAATCGGCCACGAGCGGATAGCGGACGCCGGCGATGCCGTTCTTCTCGCGCGGCGTGTTCAGCCAGGCGAAGTGACTGTGGACCGAGTCCGTGGACGCGCCGAGCACCTCGGCGCCGAGCGCCGTGAACTCATCGTAGCGATCCGACAGCGCCGTGATTTCCGTGGGGCAGACGAACGTGAAATCGAGCGGGTAGAAGAAAAAGACGAGCCACTTTCCCCGGTAGTCGGACGAGGCGATCTCGAGGCCGAGATCCTTCGCGCTCGTCGCGTTCTTGGTGCTGGGGAGCTTGAACTCCGGGGCGAGACGACCGACCTGTGCCATGATGACTGTGCAAGAACCTTTCACGGGAAATGGGGTGAAAGTGAAGTTCACTTTCGCCTAAAAGGCTAACACGGCCGCGCTTCGGGCGTCTACGGCCTAACTCGCAGGCGGCGCGCGAAGGCCCTAGCCGCCGGCCTTCGGCGGCAATTCGCGGGCCGGGTTGCCCACCACGCGCGCGCCCGGGGGCACGTCGCGGATGACGACGGCGCCCGCCCCGGTTTGCGCCCCGTCGCCGACGGTCAGCGGGGCGACGAGCGAGGAATTGGATCCGATGAAGACGTCCTTGCCGATCGTGGTGGCGTGTTTTTCCTTGCCGTCGTAGTTGCACGTGATGGTGCCGGCGCCCACGTTCGTGCGCTCGCCGACCACGGCGTCGCCGAGGTAGGTGAGGTGCGCGGCTTTGACGCCCGGCGCGAGCGTCGAGGCCTTCACCTCGACGAAGTTGCCGAGGCGCGAGCCCGTGCCCACGACCGCGCCGCCGCGCACGTGCGCCCACGGTCCGACCAGCGCGAAATCGCCGATCGTGCTATCGACCACGACGCTGTCGCCGATGACGGCGTGTTCGCCGACGCGGGCGTTCTGCAGCCGCGCGTTCGGTCCGATTTCGCTGTGCGCGGCGACGCGCGAGCCGCGGCCGATCGAGGTGTTCGGCAAGATCGTCACGTCGGGCGCGAGTTCGACGCCGGGTTCCAAATAGGTAGTGGCCGGGTCGACGATCGTCACGCCCGCGCGCATGTGCCGTTCGCAGAGCTTGCGATTGAGCAGCGCCGTCGCCGCCGCCAGCTCGACGCGGTCGTTCACGCCGAGCACCGTGCGATAGTCGCCGGCAACCACGGGCACGATCGGCTCGCCGCGCGCGGCGAAGTGCGCGATCGTGTCCGTCAAATAGTATTCGTTCTGCGCGTTGTCGTCGCGCAGTTCGGCGAGCGCCGCGCGTAATTTCCGCTCGTCGTATGCGTAGAGGCCCGCATTCATCTCGTCGAGCGCGAGTTCGTCGTCGGCGGCGTCGCGCGCTTCGACGATGCGCGCGACGTGCGGCCCCTCACGCACGACGCGCCCGAAACTCGAGGGCAGCGGCATGCGCGCCGTCACGAGCGCGAGCGCGCCGCCGCACGCCGCGATCGCGGCGCGCACGAGGTCCGCTTCGACCAGCGGCATGTCGCCGTTGACGACGACGACCGTGCCGTCGCGCGGCTCGAGCTCCGCGAGCGCGACCTGCACCGCATGGCCCGTGCCGAGCTGCGGTTCCTGAAGCACCGCGCGAACGTGCGCGAAGCCGGCTTCGGCGGCGAGCCCGGCGACGTGCGGTAATACGTCGCCGTTCGTAACGACGGTGACGTCCTCGACGCCGGCCTCGTGCAGGGCGCGCAAGGCGTACCACAGCATCGGCCGGCCGCACAACTCGTGCAGCATCTTCGGTCGCGCGCTACGCATGCGCGTGCCTTTGCCGGCCGCGAGCACCACCGCGCGAATGCGTTCGGCCATCAAGCGTCGCCGGCCACGGCCGCCGCGGGCGCAGGCGCGCCGTTACGATCCGCTTGCCGCTTCCACGCCTCGACTTCCGCACTCGTCGCGCCGCCCAGCCGCTCGAGCGCGACGCGGCAGCGTTCGCGCACGAGGTCGCGGCCCAGGTGCGCCATCGCGTCGAAGAGCGGCAGCGATTGCGCGCTGCCCGCGATCGCGAGATAGAACGGCCGCACCGCGTCGCGCAGCTTGAGGCCGAGCGCGTCGCTCACGGCGCGCACGGTGTCTTGCGCGGCCTGCGCGTTCCACTCGGACGCCGCATCGAAACCGGCGAGTGCGAGCACGAAGGCCTTGCGCAGCGTCTCGTCGTCCAGTTTTCCGGCGCGCAATTCGGCGACCGGCACGTCGATGCGTCCGGCGAAGAGAAACGCGCAGAGCGGGCCGAGATCGGAGAGGCGCTCGATGCGCTGGTGCGCGAGCGGCGCGATCGCGCCGAGGTAGGCGGGGTTGAGCGCCCAAGCGCGCACGCGCTCGGCGAGCTGCGCCGTATCGAGCCGCTCGCGGATGTAGCGGGCGTTGAGCCAATCGAGCTTCTTGACGTCGAAGACGGGGCCGCCGAGCGCGATGTGCGCGAAGCCGAAGGCGCGCACGAGCGTGCCCAGGTCCATGATCTCTTCGCCGTCCTGCGGCGGCGCGAAGAAGAGTCCGAGAAAATTCGCCAGCGCCTCGGGCAGGTAGCCCATGCGCTCGTAGAAGAGGATGCTCGTCGGATTCTTGCGTTTGCTGAGCTTCGATTTATCGGCGTTGCGCAGCAGCGGCAAGTGCGCGATCTGCGGCATGTCCCAGCCGAACGCGCGATACAGCAGCAGATGCTTGGGCGCCGAAGAAATCCACTCTTCGCCGCGGATCACGTGCGTGATCTCCATGAGGTGATCGTCGACGACGTTGGCGAGATGGTACGTGGGCCAGCCGTCGCTCTTGACGAGCACCTGCATGTCGACCGCGGACCATTCGAACTCGATCGGGCCGCGCAACAGGTCGTCGACGGTCACGCTGCCCTCGCGCGGCACGCGCAAGCGCACGACCGACGGCAACCCCGCCGCTTCGTTCGCCGCGACCAGCGCTTGCGTAAGTTCGAGGCAGCGGCCGTCGTACGCGGGCGGCAGGCTCCTGCGCCGCTGTTCCTCGCGCATCTCGGCAAGGCGGCCGGGCGTGCAGAAGCAGCGAAAGGCGTGGCCGCTCTGCAGCAGCCGGCTTGCGTGCTCGGCGTAGATCGCGAGCCGTTCGCTCTGCCGGTACGGTCCGTGCGGGCCGCCGACGTCGGGGCCTTCGTCCCAAGCGAGACCGAGCCAGCGCAGCGCGCGCAAGATGACCGCCTCCGACGCTTCGCTCGAGCGCACGCGATCGGTGTCCTCGATGCGCAAGAGGAATTGGCCGCCGTGCTGTTTGGCGAAGCAGTAGTTGACGAGCGCGACGTACGCCGTGCCGACGTGCGGGTCGCCCGTGGGCGACGGCGCGACGCGTGTGCGGACCTTCATCCAGCCGCTACCCGACGAGCTCGCGCCGTTTACCGCACTCCCGCTTCACGAAATCGACGATGTTCGCAAGCGGCGCGCCGGGGGTAAAGATCTCGCGGACGCCGAGCGCGCGCAATTCGCGCGCGTCGTCGGCCGGGATCGTGCCGCCGCCGAAAAAAACGATGTCGCTCGCGCCCTGCGCCGCCAATTGCTCCAGCACCGCCGGGAAGAGCGTCATGTGGGCGCCCGAAAGAATCGAGAGCCCGATGCCGTCCGCGTCTTCTTGAATGGCGGTCTGCACGATCTGCTCGGGCGTCTGGAAGAGTCCGGTGTAGATCACTTCCATGCCGGCGTCGCGCAAGGCGCGCGCGATCACCTTGGCCCCGCGGTCGTGTCCGTCGAGGCCGGCCTTGGCCACGATGATGCGAAGCGGCCTCTCGTCGCTGGTCATATGACGACCAGGGTTCGCCGTGCGGGGCGCGATTCCCGAGGGCGTTACGGTGCGGCCGAGCCGACGGGCGAGGGCGGCGGCGGCGCGACCACGATGAACGGCGTCCCGGCCGCGTAGGCGACGTTGCCCCGGCCGGCGCCCGCGCCGGGCGAGGCCGTCGCGGCGGGGCCGGGGAGGCTGCGCGAGTCCAAGCCGACGGCGATGGGGTTGCCTTCGGCCGGGTCGAGGCTGCGCGCTTCGAGCGTCAGCACGCCGGGCTCCGAACCGCGGGCCGCGCGAGCCGCCGTGACCACGCCGTGGCCGTGCGTTCCCGTGGGCAAGAAACGCGCGTCGACCACGGCGCTCGAAGTCGTGTCGAAAGTGAAGCGATCGCCGGGCTTCGCGTCTTGCGAACTGACGCGCGCCGTGAATTTCACGGCGATGCGCGTGACGGCAAACTCGTAATCGCCCTCGAGGGCCCCGGCCGGCCGCGCGAGCGGCGGCACCGCGGCCGCTAGCGCGGCGCAGCACGCCAGGGCGCGCAGCTTCACAGTCAGGTCTTGGCCGGACTCGGCACGGGCGTCGCCGGCGGCGGTGCGGTGGGCGGCGCCGTGGCGAGCGGAGCGAGTGCCTTGCGCGGCGCGATCGTGATCACGCGAAACGGCGTCCCCGCGTCGAGAACCACGTTGCCGGAAGCGCTGGCGAAGGCGCCCGGCACGAAGCCGATCGGCAGCGGAATGACGTAGTAGCGGATGTGCTTGTCGGAGAGCTTTCCGGCGAGCGGCATCGTCGGATCGATGTTTACCCACACGGTCTGCCCCGACGCGAGCGTCAACGAATCGGCCTGCAGCGCGAGGCTGCCGCGATGTTTGTCTTGCGCCGGCGTCACGATCGCGACGCGGCCGCTGCCGATCGTTCCGGCCGGCACGGCGAGCGTGCCGAGCGTTTCGTTCTTCGCGGTCTTGAACGTGAAGAGGTCGCCCGGGTGCGCCGTGCCGGACGAAAGCGGCACCGTCAGCACGACGGGGATCTTTACGCCGATCGGTACGGCGGGAGCGCTCGACGGACTCGGGCTCGGCGCGCTCGGACTCGGCGCGTCCGCCGCGTTCGCCGCCGCGAGGCCGCACGCGAACACGAATGCGGCGCCGGCCGCGGCGCTAAAACGCCGCACGTTCGGTGTAGCGGCCGTAGACGTCGACCATGGCGCGCACGATCTCGCCCTCGGTCGCGAGCGCGTTGACGGCCGCGATGAGCGGCGGCATCACGTTGATCGACTCGTCGGCGCAGGCGCGCTTGAGGTCCGCGAGCGCGCGTTCGACGGCCGACGCGTCGCGCTGCGCGCGCACGTCCTGCACGGCGCGCGCTTGACCGAGTTCGATCTCGCGGCCGATCTTGAGCAGGTTCAGCGTCTCTTCTTCGCGATCGTTCTCGAACGCGTTGACGCCCACGATCACGCGCTCTTTGGTTTCGAGCGAGCGCTGGTAGCGGTACGACGCGTCGGCGATCTCGTGCTGGAAGAATCCCGCTTCGATCGCCTCGACGACGCCGCCGAACTCCTCGATCTGCCGGAAGTAGCTTTCGGCTTGGCGCTCCATCTCGTCCGTCAGCGCTTCGACGAAATACGAGCCGCCCAGCGGATCGACGACGTTGGTCACGCCCGTCTCGTACGCGAGCACTTGCTGCGTGCGCAGCGCGATTTCGACGGACTTTTCGGTCGGCAGCGCCAGCACTTCGTCCATCGAGTTGGTATGCAGCGACTGCGTTCCACCGAGGACCGCCGCCATCGCCTCGTAGGCGACGCGCACGATGTTGTTCTCGGGCTGCTGCGCCGTCGCGCTGCAGCCGGCCGTCTGCGTGTGGAAGCGCAGCGTCCACGAGCGCGGATCCTTGGCGCCGTAGCGCTCGCGCATCCGCCGCGCGTAGATGCGCCGCGCCGCCCGGAACTTGCAGATCTCTTCGAAGAAGTCGATATGCGAGTTGAAAAAGAACGACAGCCGCGGCGCGAACGAGTCGACGTCCATGCCGGCCTTCATCGCCGCCTCGACGTACGCGAAGCCGTCGGCGAGGGTGAAGGCGAGCTCCTGCACCGCGGTCGAGCCGGCTTCGCGGATGTGGTAACCGCTGATCGAGATCGTGTTCCACTTGGGCATCTCGGCCGTGCAGAACTTCATCATGTCGACGATGAGACGCACGTGCGGCCGCGGCGGGAAGATCCACTCTTTCTGCGCGATGTATTCTTTGAGGATGTCGGCCTGCAGCGTGCCGCCCAGGCGCGCGCGCGGCGTGCCCTTGGCTTCGGCGGTGGCGATGTACTGCGCGAGCGCGATCGCCGCGGGGCCGTTGATCGTCATCGACGTGGTGATCTCGCCGAGGTCGATGCCGTCGAAGAGCGTCTGCATGTCGCGCAGCGAGTCGATCGCCACGCCGCACTTGCCGACTTCGCCGCGCGCTTCGGGGGCGTCGGAATCGTAGCCCATGAGCGTCGGCATATCAAAAGCGACCGAGAGGCCCATCTGGCCTTGCGAGAGCAGGAAGTGGTAGCGCTCGTTCGTCTGCTTCGCGTTGCCGAAGCCCGCGAACTGACGCATCGTCCAGAGCCGGTCGCGATACCCGCCCGGGTGGATGCCGCGCGTGTACGGATATTCGCCCGGGAAGGCGATGTCGTTCGTCAGGTCGGCGTGCACGTCGTCCGGGCCGTAGAGCGGCTTGAGCGGAATATCGGAGATCGTCCGGTCGGTGGCGCCGGAACCGGGGTCGGAACGCCGCCGGCCGCGCGCGTAGGCGGCTTCCCAGCGCGCCTGCTGGGCGCGATACGTCTCGTTCGGTTCGGGGGCCGCTCCTCGCGGAGCGTCGATTGCCTTGGCCACGATTACCTCTCTGCGGTCGTCCTCCGGTTTCGACGGTCGGGCGGTTCGCGCCCCGCTCTCACGCCGGAGGGCGCCGCACACCTGCTACGACTGCCGCTTTCGGACGCCTACGAGGTCGAGGCCAGCGAAGGCCGCCGCGTCGAACGTTGCGCCCGTCCTCCAGTCCGCTGATATGGTTAGCCAAGGAGTGCTTAATCTAATTCACCGTGCCCAACAATGGCAATTCAGTCCCGAAAGCCCAGGCGACTGCACAGCTATTCCCGCCGTCCGCCAGAAGGCAGCGAAGAAGAGTTAAAGTCTTACCGCTTCGCGACGTTCAGCGTCACGCCAACGAGGCCAGCGTGAAAGAGCTTCCGTGGTGCTGAAGAAATCATGGCCTCAGCGGCGGAACGACTGATGCATCACTAAGGCCGGCTCCGTCCGCTCGCACCCACTCAGGACCGCCTCCAGCAGGGTATCGATACTGCCCGACAGCTTGGAACCCGCCGGCAAGCAAATGGCGACCGTCGCTAGTAAACGTTTGGAAAAATGGAGTTTCCCCGCGATATGGCGCGAGCGTCGTCGTGGCGATCGGCAAACCCACTTGCCCGTTAATCGGATGGCGATACGTATAAATTGGACAATTATTAGGAGACAGCGTGGCTTGAATAACCAAGTCATCGTTGGCATTAAAAGTAAATTCAGCAAAATACTTAAACGGCTTCTTAAACGTAAGAACTTTCACCGGTCCGTCGCCACATGCGCCGGAAATTGATGCGATAAAGCTTCCGTTGTCAGTGTTTACCGCGGTGTACAGGACGCCCGCAGCATCGAAACCGCCGTATCCAGCAAAAACTAGGCTTCCGAGCTTCTCGCTGACAATTCGACACGGCTGCGTTTCCCCGTGTCGAAAAAAATTTACTTCCGTCGGCCCATGTGGATGCGCCGTCGTGACTGCAAAAATTCCATTTCTCGCGTCCACGAACACGCGCCCCACAACGGGGGCCGGAAGGCGTACGCTCTCATAAATCTTGTACGTTGGCGCTTGAAAAATTTCGAAGGCGCTTTCTTTCGCATCCCCAGACACGTAGAGATTCCCTGCCGAATCCGTCGCAACGTCAGACGACGGATAATTCGCAATAATTTTTTGGACAATTCTCCCGCGACTGTTCAGGACAAGGATTTCTCTACTGTCGAGCTGCGAGACAAAATCTTTCGCATCGCTCCGGCTGGCCACGCTATCCCCACCGTAGGCTGAGGCTACGCCGCGCGGCCTGAGCTCGGCGCTCAGCGCAGATGATGCCAACTCAGAAAACCAAAGAGCCGCGATTAATGAAGCAAGCATTCGATTCGTCAGGATACCAGCCACCTATGATCCTGGGATGGACTGCTCAAAAAAGGGCGTGTTCATAATCTGGCCATATGCACCAACACCACCGTTACTACCTGACGTGAGCGCCCAAATGCACTGTTCGTGATTTGTTGGAATTTCATATGAGCCCGTATCAGAATCAAAATAATTTAGCGATTGTATAGCAGGAAAGTTCGGGGAAGGCGCTATTTCGAGTGATTGAAGCGCCTGGCTTAGGCTGTTGATGTACGCGACCTGATCATATTGTGGCGGAAATAAAGCGTCATACTGTTGACAAGCCGCGGTCTCGCCAATCATCAAAGGAACTTGAATCCCGTTAGGCTGGTAAAGGCTTTGCGTATATTCACTGTAAAAGCTTCCGAAAACCTGGGCGTAGCCTTCCGGAAGACCCGTGGACTTAAGCACACGGTCGTAACCGTCGCCCGCAATCCAGTCAACGTACTGGTTACCCGGATAGTACGGACTTGCGTCGATCGCTACATTACCGTCGTCGATCGAACCAATAACGCTCGGGTTCCACACAAACGAAACGTTCGGCCGCGGTCTGACTGCGGAAAAAACCTGCCAAATATGAATCCACGCCTGTTTGAACTGAAGGGGAAGAGCGGGAGCATACGGCTCGGCAGGAATTCCGGTGGCTGCACCCTGCGGGGTAAAACAGCCGTCGTTCGTGGGTTTTGCGGAAGCATTGGTATAGCCCGGGACGTTGGCGGCATTAATGTTGAACTCCCAGAAGTAGCGAAGCAATACAGGATAGCTGCCGCCTTGTGTTCCCTGTAATTTCGCCAGTTGAGTCGAAATATTTTCAAGGTCGGCATCCGCAAACCCATTTGCGATTTCTATGAGGTCGAGCGGTTTACCGTTGCCGTCCAGAGTGTGATCGTCGCCGCAGCTCCAGGAAATAATTGGCGTTCGATGCAACGTTCTATCTGATGCAAGGCCGCTATCGCTCGTAGCTTGAAGAAGCGCCGTCCAATTCATATAGTGGAGGTGGGTTGTCAGGAATTTATTGACCAGAGGATCGCCTTCTAGTGCCTCGGTCTCCGTTTCGAGTTGACCCTCCGTAGGGCCCTGTCCGCCTGTTGGATTGACATAGGCGCCAATATAGGACCCGTTTGCCGAAGCCTGCACAATCGATTTTAACTTTGCGATTCGGTTCGAAGCAGTGGAACCCGAACCCGGCGATGGCGACACGCCACCTCCGGAACAAGCCGCCAGCGATCCCGCCATTAAGAGGCACGCCAGAACTTTATACGCCAATCTTCTATAACTGTGATCACGAGAGAAACGCGCGCATGCGGCGCCACGACTTGAACAGGACACAAACACCCCTCCGGCGCGTAAATCGTGTGGTTTCAAACGCAATCAGTCCTGGCAAAAACGATGACAGTGTAGAAAACTCTAGATATTTCTACGGTGTAGACGCAACAAAACGATACCATTTTTTGTCGCCGTTCTCTTGAATAAGAATAACTCAAATCCGGCGCCTTGGCAAGAAGTTGTCTTGCATGAATTATTGGCAATAAGGAAGCGGTCCTGACTGGTCACGGAAATGTCTGGTGCGCGTGAGCCGCAGCTCACTTCGCGTCATGGCCTGTACCGCGCAGGCCAATCGCAATGGGAGCCTTTCTTCGACAAATGAACGCGTCAAGGACAGGATCCAGCGCCTGCCCCTAATTTAGGAATCAAACGCAGAATAGCGCAGAGTGGAGGCGTCGGTACTGCCGCGCTTGGCACTTTTACTTACAAGGCCAGCAGTAGCGCTAGGTGCTCAAGCATTTGAGGATGTCGGCCTGCAGCGTGCCGCCGAGGCGCGCGCGGCGTGCCCTTGGCTTCGGCGGTGGCGATGTACTGCGCGAGCGCGATCGCCGCGGGGCCGTTGGTCGTCATCGACGTGGTGATCTCGCCGAGATTGATGCCGTCGAAGAGCGTCTGCTTATCGCGCAGCGAGTCGATCGCTACGCCGCACTTGCCGACTTCGCCGCGCGCTTCGGCGGCGTCGGAGTGGTAGCCCATCAGCGTCGGCATGTCGAAGGCGACCGGGCCGCTCCTCGCGGAGCGTCGATTGCCTTAGCCACGCTTACCTCTCTGCGGTCGTCCTCCGGTTTCGACGGTCGGGCGGTTCGCGCCCCGCTCGCGCGCCGGACGGCGCCGCACACGTGGTACGATTTCCCCATGACGACACGACGCACGTTCATCGGCGCGACCGTCGCGCTTGCCGCACTCGACGCGAACGGAACCGCCGCGGCGGCGACCGCGTCGCCCTACGATTTCGCGGCCCTGGAAGCGCACCTGGGCCGCCCGTCGCGGCACCGCCAGGTTTTCGCCGCCGCACGGACGGCCGACGGCATCGCGCTCGGCTACATGCGCCGTGCGCTCGACGCGTACGAGTTCGCGGCGGGCGAAGGCCCGGGGACGATGCACGTCGCGGCCGTCTTTTACGGCCGCGGCGTCGTGTTGGGTCTGGGCGATCGCGCCTGGCGCACATATCGCCTGACCGAGGCGCTGCGCAAACGCGGCGACACGCTCTCGCTCGACGCGCCGGGTCACCCGTTCGGCGACGAGATGAACGCGCTCGCCGCGCGCGGCGCGACGTTCCTGGTCTGCGACAACGCCTTAACCGATTGGGCGACTTACCTCACCGCGGCGCTCGGGACCAGCAGGCTCACGCCGGACGAAGTGCGCGCCGATTTGCGCGCCTCGCTCTTTCCCGGCGCGCTGCTGATCCCCGCGGGGATGATGGGCCTCAACGCCGCGCAAGAGGCGCACTTCACCTACGTGCAGGCATCGCTATAGCGACGAGTGCAACTCGCCCTTCGCTACCGAATGAAACGTATCTTGACCGGGCAAAGCGATTTCGAACTGAACGGCCAACGTGGTTGCGTCGGTTTTCTCATACCGCAAACGAAATGACGGCTCGCCTGCCGAGGCCGCTGTTGCGAAGACGACCGATTTTCCCGGAACCACGACCGCAGACGTATAGTGAATGATATGTTCGCCGTCCGAATAATCGGCGTGCAGCGTACCGGCTTCGGGATAGATCATCATGATCTGGTCGAAACTGCCGCTCGCTTTCCCAGCGGGATCGAAAAGATCGGTGTGGTCGCGGCGGATGAGAACCGAGCCGCCCACTTCCGGCACGATCGTGGAGGAACCGCGCGACGTTCCGCCCGTTTCCGCCACCTGCCCCGTACCGCCATCCCACTTCCCAACGAGGAAAGCGATGCCGGAAAGTTCGGGCTTTAAGGGCGCCGGTTCAGCCGCCGCGCTCGACGCGAAAGCAAATATCGAAGCAATCGACAGGAGATACGTCCGCAACCAAGCCGTCTTCATCATCGACGAGCGGTTCGCCGAAACACCCTAAAGCCCGTTCGAGCGAGCGAAGCCGGTCATACGATTCCGCCGTCGCGGCGGCCCCTCAGCTCGCGACGTTCATTCCGTCGGGCGTCATCGCGCGCAGCGTTTCGAGCGATTGCGGTAAGTCGCTGCGGAACGCCGCGCCGTACTTGGTGAGATCCAGTTCGAACGGATCGAGGTCGGCGAGCGTCGCGCGATAGCGCGCGACGCCGTAGGGCACGTGCGGCGTGTGCCACAGCTCGACGCGGCGCAGGCGCGAACCGGCGGCGACGTCGGCCGTCACGTGCGTCGTCGCGTGC